>Ga0105104_10000774_pt1 | contig 24768 bp, 20 predicted proteins | sample PPLLaktember2015_3_FD_87034 | JGI IMG/M metagenome (GOLD analysis project Ga0105104, IMG submission 87034) | Freshwater sediment microbial communities from Prairie Pothole Lake near Jamestown, North Dakota, USA - PPLs Lake P7 Core (6) Depth... | ecosystem: Environmental > Aquatic > Freshwater >...
CTAGGCGACTTCGTCGCACGGCACTTGGGGAGCGTTCTCCTAAGTGACAAAGTGCCCAAGCGCCTAAGGACCTTCCGGACGGTTCTCCGATCTCCGTTCTCGATTTTCCCAATCACCCAATCACTTATTCACCCAATTTGATAGTTCCTGAGAGTCCATCCATCCTATGATTCAGGACACGAAACGATGACTCTATTAAGATAAGAATGGTGAAAGAATGGAAATTCCGCGTCATTGGCGACTCAAACAACAACGGTATGCCCTGGTGGGGGAAGTATGCCCGCACTGCGACTCGAAGATCTTTCCGCCGCGTGATGTCTGCCCGCACTGCGGCCAGGACGCCCGCACGGAGTATGCCTTCAGCGGGCGCGGCCAGGTGTTCTCGTACACGGTGATGAACGACGCCCCCGCGGCCTATGAGGAGTCCACGCCCTACACGGTGGCGCTGGTCAAGCTGGAGGAAGGTCCCCTGGTGACGGCGCAGCTGACGGATTTGGGGGGCCAGCCGGTGCAGATCGGCATGCCGGTGGAGATGGTGACGAGGCGGATCCGCTCGGATGGGGATGAGAGGGGGATGCTGGTGTACGGGTATAAGTTCCGGCCGGTGCTTGCCGGTCCGCGGTAATCCCATCATTTCTGCAGACAAGAAAGCGCTTTCCGGCGAAGGAAGGCGCTTTTTATTCACACCGGTATATTTTTCTTTAGGCTGCAATCACGGAAATTGCCAGGTTGTGTTGCGGTATTATGGATTGTAGCCAGGGCCGGGATTAACCCAATAGCCAGCATCATCCATCAAATCTTAGGCGTCTATACAGTCAGAACAGCAAGGTACTATTCGTTGACCCGCTCCCTGGCTGCCTGTAAGGCAGCCTTTGCCTGGTCTACAAACGCTCGGACCGCCTGAGCGTAGACATTGGGATCATCTCCCAGTTCGCACGAGCTCAGGATCACGCCAAACACATATTTCTCATCGACGACCAGGACCCCGCCTCCGTGACCACACAGCGGCGGCTTCTCGTCTCCGCTTATACTCGCAGCCTGGGAATAGGTCTGCATGTAAATGTAGCCACTCTCATCATCCCGGATTACCTCCAGGTGGGCATTCTCTTCGTTGCTGTAATGCGCTGCGGATTCCTTAGCGCCCGCCTCACCATTGGAGAGCTGTTCTTGAACCGATGCAGGGTTATTCAGTTCCCATATCCTATATCCTTTGCCGGTTCCCCCGTGGGGTCCATCCATTGAATAGTCACAAGATAGGACCCCGGCCCTGGCTTGAATTTCGAGACTGAAGGATCCCTCCGGCGGGCAGTCAGATTCTTGAAATCTAAGCCTGTTGTCCTGGCCCGCCTCAGGAGAGGCTTGTGCGTTTGGACTGGCTTGAACTTGAGCCAGCAGGGAACTGGTTTTCACCTCGTCACACAGGCTGCCCGCCTCCCCACCCAGGTCCTGATTTTGGAGACGCTTTATTTCTTCTGAAATTCTGGCTGCTTTTACGCGGCACCGGGCGACGTACCCGGCCTGGAGCATTGCCGTTCCTCGCTCGCGGACTTGCTCAACAGATAAGCCCGAACGCCGTCCAAGGAGTCCCAGGATGGCCTCAGTCTCTGGCGTGCCCTCACCCAAACCGACAAGCTGGAGTGCCAGGTCGGTCCCAACCTGGCTGGAGGCTGGTAGTCTTCCCTGCTGCTGCAGGGCACTGACCTTCTGTTGGAAGGAAGACAGATCGGACCTCATCTCTTCCAGCCCCTGCTGAGTCAAGTTCGCCTGTTCCTTCAACCTCCCGGTGATATTTTCTAAGTTGGATCGAATACCTGCACTATACGAGCCGCCAAACAGGCTGGTAGCCACAGTCAGTTGGTTCGTCAAACAGCTAAGTTTAGTGATGGAATCCCCGATGGATCTACCGGTTTGCAGCTCCTGGATTATCCCGTCAACGAAGGATTGTGCCTGACCCAGCCCGGTGTTGATCGCCGTGAATACCTTGGTCATCATCCCGGTTGCCATGATCCGGTTGAGCAGCTCCTGCTTGACTGCCTCGTTAAAATCTCGCCGAGCACCTTTCTTGATGCTCTCTGCAAATGCCAGGGCAGAAGCACGCTCTCCTTCGATCAGGTTGACCTCTTTGATATAGGCAGCCAGTTGAGACGAACGGAGTTTGGAAATATCTCGCTCGAGAAGTTGTTTGCGTAAGGTTGCCCGGAGAGCATCGTAATATTCGGTGCGCTCTTGGATAAATTCTTCTGCGCTCTTGTAGGTGCGATTGCGTCCTAACCAGCCGACTAATAGACGCGCTCCTGGGACTACCCCAGAAATGTTGATATCTTGCGAAGGGGTTGCGAATGGTCTCGCGTATGCGGGTGATAATGGGGCAGAGAGAAGAACGCACAGCAGGGTGACGAGCAGGGTTTTTCGCAGCTTGCACGGTATCATGGGGTCACCTCGAGCATCAAAGGAAAGGTCTGTACAAAGACCAACCTGTCCTGGTCGAATCCTAGGAGAATCTGGTCGCCGGCGACAATTGTCCCGCCGGGAAAGCCGTTCTCGGCGGTGTCCTCCTGGACGAGTTCTTGGTCACTCAAGAGGTCTTGCACCTGGTCCAGCGACATCCCCTGTCTGAAACCTTGAGGATCATAATAGCTGGCGTAGATTGCAGCCTCGGATAACGGTTCAATCGCCACCGTCCAGAGCAAAGTGCCATCGACGAAATCGAAGCGGGTCTGGTCATCAAAATAAGACCACTCTTCCTGGCGGATCATCTGACCGTTGATCTGTTCGAATGCGAGGCTGAAGGCGTCCGGAGGACCCATTTGTTGTAATATTCCGGGGCGGTTATCCTCTGTTGCGGTCTCGAGTGCCTGGTCGAGCGACATTTGTTGTTGCAGGGTGGCACTCAGATCAGCATTTGATCCAGCGGGGGAGAGGGTAGTTGACCGGTTACAGCCCGATAAGATATGAGAGGCCAGAAGTAATAAGAGCAAGGGTAGGAGAATCCCCGTAAGGCGGACCCGTTGGATGCAGCTTTGTACGACAAGCAAATCCCTGAATCGTTCCATGGCTTTTTCTCCGGTTATTCTGGTGACCCCCAGGGTGACAGACCCAAGGGTAATTCTCCGGCTTTTTCGAGGTGAGGGCGCGATCGGGGGATTATTGGATTATGATCATGCAGGCGGATGTAACTCCTAGTGTAGCACGAATGCCTTAGCAATACAATTCATGGGACAATACGTGCTTGTCCCACCGGCGGTGGGCGAAATGGTCAAACTGGGTCAAGGCTACCTTTCCTAGCCGCCGGACTCCAATCAGGCCTATCAGGAGCCGGACAGGAGCAATCCGCCAGCCATCCCCGGCCAGGTCTTGTAGCCGCGCACGGTCCGGGCTCCCATTTTCATCCGTGACGATCACCGAGACCCCCAGCCGCTGCACCAGGGGCTCCAAGAAACGGCGCACGGCCCGAGGATTGTGCTCATCCAGATAGCCCAGCGTGACAGGCTGGCCTGTGCCCAGATTGCCAGCAATCAACACCGGTTGCGCCTTGCCCCAGGGATGCTGCTAATGAAGTGCTTCGGCCTGCTCTTGCACATCCCGCCAGGCACTCATCCGTCTGATCTGTGTGTCCAAGGCTGCCAGGTAGGCCACCAGATTGCGGTAGCTCATCCCCAAGATCCAGGCCATGGCTGCCAGAGTCCGCAGGCGCTGCGTTTGATTGGCCCGCGCCACCTCTTGCGGATAATGCCGGAAGGTATGTTTACAATGACAGCAGCGATAGCGGTAGACCCACACTTCCCTCACATGCGGATCTTGCACCGGCCTGGCCACCCCGCCCCGACGCCGGAAGGTGGTGCCTACACAATAGGGACATACTTTGGGGCGATCCGGGAGGGAAACCTTGACTTGAGGGACCTGGAAGAGGATACTAGACATGGCAAGCTCACCAGTAAGAGGTCGGGTTGGGAGACCTAAATCTTATTCTGGCAAAACAGTCGATTCTAACCTTCTCCCCGCGGTCAAGGTCCGGTGTACGGGATAAGTTTAGACCGGTGCTTGCCGGTCCGCAGTAGACGGTGTCCAACAATCTTGAGAAAAGCGCCCTCCAACAATGGAAGGCGCTTTTCCATTCCTCCTGGAGCACTTGATCCATCCAACGGACTGTGGACTACCGGCAGCTTGCGATTAAGGACGTGGGGGTAGAAATGTTTCAGATCAATCTTTTTCATCGGCCAACGCCGATTGCAGTCGATGAAGCGTATCAACCAGTTGTCCTTGCTCTGACTCAGACAGGACTGCCAGCCATTCCTTTTGTTGCTTATGCACAACAAGCCGGAACTCATGTGCTACGTTGCACCCGCTCTCGGTCGGTTCGATAAGAAGCATTCGCCGGTCGGATGAGTGCGGCATTCTGCGCACGTAGCCCCGCCGTTCCAGCGAGTCGAGCAGGCCAGTGATCGTTGCCCGGCTGATGATCAGCCGTTCCGCGATTTCGTTTGGCGGCAGTGGGACTTCTTCGTTAACAATGATGCTCAACGCCAACGCAGACGAAGGGCTCAGTCCAAATGGCTGCACAAGGTCACTGATGCGTTTGACGAGCAAGTCTGCAGTCCGAACCAGATTCATCGCAGCTTCGGTGGCTGTAGGGCTTGCGTCGGGGTAGTGCTTCTCAAAGTCAGGGTCGATTTTCACCCAATTATGATTAGTTGCCATATAATTAGCCCCTTGACAAATATAGTTAGCTTGCTTATAATAAGTATTATAACATGAATTAACCACGAAACTGGAAGCTGGCACGTCACTATTTGCCTCGGAGACCCCAGCTCGTGGGCCCGGTACTCTGGATCGAGGCGGTAATTTTTAGAACGTTGGAGCAATGTGTGATCCTCGCTTTTTGATATGACAGTACGGTTTGGATCCTGTCCGGGGGACGCACACCTGTTTATTAGTTACTATCCGAGTCGTGATCACAAATCAAAGGAGATCAGCTATGGCAGTTATTATCAACAATCAAATCGTTCTGAATGAAGGCGAAGGATTGAGGCTTCAGTCTGGGCCAGGCCGGGACCTGATTTTCAAGGTCACGGGCGAAGATACGAATGGCGCCTTTGACTATTTTATCGTTGAAGTGGCCCCGCATGGCGGCCCGCCGCTGCATGTGCATCATTTTCAAGAAGAGACCATCCATGTACTCAAAGGTCGCTTCAAGATCCGCATTGGCGACTCGATCCATTACGTCAACGAGGGCGGCTTCGCCTATTTGCCATCCAAGGTTCCCCATGCCTTCCTCAATCTGACCGATGAGGGCGGCGAGATCATTGTGGTCTACTCACCTGGCGGCGGGCACAAATTCTACGAAGAGTTAGGGCCGATCAGTCGGGCCGCTGGCGCGGATCGACAACAGATCGCGGCGGTGTTTGAGAAGTATGGAATGACCTTGCTGGGCGGGCCCCTGACAGCGGATTAGGTCAATTGGCGAGATTAGAGGGGCTGTCCAAAAATCTGGGCAGCCCTTTATAGTTTAACAACTGGTTATTTACCCCTGTCGCAGTTACAGTAGCAAAAAACCGCCCAACGCAGCGTGCACTGTATAGGTGGGATTCGTCGCCATTTCGAACCTTTTTCTGGCTTCGAGTTTTATCTCCCCCCGAATATTGTCTACGCCTGCCTCGCCGCCAGTAACGCAAACCGTTAGATCGACACCCTCAAATCCGCCGCGCGGACCGAGTCGGATATACGGGTATAAATTTAGGCCGGTATTTCGCGCTTAAGAACAATAATAAGTGATAGAAAAACAATGACCCACGGATTTGATTCGTGGGTCATTGTTTTTCTATATTGGTTTGCTGGTTATTCCGGCAGGAGGGTGCGCATTTACGCGTAAATGATTTTTGCGGCGCGCTCGGGCATCAAGCAGTACAGAAAATCCATCAGTACCCCAAAAATTGACATTAAAGATGCGGTCGATATCGTTGAAATCCAGATCCCTTTGCAGGATATAGAAATCACCAGGGCTTTAGCCCGGAAAATGCCCGGGTTGGACCATGAATACCAGTTGACTTTTATTCTATCCTGTGCAATAATATCGGTAACGATGCCGGCAACGATACCGGAAAACCCCCCTTAATGGAAACGGAAATGCGGAACAAAAAACGAAGCGTAACCATCCAGGATGTCGCCAAGACGGCAGGCGTGTCTGTGTCCACCGTTTCGCGGGTCCTAAACGGTAAGGTGGATGTTGCGAGCGATACGCAGGATCGGATCCTTTTAGTGATCGACGATCTGGGATATACGACCAACCTTGCTGCCAGAAGTATGCGCAGTCTTAAAAAGAACCTGGTTGGGCTGATCATGCCCGATATCGCCTATCCATTCGCCCATGAAGTCATGAAAGGGGTAAACCGGGCGATCGCTGAATCTGAGTTCGATTTGCTGGTTTATACGACTGGCGACGTGAGGAAAAGCGGTAGAGCCTCTCACGAACAAAAATTCGTTTCCCTTCTCAATAATTCCATCACCGACGGCGTCATCATCGTCGCGCCAGTCGCGGGCGAATTTTCAACCGACGCTCCGATCGTCTCTATCGACCCGGTCGTGAGCAATCCCAATTATCCTTCCATCCATGCGACCAATTATCAGGGCGCCGAGGACGCGACAGGGTACCTTCTTGCTTTAGGGCACCAACGGATTGGCTTTATCAGCGGCCGGACTGAATTGGAGAGCTCCAACCGCCGCCTGAAGGGGTATCGCGAAACACTCGAGAAAGCCGGGATACCGATCGCAGAGGAACTGATCGCTTCCGGTGATTACACGACGGAGACGGGCGCCAAATGCGCGCAAGCATTGTTGGCGCTAGACCATCCCCCGACCGCGATTTTCGCCTCCAATGACCAGGCAGCCATGGGTGTTTTTCAGGTCGCCCAAGAGAAGGGGGTTCGAATTCCGGAAGATTTGTCTGTGATCGGGTTCGACAATATCCCCGAATCCAGGTATTTGGGCTTAACGACCGTAGACCAGTTCATTTCGGAGATGGGTTTTGTCGCCACCCAAATGCTCATCAAACTAATCAACGACCAGCCTCTTGATGAGCCAACCTATCGAATGAAGACCCAGTTGGTTATCCGGAATTCATGTCAGGTGTTCACGGAGAACCGTCAGTGAATGTATTCACTCGACCTAACAACGTTTTGGATAAACCTTAACGGGAAGGGAGGTGAGAACGGGGTAAATCTGAAATAAATTGCAGGTCTTCTCTTCGACCCTGAGCAGATGGAAGGAAGACCTGCGCATTTGTGTGGAGCTTTCCTCCGCACGTCGCTAGTATAACCCACTAAGAACTCATCAGGAGGAGAAATGTCGCGCAAGATTTATACGACACTAAGCATTTTGCTTATCGCTTGTTTCGCATTGACTGCTTGTGCACCGGCTGCACAACCTCCAGCACAACCAGCTGCGACCGATGTGCCAGCCGAAGCTCAGCCTCCGGCAGCACCTGCAACGCAAGCTCCAGCAGCAACCCAACCACCCGCACCGACAGCAGCGCCCGCGGAAAAGGTCACCGTTACCTGGTGGCATATTACAACCAAGGACCCAGGTTTGTCAGACTGGCAAAAGATGGCGGATGACTATATGGCCGCCCATCCGAATGTGACGATTGAGATCACGGTGCTGGAGAATGAGGCTTTCAAGACCAAGCTCACCACCGTGATGCAATCAGGCGAACCCCCGGATATCTTCCAGAGCTGGGGCGGCGGAGTGATGAATCAACAGATCGACGCAGGGCTGCTGAAGGACATCACTGCAGACTTGGATGGCGATGGTGGCGCGTGGCGAAATTCATTCGCACCAGGCGCCCTGGGCGTGTACAGCTACAAGGGCAAGAACTACGGCGTCCCGTGGGACATGGGCATGGTCGGCTGGTGGTACAACAAAGCCCTCTTTGCAGAAGCCGGCATAACCGCCCCGCCCTCGACCTGGACGGAATTTCTGAACGACGTAGAGGCCTTAAAGGCAGCGGGGATCACCCCCATTGCTCTTGGTGAGGGCGATAAATGGCCTGGCATGCACATCTGGTCGTACCTTGCCACCCGCATTGGCGGGCAGGCGGCGTTTGAGGCGGCTGCTTCTCGGACCGGGTCCTTCACCGATCCAGCGTTTGTCGAAGCTGGAAAGAAACTCCAGGAATTGATCGCTCTCGAGCCCTTCCAGAATGGTTACCTCGGCGCCACCCACGACGAAATGCAGGCAACGTTCGGCAATGGTAAGGCTGCCATGGAGCTTTCTGGGCAGTGGGCTCCAACCGTTCAGGCAGCTAACAGCGCCGACCAGAAGGGCGTCGGCGATAACCTTGGCTTGTTCAACTTCCCGGCTGTCGAGGGCGGCGCTGGGGATGTCTCGGATGTGATCGGTGGGGGCAACGGTTTTGCGATTGGCAAGAATGCGTCGCCGGAAGCCATCGATTTCGTCAAGTACTTGACCAGCGCGGAGAACCAGGCGGTGATCGCCGCATCAACAACGGGCATCCCGGTGGTCAAGGGCGGCGAGGCTGGCCTGAAGGACGCCAATATGATCACGGTCCAAAACACCTTTGCGGCAGCGAAGTACTTCCAGCTGTACTACGATCAGTATCTGCCCCCGGCCATGGGATCCGTCCTCAACGACGCCGTACAGGGTATCTTCGCCGACACGCAGACACCGGAACAGGTTGCCCAGGCGATTGAAGATTCTGCCAAGCAAGAACTCAAGTAAATTAAAAGAACTTTGGAAGTCTGCCTCATCTAGATTTCCAAAGTGCGTCGCTGACGAAAGACTTCGGAAGCCTCCTAGGAGGCTTCCGAAGTCGGACTACTAGAAGGAATTCCTTTATGCAGCCACTTCCTGCCATCCCGGATGCCTTGAAATTAAAGCGTGCATCGGGTGTTCCTCGCCATTTGCAAGACCATTTGACCATTGCCCTGTTCCTGCTGCCTGCACTTATTCTCTTCCTGCTGCTCGTCATTTACCCAATTTTTCGTTCGATTTATTACAGTATGTTCAATTGGAATGGCCTGGGGCCCGCGGTCAACTTTGTGGGGCTGAGGAATTTCATCAGCATCCTCACGGATAAAGTGTTTTTAATGGCGCTCAGGAACGGTCTCTTGATCGTAGGCCTCTCGCTGGCATTGCAGCTGCCCGCAGCGTTAGCGTTTGCGGTATTGGTGGGACGCAACTTGCCAGGGCGCGCCATTTTCCGGACCATTTTTTTCATGCCCTACGTTCTTTCCGAAGTCAATACAGCCATCATGTGGATGCTGCTCTACAACCCTGACCCAGAGCGCGGTTTCCTGAATGCGATCCTGGTACTGGTCCCGGGTGTAAAGCCCCAAGACTGGCTGGGTAATACCGATATTGTCTTGCTAGCCGTCTTCGCCGCCCTGACGTGGAAATATTTCGGATTTCATATGTTATTGTACTTAACGGGATTGCAAAACATACCTAAGGAGATCGAAGAATCTGCCCGTACCGACGGCGCAAATAGTTTTCAGAATTTCTTGTATATCACCCTGCCGTTGCTGGGCAGCACGATTCGCACGTCAGTCTATTTATCCGTGCTTGGCTCGCTTCAGCAGTTCATCCTGGTCTGGATCATGACGAAAGGCGGACCGGTCAATGCCAGCGAGACCCTGGCAACCTATATGTATCGCTTCGGGTTCGTGCGTTTCCAGCATGGCTATGCTTCTGCAGTGACGCTCTATATGTTTCTGATCTGCCTGATCTTTTCATTGGTTTACCAGCGTCTCACGCGCCAACCCGATTACCTGACCGGTCGCTAGAAAAGAAGCGTTCATGACAATCTCCTATTCCCGCCCTCGCCGGACCGTGCGAAAATTCCTGCCGAGATTCTTTCAATATCTCATTCTTTCTCTGGTTGTTATGGTTGTCTTTGTGCCGGTCATAATCCTGATCTTTGGCAGTCTCAAGACGACCGGCGAAATGTATTCACACCCTTACGCGATCCCCTATCCTCCGCATTGGGATAACCTCGTGCGGATATTGGGCCAGCCAGGGTTCTGGACAATGCTACGGAACAGCCTGCTTGTGATGGTAGCCACCACAACCGGGGTGGTCGTTATTTGCAGCCTGGCCGCATTTGTGTTTTCACGCATGGAGTTTCGCGGAAAGAATTCTTTCTTCAACCTGTTCACCCTGGGTCTCATGTATCCCATCAACGTGGCGATATTGCCTGTCTATTTCGTGCTGCGCCAATTGGACCAGATGGGCGTGAACATGCTCGACAGCCTGCTGGGTGTCATTCTCGTGCAGATCGCATTCCTGTTGTCGGGCAACATCCTGATTCTGCGCGGCTTCTTTGCCGCCATCCCGTCCGAACTGCAGGATGCGGCTTACATCGATGGCTGTACGGTCTTTGATTTCTTCTGGCGCATCCTGCTGCCGCTGGCACGCCCGTCTTTAGCAGCCGTTGCAGCCCTGACCATGATTGTCAGCTGGAATGATTTACTTGTCCCCCTCGTGGTATTGAACAACGATAAGCTTTGGACTCTGCCCTTAGGCACCATGCAATTTCAGGGTCAATATGGGCAGGATTTAGCCCTGGTATCCGCTTTTGTGGCTTTATCCGCGATACCCACCCTCATCTTCTATATTTTTGCCGAACGGCAAATTGTTTCTGGCCTGACGGCCGGCGCAATAAAAGGTTAATGGAGAAGTATCCGATGACAGAGAATTTCATGAAAGGCGAACGCGGTGAAAGCCGAATACTTTGACCGTTCCGCCCTCGGCGCACGCGGCCTCAAATACGAACGTCTCGACCAGCTTACTGTCGAGGTGTTGCCCGGCGTACGGAAATGATGACAATGTCCCGCGGGTTCTCAGCCCTCGGGTTTGTCCACAAAAAAACAGTGGACCGGCCATAACCCAAGGTGAATAGGAAGCAGACGCAGAATGAAATCTATCGACCAACGCGTAAATAAATACCTCTCGCAAATGACCCTGGATGAAAAACTCGCCCAAATTGGTTCCTATTGGATGCACGAGCTGCAAACGAATGGTGTGCTGGATTGGAAAAAAACAGCCGATAAACTCAAATATGGCATCGGGCAGATCACGCGCGTGGCAGGCGCATCCACCCTCGATCCAGTAAATGCGGCAATAACTTCCAACAGCCTGCAAAAATTCCTCCTCGAAAAGACACGGCTCGGCATCCCCGCCATCCTTCACGAAGAATGCTGCTCGGGCGCGATGGTGTTGGGCGGGACGATGTACCCGCAGATGCTGGGGCTTGCCAGCACCTTCCAGCCCGAGCTCGCCCAAGCGATGACGGCTGCGATCCGGAAACAACTGCTTGCCATTGGCGCGCGGCAGGGGCTTGCCCCCGTGCTGGATGTAGCACGCGATCCGCGGTGGGGGCGCGTGGAGGAAACATTCGGCGAAGACCCTTTGCTCGTCAGCCAGTTTGGAATAGCGTACATCAAAGGTTTGCAAACGGACGATCTCGCCCGGGGAGTCATCGCAACGGGTAAACACTTTATCGGTCACAGCATCTCCCAGGGAGGTCGCAATTGCGCCCCTGTCCACATGGGAGTACGCGAAGTCTACGATGTCTACCTTGCCCCATTTCAGGCGGCGATACGAGATGCGAAGCTGGCTTCGATCATGAATGCCTACCCCGAGCTGGATGGGGAGGTTGTGGGAGCTTCGCGTCGCATCCTGACCGATTTATTGCGCAACGAAATGGGCTTTGAGGGCCTCGTGGTTTCAGATTACGAATCCGTCATCATGCTCAATAATTTTCATAAAGTCGCCGTCAACGCTTCCTGTGCGGCAAATATGGCCTTGAATGCCGGCATCGACGTGGAGCTCCCTTCCACGGTTTGTTACGGTGATCCGCTCAAATTAGCACTGGAACGCGGTGACGCCACCCTCGACCTTGTGGATACTGCCGTCCAGCGGCATTTGCAGATAAAGTTGGAGCTTGGCTTGTTCGAAAGTCCCTATGTTGATGAAGGACGCGTGCTGGAAGTATTCGAAACCCCCGAACAACGGAGGCTGGCCCGCCGGATCGCGAGCAAGAGCATGGTGCTGTTGAAAAACGATGGGGTGCTCCCCTTGATAAAAACTGTCCGGACGCTGGCTGTCATCGGGCCCAACGCGCACGATGGAAGAAACCAGCTCGCCGATTATTCTTATCCAGCCATGGGTCAGTTGATGCAGTGGAAGCAGCCAGAGAATTCCTCATTTATCGACATAGATCTGGATCATCTTTCTCAGCATGAGGTGAAGATCACCACGGTATTGGATGGGATAAAGGAGGCGGTCTCCTCCCACACGAACGTTTGCTATGCCAGGGGCTGTAATCATCTCGATCACGATGCGTCCGGCATTGAGGAGGCCATACATATCGCCATGCAGGCGGACGCCGTCGTGCTGGTGTTGGGGGATCGTTCGGGGTTGACGCCCGAATGCACTACCGGCGAGACGCGCGACAGCGCAGATTTGCGCTTACCTGGCGTTCAAGAGGATTTAGCCAAAGCGGTTTTCGCTACGGGGAAGCCTGTCGCGCTGGTCCTGATCACTGGCCGCCCCTATGCCCTGTCCGCGCTGGTGAATGGCGCACATGCCATCCTGGAAGCCTGGCTGCCGGGCGAAGAGGGCGGCGCTGCTGTTTCCGATATCCTCTTTGGGGATGAAAATCCAGGGGGAAAGCTGCCGATTACATTCCCGCGTTCCGTAGGTCAGGTTCCGATTTACTATAATGCCAAGCCGTCGGGGACCAGATCTCACTGGTATGTGGATTACGTCTCCGAGGAGGTGACCCCGTTATTTCCTTTCGGCCATGGGCTGAGTTACACATCGTTCGAATACTGCGACCTGGTCATGAAGCAAAGACGGGTGACAGCCGGTGAGCGCATCGATATTTCGCTCAAGGTTAGGAACGTTGGAAAAGTTACAGGGGACGAGGTGGTTCAACTCTATACATCGGATGAGTTTGCCTCCACGCCGCGTCCGGTCAAGGAGTTGAAGGGCTACCGGCGCATCACGTTAGGTCCGGGTGAAGCCCGGACCATCACCTTCCATTTGCCGGTCAACCAACTGGCTTTTTACGATAACGACATGAACTTCGTGCTGGAGCCCGGCGCAATTGAAGTGATGCTGGGCAGTTCATCAGAAGACATCCGTCTGCGCTGTGGGTTTGATATCGTTGGCCAGAGTAAGACCCCGGTGAAAGATCCTGTGTTTGAATGCCCAGTCTCAGTTGAATAAGCCGGGATATTCCTTTGGGGCCAGTATTCTCTACGGGTGGAAGAAGCGCCCTCCCGGCTACATAGTGGAGGGCGCTTTTGGTCAGTAGCTCAAAGAAACAGAGAATCTATGATCAGACGGGTAAAACCACACAGCATTTCGTTAAATCAAATGTACGGGTATAAGTTTAGGCCCGCGCTGGGAGCCTAGAAGAAGAAAGCAAAATACAAGGACCGCCCTCTATCGTTGGAGGGCGGTTTTCTTATCCCGCATGCTATAATCCTTTTATGGACTTGGACGCCCTGGCTTCTTCTTCCCTGATTAAGGAATTCTGCCAGAAACATCACGTCCGGCGGATGTCGTTTTTTGGATCCGTGGTGCGGGATGATTTTGGCCCGCAAAGCGACATCGACGTGCTGGTCGAGTTCGAGACTGGCCATACACCTGGGTTCGATTTCTTCTTGATGGAAGCAGAATTGTCCCAATTGTTGGGACGTACAGTCGATCTCCAAACCATCCACTTCCTGAGCCCGGACATCCGGCGCTTGGTGCTATCCGAAGCGGTCCCCGCCTATGAGCAAGCGCGATCCTGAGATTTCCTTAAGGCAAATCCTCTCCTATGCCCAGGAGGCCGTTCAGCTCTGCCTGGGGAAATCGCGAGCCGATCTGGATACGGACCGGCTGCTCAACCTGGCTTTGGCAAGATTGATCGAAATGATTGGCGAGGCAGCCAACCGCGTCCCGGAATCCGTTCGTGTCCAATACCCCCTTCTGCCCTGGTTGCAGATGATTGGCGCCCGCAACCGCTTGATCCATGGGTATGACAGCGTGGATTTCGATATCCTCTGGGCGATCGTGAACCGAGATCTGCCTGTTGTGATCGCCCAGCTCGAAGACATCCTGGAAGAGAAAACCGATAAATTTTAAAGCGGGATCAGCACCGATAAATTCGTTAAATCAAATTGGGCTGTATAAGTTCCGGCCCGCGGTTGGGGCTTAGGACAGAGCGAATGTGAAGAGCGCCTTCCAGAGATGGAAGGCGCTTTTTGATTTGTGACATAGACAGTCAATGCCACCACTATTCATGAATCCTCGTAGGGTTGAAGACGATCAGCGAAAGTCCAAAATATATATTATCTATACCGATTTGGTGATATATTATTAATGCCATATTAGATCGAATAGTTCCAAAATATTCACTTTTCGCGGTAAGTGCAAGGAGAATGACATGCGAAAATCGATCCGGATTAGCCTTTTTTGGATTATCCTGGGCGTAATTGCCCTGGCTGCCTGCAGTGGCGTGACGCCCACCTCCACCGGGGCCCAGCCACAGGTGCCAACCGAAACCCTACCCGTCCTGAGCGGCGATTACATCGGGGGCGGTGTGTTATATGACAATTGGATGCAAGCCCTCGGGGCGGAGGTACCCGAAGGCGATCAGCCGCTCTGGAAGACCCAAACCACCAATACCCGCACCGGTGCGGATACCTGGCGCTGTAAGGAATGCCACGGCTGGGATTATAAGGGCGTTGAAGGCGCTTATGGTTCTGGTTCCCACATGACCGGCTTCAAGGGTGTAATGGACGCAGCCTCGATGTCAGAAGACGATTTGTTGGCCTGGCTGGATGGCACGAAAAATTCGGATCACGACTACTCGGCTTTCCTTCAGGAGTCTCAGCTCAAGATGGTGGTCGACTTCTTAAAGAAAGGGTTGACGGATACGACCCGGTACATTAATGCCGACAAGACCGTCAACGGCGACGCCGAGCACGGCAAGGTGCTTTTCAGTAATGTCTGCCAGGCTTGCCATGAAGCGGATGGCAAGAAGCTCAACTTTGGCGATGAAAGCGCGCCGGAATATGTCGGCACGATTGCCACAGACAACCCGTGGGAATTTTGGCACAAGGTATCTTTCGGACAGCCTAGCGCGGAGATGCCCTCGGGCTTGAAGAACGGTTGGCCATCCCAAGATATTGCTGACGTGCTGGCATATGCCCAGACTCTGCCGAGCGAGTAATCAACTGTTTAGCAGTTCGCCTTTCGCCCGGGGGCCGCAAAACCCCAGGTGATTGTATCCCGAAGTGTAACGTATAAGAAGAAAAGGATACTCGTTCATTTTCAAACAGCCACCCGCACCCACCCGGCGCGGATTAAGTCAGACATACCGGTATAAGTTCCGGCCGCGGCTGGCGGTTTAAGCCAGGGTCAATGAGGATCTGAGAAGCGCTCTCCAGGGATGGGAGCGCTTTTTGGTTTATGGCATAATTATAGGGCACGAGTACGTGTCACTAATCGTTTCGAACCCTGTCGCATTGAATAAACAGGCATGAAAACTCATAAAACATGAAGCCATTGCATATTGAAACCCCGCTTTTAGAATCACAAGCCTTATGCATTCGTTCGGGACGGTCTGTCTGGCTTAAGCTTGACGCCTTACAACCGCCTGGCTCTTTCAAGATCCGCGGGATTGGTTATGCCTGCCAGGAATATGCCAGACGTGGCGCCTATCGCTTTATTTCTTCCTCTGGCGGGAATACTGGTATTGCTGTGGCTTATGCAGGACGTCATCTGTCTATCCCAGTCATTGTGGTCGTTCCGGAAACCACCCCGGAACGGGCCAAGAAATTGATCCGGCAAGAGGGCGCGGAAGTGATTGTGCATGGGGCTTCCTGGCAGGAAGCAAATGCTTTGGCATTGTCAATGGTCAAGGCAACGGATGCTTTTCTTCATCCATTTGATGATCCGCTTCTATGGCAGGGGCATGCCACAATCATCGATGAGGTAGCGCTTTCAGGTCTAAAACCTGACGTCATCATACTCTCCGTGGGCGGAGGCGGATTGTTGTGTGGCGTGATCGAAGGGCTGCACAGAAACAACTGGCAAAATATCCCGGTGATAGCGGTTGAAACAGCGGGAGCCGATTCACTTGCTCAATCTGTTCAAACAGGCTGTCGGGTCGAATTGCCCTCGATCAATAGCCTAGCAACGTCGCTGGGTGCCCGGCAGGTATGTGAACGGGCTTTTAACTTAACAAAGCAGTATCCCATCCATAGCCTCGTAGTTTCGGATCAGGCAGCCGTATCAGCGTGCGAACGATTCATCGATGACCACCGGATCGTTGTAGAGCCAGCTTGTGGTGCTGCACTTGCAACGGTGTATGACCATGTCAAGGAAATCAAACCATTCAATTCGGTCCTGATCATTGTGTGTGGCGGGGTAACCACCTCCCTCGAACAATTGCGCCAATGGTCAAACCAATGATTTCCGCATTCATTTCGCAAGCGAACCGCATGGGGAGGTTATCCAATGTCCGAGCGTGCGACCTATGAATTATTGAAAGGATTCCTCGAAGCGTTTAACCGACATGATCTGGATTCCATCATGGGCTATTTCGCAGAGGATTGCGTCTTCTACATGCCGCGAGGCTCGGCACCGCGCGGCGATCGGTATGTCGGGAAAGACCAGGTGCGAGCTGGTCTGGCAAAACGATTTGAGGGCATACCGGATGTTCATTACGGGGAAGATCGCCATTGGGTGTGTGGTGATTTCGGAGTCTCCGAATGGACCCTCACGGGCACATCTGTGTCAGGGAAAAAGATAGAAGTGCGGGGGGTCGACTTGCTGGAGTTCGCCGAGGGAAAGATCACCCGCAAGGATTCATTCTGGAAAATCCTTGAGTGACGAGCAATGAGATGGCCATGACGACCCAAAAGATCGTGATCAGAGACGAGACAAAGTCCGATGCCGCCGTCATCACCGAAGTGACTGCCGCCGCCTTCGAGTCCTTGGAGATCAGCAACCACACGGAGCAGTTCATCGTCGAGGCGCTTCGTTCCGCAAGGGCATTGACCGTATCGCTGGTCGCCGAAGTGGATGGCCAGGTGGTGGGGCATATCGCATTTTCTCCCGTGGCCATTTCAGATGGCACTAATAACTGGTACGGGCTTGGCCCGGTATCCGTGCTGCCGGTGTACCAGGGAATGGGGATTGGGAAAGCTCTGATCCAGGAAGGACTATCCCGATTGAAAGACCTGGACGCTAAAGGCTGCTGTCTGGTCGGGCATCCGCAGTACTACCGGAAATTTGGGTTTGAGAATGCTGCCGGACTGGTCCACGAGGGCGTTCCACCAGAGGTCTTTTTCGCGCTTTCGTTTGACGGCCGCTGGCCGCACGGTACTGTCACGTTCCATGAAGGATTCAAAGCAACTGGCCAACAAGCGCATGCCGGGGGCGCGGCGCAGCCGCGCCCCTGATGCTCGTCGGTAGATCGTTGCCCACGTCCATGCTGGACGGACTGGGTCGGATGTACGGGGATAAATTTAGGCCCCGGTTTGCTGGCTGAAACTTGATATATAAATCCGAAGCCTTGCCACGCACACTGGCAGGGCTTTTTCTATCCGATTCAATTGCACCATCTGTCAAACAAGGAAGGCAGGCGCCGGGAGACGAGCGCCTGCCTCGGGAGAGGGCTGAAACGGTATGGTCCGAAAGACGCGGGACCACGGGTACGATGTACAACAGATAGAAGGCAGGGACGATTCTGATTGATTTTCTTGATCGAGGGAGTCATAATATCGATACCAATCCAATTCTTACCGGTCAACTGAAAATCCTGTCTCCCAAGCTCCTTTAACGGTTATCCCGGGCGTCTTCAAGTGAAGGGGGCGAATCCCTCACGGAACACTGCGGTGAACGATGCACGGAGGTAAAAACAATGAAGGGGATTACCAAAACACTACGCCTGGCGGTCTTTATGGGCATATGCCTGGGAGTCCTTGGCTTCCCAGGGTGGGTGAGCGGCCAGACAGGGGCGCCATCGGGCCAACCCATTCCAACCCCTGAACCCGTTAACCCCTACATCTCGAAAATCACCATTCCGATGGAGGATGGCAAGAGCATCGATCAAGTGATTATTAAGGGTCCGCCATCCCCACCGCCTGGCTATGAGGACGAGCGTTCTGTCGTCACCCAGCTCCTGCCTGCTCAAGCAGCGGGCAGCAAAATCTTAACCGTACCGGCCTATGAATGGGTTTTCGGTTGTTCGGCAGTCTCTGCCGCCATGATTGCCGGGTATTACGACAATACCGTCTACCCCGAGATGTATACCGGCCCAACGAACGGTGGGGTGATGCCGTTGGACAGCAGTTCTTGGCCGGATTGGACAGATAGCTATGGTAAAAGCTATGCAAACAATCCCCTGGTCGCTTCTCACCAGGGACTGGACGGGCGGGCATCATTTGGCTCTATTGACGATTATTGGGTGCGATATGAATCGAACAGCAGAGATCCATACCTGGCCGGTCACTGGACGCAGCATTCGTGGGGCGATGCCATCGGGGATTATATGAAAACCAGCCAATCTCCTTATGACAACGTCGATGGGGCGACCACTTTTTACACTTGGGGATCAGATCCATCCCCATTAACATGCGCCGACATGGAAGGTTACCGGATTGATAGTGAGGATGGAACCTATGGCCGGAAACTCTTTTATGAGGCCAGGGGGTACACGGTCACAGATTGCTACAGTCAAATGACTGACAACCAAATCGCCGGCGGATTTTCATTTGCTCAATATAAAGCGGAAATCGACGCTGGCCGGCCTGTGATGCTGAACCTGGAAGGCCATACCATCGTTGGGACCGGCTATGACGATACGGGTAATACGGTATATATTCATGATACTTGGGATTATGCTGTTCACAGCATGACCTGGGGAGGGGGTTATTCAAGCATGGACCTCCTATCCGTCAGCATTGTGAATCTCGCAACCCCTTTACCCGCGAACTTCACGAAAATTTCGCCTCCAAATGCATCCACCGGCGTATCAACCCATCCGCTGCTGGATTGGGAAACCAGTATTGGTGCGACCGGATATGAGTACTGCATTGACACAACCGGTAATGACGCTTGCAATGATGCGTGGGTAAGCGTGGGTAACAGCAGCAGCGCCAATATCACCGGTCTTTCGAGTGAAACACCTTACTTCTGGCAAGTCCGTGCCATCAATTCCGCGGGTGCTACCTATGCAACAGGGGGGGACTGGTGGTCCTTCACCACCGGCAGCCCGACGGCCGTGACCGTGGCCGGATTTACCTCCAGCATTGCCCATCCGTATGGGATCCAACTTCAGTGGTCCAGTGCTTCAGAAGTCAACATGATCGGTTTCAATCTTTACAGGGCAGAAATGCCGGACGGGGCGTTTGTTCAAGTCAATCCAAACCCGATACCTGCGCTGACTCCCGGGGCGATGTCTGGAAACGACTATACCTACACGGACTCGAGTGTGAAGGCCGGGGTGCGTTATTCCTACAAACTGATGCAGTTGGATACAAACTCTATCGCGCATGACGGTGGTGCGGTGGATGGCGGGTATTATCTGCTGCATCTGCCCCTGCTGTCGGACGATTAATGGGTTTTTTCTCATCCATGAGGGAAGCGCTCTACGTTGAGGGCCACAAAAGCCAGGGCTTGAACGTGGGGCAGCAAGGGAGGACGGTATGGCATTTCGACAATCCCACCACATCTGCGGGTTGGCCCTCTTGTGTGCGCTGGCGTTGGCTGGCTGCGGCGCTGTCGAACAGGTCAAATCGTCCGTCTTGCCTGCGCCTCCCCCTTTACCCAGCCCAACGCCACAGCCCTATGTCGGGCAGGTGGGGCAGCGCACGGCCTACAACGGCTGGGCGGTCACGGTCACCAACGTGATGCGTTCCTCGCTCAACCCTGTGGAAATCGTACCCGTGGCCAGTCACCCGGACGATGAGTACGATTACATCGCCATGGATGTGGCCGTCGAGCGTACCATCGACGAACGCGGCTCGGTGTATGGCGACGCCTTCACCCTGGTGGACAGGGACGGGAACGAGATTAAGAAAGACTCTCTGATCCACAACTGGGCGTCGATGGGTGGCGATGTTTATTTCGGCACGGAAGTCACCGACCGCATCGCTTTCCGCCTGCCCCGGACCTCTCAGAGCCCAACGCTGCGCTTTTCGCCATGGCCGGCGATACCTGAACCGCTGGAAGTGGCCCTGGACCAGATGAAGGAGCCGCGCAGGATCGACCTGCAGGAAGCTATCCAACTGGGCCTGCTGTCAGCGGACGTGCGCGGGGTGAGTCTGGAGAGCATCGAAGTTGAGATCTCGTTGGAGGTGGACGAGTCGATCGAGCTGTCCATCCTGCCCGGCACGACCTTCCTGGCGCCTTCCCCAGACCTGCAAACGATGGTGGTGCGGCGCCAGGTCTTTATCTTCCTGGAGGAGAAGGATGAAGCCTCGCTGGAGGTGAGCGTGGCCTGCGCCAACATGCGCCTGGAAGCGCCCAGCGGCGGTGAAACCTACATCGTGGAGATCGAGCCGCCCGCTGAAGAGCTGCGCAAGCTGATGGGCCTGCCGGAATTTCAAGACTCCGCCTTTCGCCTGCAGCAGTTCGCCATCTGGACGATCACCGATAACCCGGCCCGGAACCAGTATGTCGGCCTCGGCACTGGCGGTGAGGGCAGTGCGCCCTCCAGCACGGAGTTGCAGACGATTGCCGGTTGGTTTGAGGCCGCCGGAATCTCCCTGGATAGCTACCCGGCGTTGAGGAAGTAGCCGCGTCTACGAGGAGCTATATGCCGGTGCTGGCGCCGTTTGGCAAAGGTGCGAATCGGTGAAATTGATTACATTCTGCCAATAAAAGAGCCTGCACAGCCACTGTGCAGGCTCTTTGTTGTGATAGACCCCCTTCGAAACGCTTTTTTAGGCCAGATGGCTCCTAACGGGTGGCCAGCGGCAGCCAGATGACCTGCCCAACCACCTTCCAACTGAAGCTGGCAGGAGTCTCGTCAACCGAGCCTTCCACGTTTACGGCCCGCACACGGAACGTATGCTGCCCTTGGCTGAGCCCATTCATGGTATAGGGGCTGGTGCACAGGGTGTAAATGCCGTCATCCAACTGGCACATAAATCCATAGACCTGCTTGCCGCGTTCGATAGCGGTGAAGCCAAAAGTGACAGGCTGAAGGCTGGGGTTTCCGGGTGTAACCGTCAGCTGTGTTTCTGGCGCGTCGGGTGCCGACAGGTCCGTGGGGATGAGCACGGTCTTTTGGCTGGTCTGGCCGGCGCAGTCGCTGGCGCGGGCCGTGACGGTCAGGGTCTTGCCTTCCGGGGCATTCACGTAATACGCCGCCGCCCAAGCCCCGTTTCCAAAATTGGCATCCAGGAACGGCCCGCCGTTCACACTCAGCTGCACGGCCGCCAGACAGACCGTGTCGGAGGCGGTGCCGTGGAAGCGCAGGGCGGGGCTGCCTTTTTGGTAAACATCGGCCAGCGTGATCTTCGTGGTGGTGATGTCCACGGCGGGCGGGTGGGTGTCGAGCGTGAAGGTCACCGGGTAACCCGTGCTCTGTACGCTGCCTGCCCAGTCGGCCGCCAGCGCCACCAGGGTGTGAGGCCCTTCGGCGGCGGTCAGGACCAGGGTGCGCTGGTTGGAGGTCGGCGCGCTGGCCTGGGGAAAATCGGCCGTGTTGACGATCTGGTCGTCCAGCGCCAGCGTGACCGTCCTGAGGGCTCCGGGCGCCTTGGCCGAAACCGTCACATTAATGGTGCCGTCCGAGGCGACCACCGCCTGGCCGGCGGGCTCGATGACGGCCGCCGATGGCCCCTCGCCGGGCTCCACATTCACGTTGAAGTCTTTGGTCAGGGTGGCGCAGTTGCCCGCCTGGTCGCACGCCTGCATGGAGGCCGTGAACGGGCCGGCCGGCTGCCACTGCGTCCACTCGGAGGCCAGCCCCTCGCGCAGGGTCAGGTCGGGGAAAACACTGCTGAAGATCGGGTCGCTGTAGAAGGAGCGCCTGAACAGCCAAGGCCCGCTGCCCGGGCACTGCAGGGTGCTGTCGTCCAGGTAGGTGTCCACCGCGGCGCAGCGGTAGCGGACGCCCACCCGCCGCTGCGTGGTCGCCGGGTCGATGTAGACGGCGCCATTGCTCACGGCGGTCAGCTCCAATCTCGGGGCCGTCGTGTCGATGATGCCGCGCCAGGCGCCGGCGGTGATGGCGTGGTTGCCGAGCACATCCCGCCCGCGCAGGTCGAGTTGGTACGAGCCTTCCAGGCCCTGCGGCAGGGGCAGGCTCCAGGTGGTTTGCGAGATGCCCGCACCGTGCTGCGCCAGGACGGCCGGGTGCCAGACCCGGCTGGCAGACTCCTGCATCGCCGTCACCTCGGCCGGAGTCAGGGCGTGTTTGGTGATGACCACCTCGTCCACGGCGAGCGTGGTCCCATCAAAATAGGGATACCCGGGGGAATAGGTGGTGGTGCCGATGGCGAGCGGCGCTTCGCTGGCAAACTGCTCGCCTGCCGGGATACTGCTTTCACCGGCCAGCGTCCCGTCGACGTAGAGTTGAATCCTTCCCGCGGCCGAGTCGATCGTGCCCACCAGGTGATGCCAGGCGTCGTCCGCGAAGCCGGCGCCGCCCGTGACCTCGACCGTTCCCTGGGAGGTAAACGCAGTCCACTTCACCCTGCCGGTGTCGTCCATGTGGAGCAGAAAAACGCCCTCTTTTTGGACGATCTGAACGGGGACGGTTTTGTTGATCTTGGCCCAGGCTTGCAGGCTAAAGCCTTCATCTGCTGCGATATTGAACTCTGGCTGATTGGAAACGAAGGCGCGATCGTAATACCAATCGACGAGCCTGAAAGTTAACCCACTATCCATTCGTCCCGACAGGCCTCCCTCGCAATAATATCCCATGTACTCACAGGAGGCAGGACTGCCATGACCGGACCGGTCAGCGAAATAGTTCGAGCCGGCCGGCTCATCGAACGACAGCCACAGGACGGCATCCCCCAGCGGTTCCACCTGGCTGAGCGGCGCAAAGGCTGCTTCCAGCCTGTCCACACCTGCGAGCGCCTCGCTGATCGTCCCGCCGATGCTCACCCCCTGGTTCATCGCCGTGCGGGCCGCATCCTGCTCGCTCAGGACCGGTTGGGGCGCGGCGCTGTCGATCCACAGGAACGCATCCATCCACATCACCTGGCCCACATTGCCGACCCGGTCATTCACGCGCAGCTCGACCTGCCAGATGCCGGTCGGGTCGATCACGCTCTCGGGAAGACGGTACGAAGCTGACCAGTTACCGTAATAATCGGCAGAACCCTGCCATTCACCGGTCACCGGCGGATCCTGGCCTATCTGGTGCAGGCGCACCTGGAAGGTGGATTCGACGAAACCGCTGCCCGGGTACATCCCGGGGTAATCGCCGGGCTCGATGTCGGGGTCTATAATGGTGCCATCAAGATCCACCGTCCAGAGGCCGCTGGCTTCTCGACCCGGGACCTGGGGCTGGTCTGTCTGGCCGGCGAGGGTGAATTCCGGCGGGCGCGCGTCGGCATATACCCAAATGCCCTCGCCAGGGTCTTCGATGTTGCCGGCCACATCGATGGCGCGCGAGCGGATCCGGTAGCGGCCGTTCGTCACCGCCAGTGGGAAGCTCCAGGACTCGGCGCCGCTGGCATCCTGCCACTCCCCGTTGTTCACACTCACCTGGACCTTATCCACCCCGGAAAGCGCGTCGCTGGCCTGGCCGCCGATGATGTGGACGGCGCCGCTGAAATCCCCCTTGACGTAGGCCACCCTGTTCCAGTCCACAACTGGCGAGTCGATCCGCGAGCTGGGCGGATCGGCGTCGATATGGATCGTCAGATTATGGAAGACATCCATTGGGTCCGATCCAGGAGGAGAGGGAGGAGTAAATGTAATAGTGCTCGTAATTATGGCGTCCTGTGTAGGCACACCGGGATCGACCGTCACCGGCGTGTCCTGAGAACCCCTGAAGCTGGTCGGGTCGATTGCCACCGTAGAGCTTCCACTTCCTCGCAAGGGTAGTTCCGATGTTACAACCAGGGGGATCGAGTCCACCGCAAATTTGGTGACCAGGGTGGATGTGTAGGTCAGGCTTCCACCCGGGTTGATAAAGCTGGCGCTGGCTTCGCCGTATACCCGAGCCCAGGGCTCATTGGGGACCTGCGGGTGGTAAAGATAGCCCTTGTAATCGACATCCTCCCGGTGTACATACTCGTAGTTATCGTCGACCCCGTCGCCGTCTGTGTCGGGCAGGAGCGGGTTCGATTGGACGCGCAGCGTACCGAATCCGGCCGGGATCGTCCAGCCGCCATCGGTTTCGGGGGTGAGCTGGCAGCTGGCCGGCTCACCATAGACCTGGTGCACCACTTCTTGCCCGTCTGGCAGCTCATCCATGTCTGTGTCTGGGCGGTCCGGGGCGGTGCCAAGCCGGGCTTCCTGCGGATCGCTCAAGCCGTCGAGATCGGTGTCACACTGGGTGGGATCGAAGCCTTTGCCTTTGCTGCGTTCTTCCACCTCAAAACGGTCGGACAGGCCGTCCTGATCGGTATCCCACAGGCTGTCGTTGGGGTCCAGGCCATCCCGGCGCAGGCCGTCGCCGTCGGCGTCCTTGAGCACCGGGAACCGGGAATCCCATTTTTGTGCGTACCCGCCTGCTTCGCGGGACTGCAATTCCATAAAGCCGTCCAGTGTGGCGGGGAAAAC
>Ga0105104_10000775_pt1 | contig 24762 bp, 21 predicted proteins | sample PPLLaktember2015_3_FD_87034 | JGI IMG/M metagenome (GOLD analysis project Ga0105104, IMG submission 87034) | Freshwater sediment microbial communities from Prairie Pothole Lake near Jamestown, North Dakota, USA - PPLs Lake P7 Core (6) Depth... | ecosystem: Environmental > Aquatic > Freshwater >...
CACGCTCGAGTTCCTCAGAGGTGACCGCAACCGTTGGGTCGCCATCAGCAATGCAGACGTCGAGGATCAGTTGCGTGACGGGCTTCAGGTCCGCCCATTGGGCAGGACGCAGTTTCAAGCCTGCACTGAGCGTAGTCGCAGTACCCGGGGCAGGAGATGTTTCAGTAGTTTTAATTTCTGTGTTCATAATTTTTTATCCAATATTCATTTGCCATCGCTCTAGCCGCCGTCCCCGGCGCCTGGAGCCTGATGGTCAAGTTCCATCCATTCTTCGCGCAGGATGCCCATGTACAGTTCATCCCAACGCTGGCCTTCACGGTTAAGGGCATGACGCCTGCGTCCTTCCTGGCGGAAACCCACCTTTTCATAAGAGCGGATGGCGCGTGGGTTGTATTCGAAAACGGTCAGGGTGACGCGCTTCAAATTGATCTCGGTAAAGGCATAGCGTAAAAGGACGTTCATGATATCGGTGCCATAGCCTTTGCTCCAGTATTCGGTCTCGCCGATCCCCAGCCCGACAAACGCGTCACGCCCGGCCCAGTCCACCACGTCCAGGCCAAGTTCGCCGATCAGTTTGTCTTCCGCCAGCGTGCGGATGCTGAAGTAATAACTCGCCAGCGACATCTCCGCCACTTCCTCCTCCATCCACTTAATGTTGCTCTTCGCAGATTTCATCGGGCGGGCGGAGGAATTCAGCAGGCGAAAATATTCAGAGTTCAGGTTCCAGCGTGCAAACGCCTTGCTCATTTCCTCGGGGTCGAAGGCTGATAGCCGGACGAACTTGCCTGTAAAAATATCCTTCATTTTTGATCTCCATTTTGCATCTGCAGCCATTCCTCGCGCAGGATGCCCATCCAGAGCGTGTCGGTGCGCTTGCCTTCGCGCATTGCATCCTGGCGTGTGCGGCCCTCCAGGCGAAAGCCGCATTTCTCGTACGACCGCAACGCACGCGGATTGTATTCATGCAATCCGAGCGACAGGCGTTCAAGCCCCAGTTCAGTGAAAACGTATTGCAGGCACAGTTTCATCATGTCTGAGCCATAGCCTTTGCTCCAGAATTCGCGCTCGCCGATGCCCAGCCCCACCCAGGCTTCGCTGTGGATCAAGTCCACCCACAAGCCCAGGAAACCGATGTATCTGTCATCAGCCAGGGTGCGGACGGAAAAGGAATATCGTTCGGGCTGCGGCCCACTCTCGGCTTGTTTGTCAAACCATTCCTTGATCTTCTTCTCAGAAGACAATTGAGTGGGATCGCTATCAGCGAGACGAACGAATTCGGAATCACGCTGCCAGCGGGCTTCCGCTTTGGCACGGACATCCGGCTCTTCAAACGTAAAGCGGACAAGTTCTCCGCGAAATAGATCTTTCATCACTTCCTCCTACGCCTTAGCCTGATTCCGCCATTCGTCGTTCAACAAGCCGAAGACGTACAGGTCCCAGCGGCGGCCGTCGCGTTCCAGCGCTTTGCGCCGGCACACTTCCTGGACGAAACCAAACTTTTGCAAGAGGACGATCGCACCCTCGTTGTACTCCGGCGCGACAGCGGTCACCCGGAATAAATTCAGCTCGGCAAATGCAAAGCGCAGTAACATGCGCAAAGCCTGTGTACCATATCCTTTGCGGCGGTCTTCTGCCGCACCGATGCCGATCCGAATGAAACCGTTGCCATTTGCCCACTCGATCCGCTGGACAGCGGCTTTGCCGATCAGGCGCTCATCCGCTTTGAGGCGGATCATGAAGTGGTAATGGTTCTTATCCTCCTCGATCTGCTTTTCCAGTTTTTCATACTGCTTCTTGAGCATGGCAGCAGACATCGGACGTGCCGGGTTGGTCTCCATCAGGCGCATAAACTCGGAATCATGCGTCCATCTGGCTTCGACCTCCGGATCCTTTTCATGATCAATGGGCCCAAAGCAGATCTCCTGGCCTTCAAATAGCTGGGTTTGAATGTCGAACATATTGCCTCCGAAAATGATTTCCATAAAAATATACAGCCACAGGCTGTGCCCATGGCTGCATCCGGCAAAAAAACAGCCACGGGCGAGTGCACCGTGGCTGGCGTTACGTTACATTGCGTGTAAGTTAACGATGAGCAGGCGCACTACGCGAATCAAAATCAACACCACCGCTGCTGGTGGAGAAAGCTTTACCACGGAACTTGATCGTGTTCATTATCATCAGTCGTGCGCCTCCTTTCACAATGGATTTGTAACTTTTTAGAGTGTAACACGCCGCTCGATTTTCCGTCAAGTCATTATGTAAGAAATGAAAGGTTGTGCCATATGGTTACCTGGAAAACCAATGCCGATACCGTCCCTCTTCATACCGTGCTGATCGTTTCTGACGAGCAGGAAAATATCCCAACCTGGGATAGCCTCTTCAGTCAGAGGAATTGCATTGTCCTGTCCGAATCAAATATCTCCGATGCCCTGCAAAGCGCCCGGCTGGTGGGCCCCTCTTTACTGCTTATCGATATGAAGTTATCGAAGTCCGAACGTATGTCCTTGTTAGCCGGTTTGCACGCGGCCAGCCGCGGGCCCATCCTGATGCTGATTACCGCCAACACAGTGGACGAAATTGTTGAAGCGAATCATGCAGGTGCGGACGAGTGCCTGGTCAAGCCCGTAAATCCCGCCGTGCTGGTCGTCAAGGCAATGGCCTGGCTGAGTCACGGTCAACGAAGTGAGCGCGTACCTGCCCTGCAGGATGTGACTCTGTAAATTCACCTTTCCTGACAATTTGATCGGCATTCACTAAATCAAAACACCCGCACAAGTTTGTGCGGGTGTTTTGGGCTTTGCATGGTTTATGGATTCGCACTGGTATTAATCAAACCAGCTTGTAGATCGCTCAAAACCTGTTCCACCAGTCGCTGTTTTCCCGGCGAGAGAAGGCCCGCGTCCACATCAGCCAGGCCAAGGGGAGATTGAACCGTAATCCCTCCCTGGCCACTGGTCAATCCGGGCCAGGCATTTTTAATGGCCTGGATCACATCGGGCTGGATCGTCATCACCCAGCCTGCGGGACGCTGCTCAGGGCTGATCGTCCCAATCATGGCTGCGCCCGTCGTGCCGATATAATTCGTAAGGTCAGGAGTGACAATGCCAGGATAGAGATAGATTGTCTGTACCTTGTATTGCAGCATCAGGATATCTGCATAGGCATGATAGTTCGCCGGATCTTCCTCCGCACCGATCTCAAGATACTGGGGAAATGGTGCGGCATAAAAATAGAATGGGCGACAGGCGCCACAGTAAAATTTCATCCCGTTGGCATAGGCGTTCAGTGCACGCACCGCGTCCTGGTTGTCTTTGGGAAGCAACATGCCGATGCGATAATCATCTGTGATCAGTGCGGCCGTATACCCCGCGAGAAAAGCCGCAATCTCCGATTGCGAGTTGTTTCCCAGTACACTGATATTGCCGCCGGGGGCAATCTCGGGAATGTTGATCGCAAGGAATTGCACCTGCGGCGCAGCGGCCGCCAGCGCAGCAATGCCGGGATCGGGCGGAAGCACAATCACTACCTGCAAACCCGGTTCGAGATCAGCAGCTGTTAATGTATTTCGCACCTGAAAACGAACCCCGGAAGTTTGCGCGAGATCATAAACAGTCTTCTGATAAAGGTTGGAACTTTCAGGGTCAAGATCCGCAGGCAAAACCAGAATGGCAAGCGGCGTGACGGGCGTAGCAGTAAAAGTTGGCGGAACAACCGGCGTATCCGTTGGAACAGGCGTTGATGTTGCAGCGGTCTGGTTGCCTCCACAGGCACTCAACAGGACCACGATCACGACGAAGAGGATGATGAATCTTTGATGCACAGTTTTCTCCAAAACAAGATTGGCAGAATTATACACGTTGGATAGGAGAAGGTGACAGTCACTTTATTGATTAAAAAGAAGACCGCGCGAGCGCGGTCTTCTTCCTGGTGCAACTTCCCGCTTCTTAGCGGGACTTGATCTTGATCTGCTTCGGTCGGGCGGATTCGGCCTTGGGCAGCTTCAGCGTCAACACACCGTCGGTGATGTTCGCTTCGACGCGGTCCGTGTCGATGGCGGCGGGCAGGCGCAAGGTCCGCGTGAACGAGCCGCCGGGCAGCTCATGAACAATGTAGCCATTGTTCTCATCCGCCTGATATTCCGCTTTGATCTGAACGACATCCTCCAGAATCTGAATATTCAGCTCATCGGATTTAATTCCCGGCACGAGCGCGGAGAGGACGTACACATCCTGCTCCTCACGGACATTGATCCCAAGAGTCTGATCGCGGTTCTCGACCCAGCGGCGCGCCATGCGGCGATACGGCCTGTCCTGAGCGAAGCCGAAGGGATAAGTTTGCAGATAGAAGGTCATGGTTTATCTCCTTTTAATGTTGTTTGAATGATGGACATATATTACCCGTGTGATATAAACAAAATAATGATGGAAGATAGAAATTTTGTAAGAAATCGGGGAACCTTTCAGTCATGGGATTCGTCTACAAAAAAATTGTGCCGTGTGATTACCCTAAAAAGGAGGTTGTGCTATGAGAGTCTTTTGGATTTCACTGATTGTCCTGTTGGCACTTGCTTTGGCAGGTTGTGCGCCTCCCAAGGAAGAGTCTGGGCAATCTCCAGATTTGCCCCCCTCGGACCCACAGGCCCCCCCTTCTGAGGAACCTTCCCCGGATTCATCTGAGAGTGGCTCGGCACTTCCACAACTGCCGGCGCCAACAGTAGGTTCAGTCGTAATCACGAACACTACAGCAACACCCAGATCATCGATCTCTCCTGAATACTCCATCCCCATTAATCCCACTTTTGAAAGTTTGGCTCAACAAGCCAGGCAAGACCTTGCCAATCGACTGAAATTAGAGGTTGATCAGGTTGATTTCCTAAAGATAGTCCCAGCCAAATGGCCCTATGACAATCTGGGCTGTCCGCTGCCTGAGGGGAAACACATTGATGAGAATAATCCAGGGTATCAAATCCTGCTCAAGGCCAACGGTCAGATGCATACCTATCACACAGATGGTAAGGATTGGATTGTCCTGTGCAATATCAAGCCACCAAATGAAATTCGAACACTTCCGTGACCAGACGTGAAATCTCGAGCAAAAAGAGGAGCCTGTCATCAAGACAGGCTCTCTGGTTTGGCTTACTGGAATGTGATCTACACTCCTTGATTAGCTTTTACTTTATGGATGAACCTGGCTGATGCGCGTGGCCCAGTTGGCAAGAGCTGTTCGAGTGCCGTCGCAGGTAAAATCGCCGAACAGCCATGTTTCGAAGTCACATGTCTGAGCAATGTACTCGGATGCAATCCAGATATCATGTCCATCCGTGACGGCTGCACCGTAATCGCCCCAACGTGTGCGCGGGGGATCGCCTACAAAGCCCTTATAACTGGTAAACCCATCGTCGGGGCCAAGGCCTGCCGAAGCGATATGGATCGGACCTACTCTGCCTCTGCTGTCGATCGTCACATAGCCTGCGCTTGGGAAGTAATCTTCACCCATGACACTGAACGCGATGACACCTTTGCCGTTGGTTCCCATTGCAATTGCCGGCATGGTCAGGTTGTTATCAGCCAGTGCAATATAACCTTGCTTCTCTACCTCGCCTTTCACCTTGCCTTTCTTATCAACCTCGGGGTCAACAGCAAACCAGGCAATGCCTGCCTTAAGATCGCCGCCAACCTTGACGGAAGTGCCGGACGCACCCCAAAGCATGCCGTCAACGTACCAGGTTTGCTGCATGCGGGAATCCAGCGAGTCGGGCCGTGACAGAACCTCGGGTTGCCAAGTGGGCGGTGGATCCAAGAATATGAACCAACAGCCCAGATTCCCATCGTAAGGGGGGTCGAAGACAGTGGGATCAGGATTTGGAAAGAGAGCGCTGGTATCATTCAAGCACTCACCGAGCGGGATATCACCTGGCCTCTGGTCAGATGTGGGCGGAACAACATAGGTCTGGCTTTCGATTGCCCGGCTACTATACTTAAGCGCTGGAGTAGCGGAGTTTAGCGATTTGGTGTTGGTCAGTGCCCAGAGTCCGATGAAACGGGCTGTACCCGTTGGGTTGCCGGTCTCAGAGCCATCGCCGGCGATCGTGCTCAAGAAGAACTCCGTACCATTGGACTTTCTCGAATACTCCCCGGCCGGAGAGATAGCCGGCCAGACTGTAAATCCTGGTGTGCCTTCGAGCATGAGGTTCTCAACCAGCGTAACGTGGATTGCACCGTGCGCAGCAAGCTCGACCTTCGAGAAAGCGAAGATTTGCGCCGCATTAAAGTCGGGTCCGAACAGGTCATACTCATTGGTTGAAACATAGACGCCATACTGATCGGCTCCAATGTGTGGGTAATCCTGGAAGCATGGACCTGGGGCTACACCATCGAGCGTGCAGCCGTGATCAGGTGTACCATCTTCCCCATCATTTTGCGCAGGGACATAGTACACCGTCCAATCACCTGTCGGGTCTCCACTGTTGGATACGGCGATATCGATCGTATTTTTACCATTGAAGTTACCATCGGCATCAACATGGAGGGTTGTGATGGCGACGACAAAACGCTGGTTCTCCGGATCGTAGTAGCAGACCGGGTCGATCACATTGGGTCCGATGGAATTCGGTGCAGGGAATGTAGCTCGGTTAATAGCGGCTGGATATCCAAAGAAAGTGTTGAGGTCTTGTACATCTGTCAGTGGGGTGCCGTTTGTATCCCATACTCTTAGGACACTATTGATCGCTTCGACCACGTAGCCATTACCCACGCAAAGTCCCTGGTCCGGTGGCTCAAGTGAGAATTGGTTACCGCCATTGGCAAACCGTTGGTCGAAATGATTCATTCCATCAAAACTGAGCACGAGCTCAGGGTTTGAATCTGCTACCTTACTCGACTTAACTCTTGGCGACTTTAGAGGCCGCTCCGGGAAGATGTCTTCCCCTTCGAATTCAGGGCGTTCCCGGTTGAACATCTCTTGCCCATCTACTGTATGCCTCCTGGCTCGTAATTCCGGTTGCTGAACCCCAGTCATGGAGGGTGCGCTGCCTGTGATTCTGGTCGTACCACCAGCAGGGATCAGTCGGGTGTCTCCATCCTGTTGGGGAGCCGCGCCAGCGGCAGGTACCATCGTCACCAACAACATCATGACAATCAATAAGGTACTGAACCACTTTGCTTTCATAACCTATTTCTCCTCTGATTAGTGAATAAAGTGACTTTTTACCGATAAACATTTTACAATTCGTGTTCAAACACTTATCTCTGCAAATATCCTCCTTTCCATAAATGTCGACTTTTTGGGGGTCTGCCGATCTGTACGCTTCAGTCTGGCAGATTCATGACTTTGCGCCCCCATAACGCGATGAGTTTACCCTTTCGACACCACTATAGAAGATTAAGTAAACTTTAATGTTATGTTCAGGACGATGAGAAAGCAAAAAGGTAACAAAACCAGGCAATTTACCCAGCCTACAGACTGTAGGTTTAGGAGAAAAGAGGAACCTTTTAGTCATGGGATTCGTCTATAAAAAAATTGTGCCGTGCGATTACCCTCAAAAGGAGGTTGTGCGATGAGAGTCTTTTGGATTTTACTGATTTTGGCACTTGCTTTGGCAGGTTGTGGGCCTTCCCGGCCAGATGGAGACCTGGTACCCTCAGACCCATTAGCCCCCCCTTCTGAAGAAGCTCCTTCAACCCCACTAAACCAAGGAGAACCTGCAGAGATGACCCCAACCACACCTGCCGACCCTGGCCTGCAAAACTTGATCGAAAAAGCCAAGGAGGATCTGGCTCAAAGATTGAATGTCTTATTAACGCAAATCAATCTCATCGAAGCCAGAGCTGTGGTCTGGCCTGATGCAAGTATTGGCTGCCCCCAACCGGGAATGCAATACAAACAGGTTCCTGAAGATGGAGCTTTGATTGTTTTACAGGCAAATGGGATTACATACGAATACCATAATGGCGGCAGGCGTGGATTATTCCTATGTCAGAAAACCTCCAAGGAACCCAGTCCACCTCCCCAAATCGATCTTCTCAATCTGACACCGTCCAGTCCCGGTTCGTCCAAGCCTGACGCCCCCACACCTGACAACAATATCCCTCCTGGCGAAGGTCAGTAAGTCTTCTCCACAGTATACAAACTGCCCACAGGTATGCCTGTGGGCAGTTCTTCTAATACAAACACATTTCCCCACTACATTTTCAACTGCTATGACTAGCGGTTATCAACATTGACGAGGGTCAAACCCATCAGACCGGCATCGCCAGTGTGTGAGACCGCGCCCAGATGCCACTGACCGGCGGTGGCACCCGTCCAACTGACGGTAATGGTTTCCACATTGCCGATCGTAGCCGAGGTAGGCGCTGAATCGATCACCAGATTCCCACCCGTTGCCAGTGGGATAGCCCAGGTATACATATTATAGGTTGAGTCGGGGCCGACCGTCTGCCATCCGTGCACGTAGACAGTCCAGGTGCCGTCGGCCGGCAACGAGATATCCACCAACTCCTCGGTACCTCCCGACGTGCTGCTTGCTACCAGGTCGCCGTTGGGATCAAAGACATAGACGTCCAGATCCGCCTCGGCTTCAGTAGCTTCGGGCGGTATGGCGAGCCGGAAATGTGCCACACCTGAAAGATTGAAGGTATGTGCATTGCTAAAGCCATCGTCCGGGTCAAATTCCTGATCGGGGTCCTGCACCACAGTCGCGGTTGTCACTGTCGCCGGAATTAATCCATGAGCTCCGGCAGTGTAGGATCCGGTGTAACCAAATTGCACATCGAAGCTGGCTGAACCCGTTTCGCCGCTGCCAAAGACTTCAGCTGGGGCAGAGAAGAGAGCTCCTTGTACTGCAATCGGGCTGTACACCACATATTTGCTAGCCTTCCAGGTCAATGAGCCAAAGCGCCACTCACCGACCGGGCCACTGCCATTGTTGGTGATGGTCACCTCGAATGCGGCCGAGTCGCCGGGGTTGAGCGTCAACGAGTTTGGAGTCACGGTTACATCGTAGCCGGGAGGTGCGACAACCTTAGCTTTAAATGTTTCCTTCCCGCTGGCAACGCTTGTAACAGTACGTACCACCGTCTGTGTGCCCGCCAGCTCACTTACACCGATGGAGGGATAATTGAGGTTATAGGGCTCAGTGGGGATGCCGAGTGATTCAACCAAATCACAACTTCCCGGGGTAAAGGTTCCCCAATTCATGCCGCAGGTAAAAGCCACGTACTCGAGCAAGCCAGCATCATAGACAAGTCCGGGTGCAGTAATGGAGCCTTTGGTCCACCTGCCGCCTGGGTTGATGTGACCGGAGCCCATATCAAATGGATCAGCCTGGCTGACACGGTCGTTATCACGAACCTTCTGATGGGCAGTTGTCATCAGTGCTGATTTCGCCATTGCCGCGCTCCATTCAGGATGAGCCTGCTTAAGCAATGCGAAGACGCCTGCCACATGCGGACTGGACATGGAGGTTCCCGCAATCGCCTGGAACAACTCACCCGGGTACATACCAGGATCCGGGAACGGTGAATTGCCAGCCAGGATCTGGAGGCCGGGTGCAGTGACATCAGGCTTGATGATATCCGGGGCGACCGGGTTGGGACCGCGCGAGGAAAAGATCGTCATGGTTGGAGCATTCGGCCACTTACTGGTGCGAGGTCCACACTCACGCTCGAACCAGCCATGACCCTGACCGAATTTTCCGTACGCAGGGAATTGGAAAGTATGACAGCCGAAATGATCCTCGCGCGTCTCGATCTTAGCCCTGGGGAAGCGAGAATTGGCAATATAAGACTTGATCTTCAAACCGGGTGTGTTATCAATATGTACAGACGGTACCCAATGCGTGTCAGTGTACAAATTGTCGACATCATTCGTGTTGTACATGATCATTCCCACCCCGTCAGCTTCGAATACCGCCAGGCTCTTTTCAGCACGGCCAACTACACCGCGCAGACAGAGAACGATCTTACCAGCCACGCTACCCGTGAATGGAACTGTGGGATCACAGACTTCGTTACCGAAATCAGCGGCATCCACCAATGGCGTCCAACCCAATTCAGGGGTCAGCGAGGCGCCAGTATATTTCTTCCCGTTGCCAAGGGTGATCTTGCCTTCATAGAAACGACTCTGGGTGCTTGCCCCCACGGAGGTAACCCAGGGCATTGTGGCAGGATTGCCGATCGTGGCCGCTCCTGAGCCAGTGTTGCCAGCCGAAGTAGCTACGAATACACCTGCATTCGCGGCGAACAGGAAAGCAACTTCATCAGCACTCGGCAGCGCTGCGCCGCCACCAATGGAGTAGTTGATGACATCCACGCCGTCTGCAACCGCCCGATTAATGGCTGCCGCCAGGTCGGAAGTGAAACCGCCCTGGTTGCCAAGACCTTTGTAGGCAATGATATGAGCACGCGGCGCAATGCCGGAGATGGTTGCGACGGGCAAGCCATACATGCTCGCTTCGACATCCGAGTTGCCAGCCGCGGTAGAGGCTGTGTGGGTGCCGTGTCCATCATCGTCACGGGCTGAGTTGAACTCATCAGGGTCGACGCCAATGAGAGCGCGATACGTAGCCAACATCTGACGCGCGCCGATCAGTTTATTATTACAAGTGAAGGGCGCATCGTTCGAATTGTGAGCCGTGTTGCCAAATTCGCAGGGCAACGTACCTGTTGGAGGGGCAGGATAACTGCCATCATCGGCAAAAGAGGGGTGTTCGGGCCAGATGCCGGTGTCAATGATACCTACTACAACGCCCTCGCCGGTAAAGCCGCTATCGTAAGCGCCGCCTCGCACAGTCAGGCCCAGGAATTCCGGGCTGCTATCCGTCTGGGCATAACGCATTTGATCTTCCATGACAAACTTGACATTCTTTTGCAGTTTGATGGCTTCGGCCTGTTCTTCGGTCAGAATGGCAGAGTAGCCATTCAAAGCAACAGTATAGTCGTGTACCTTTGCAGTAACGCTTGCGCCAGCTGCTTCAAGCGACTCGTCATGTTGCGATTCCAGGAAATTATCATATTCAACGACAGCAGCATCAGCAGGCTCGAGCTTTTCTCCTGCCTGGATTTCTGTAGCTGCTAATCCTGCAATGCCGCCCTCATAAGAAATGATTGGGTCCCCTTCCAAAACAACGATATATGACTTAGCCCCCTCCTGTGCCAGAGGCTGTTCACCTCCTTGCGCCAGTGCTGGAGTTGCTAAAGACAAACTCAATACAAAAACCATAAACATGTAGAAAAATTTTCGCTGCATCTTTCTCTCCTCTTGAAAGAATTTTCATTGGATCCCATTTTTCCTAAGCGATCTTGAATAATTTCGATATCAGAAGCACACCTCCTTTCTTCGAAAATCAATAACAAAATAAACAAAAAACCGCCAGAAAAAAAATTTTCGGCGGTCTGGCGGTCTGCCAGCCTGTACGCATCAGACCAGCAGATCCATGACTTTGCGCCCCCACCTCACGATGGGTTTGCCTTTTCGATACATTTTAATATTATATTAATTTAACGAAAAAATACAAGCCCAATTGGCTTTTTGGCATAGTTCCATTTACATTGCTAAAAACAAGACGATAACAGAAACAAAAGGTAACAGCCCCCTTGCCTCACTTGAAGGGTTATAATCCTGCCCTATGCTCGGACAACCCCAAGAAACGGACCTTTTTTTCCTGCCTTTCCAACTCAAATGCCACAATGGATAAGCAGCCATTCATCGATCGCAGTCTTCTTATCCCAATCGCAATCAGTGTTTTTTCAATTTTTGGAATTGGCATTGCTTTGCTAATTGTGTATCTGGATAAACCACAAGCTGAGATTTCGGCGGGCCCCACCGCAACGCCATTCAAATATCTTCTGCTGGCTACTGAAACAGGCGTTCCTGACCCTGAATTGGAAACAGCGCCTCCTGAAGAAATTTTTACGGAAGAACCCGAGCCAGAATCCTTTGTATTCCCAACTGTAGTGCCTCCACAGGTCAGCACCCGGGTAACCAATCCTTTACCGGGTCCAATAGCTTCATCTACAACTGCTGTTACGGCTACTGTGCCCGTATTGAGCGTGATAGACAGATATGATGACGCAGATCCTCGCCTCGAATACGATGGCGACTGGGTTAACGAGACCAATGTCGGAAATGCCTATCAGGGAACCTTATTTGTTTCAAACACGATTGACAACGATCTTATATTTAATTTTGTGGGCGAACAAATCATCATTGGGTATTTGGGCAAGCCAGGTCTCGGCTCCCTCAACATCTCCATCGACGATAATGAATTCCAGCTGGACCAATCCGTTGGCAAAGAATGGGTTTCACCACAACTCGACAATACCGAGCATTTTGTGATCATTATTCACGAGAGTGGAGCTTCAGTAAATCTTGATTACATTAACATCCTCGCTTCAAATTAGTGTTTATACAATTTCAAGCGTTATAATCCTCCCCTATGTCCAAGCGCTTTCTCATACTTTCCATTATCCTTGTGGCAGCGATCGCGGCCGCGGCGACCGCCTATTACACCTACCGACCCAACGCCGCACGTGTTAACAAGTTCTACCAATGGATTCGAAATCCTGCGGCTCACCCGGACTGGAAGCTGGTCGCGGGCTCTCAATGTGATCCGGCCCCTTTTCTTTTTCCAACCGATGGCTTCGCAGGCTTCCTGTGGGGCGACTCGTTTGGTCTGCGTCACACCCATCAGGGGATCGATGTCTTCGCCGGGACAGAGACAGGGATCACACCTGTCGTCGCGGCATATCCGGGGTATCTGACACGCCAGGCGGATTGGAAATCTGCAGTCATTGTGCGTGTCCCAAGCGATCCGCTTCAACCCGGACGACAGATTTGGCTCTATTACACTCACATGGCAGATCAGTTCGGCAATTCCTATATTTCATCAGAATTCCCGGCCGGGACCTCTGAAAAATTGATTGAGGCCGGCACATTCCTCGGATATCAGGGCAATTATTCCGGCGACCCGAACAACCCGGTGGGCGTGCACTTACACTTTTCCATCGTCGAAGATGACGGTACCGGCGAGTTCAAAAACGAACTCGATATCGACAATACACTTGATCCTTCACCCTATTTGGGATTACCTTTGAACGGATACGAGAATCACGATCTAGTTCCACTCTGCGAATCACAAGATGGACAAACTCAAAGATAAGGTCATATTGATCACCGGGGCGGGCAAGGGCAGCGGACGCATCCTTGCGAAGGCGTTTGCCAGACAAGGAGCCATTGTCGCTGCGAACGACATTTCACCCGTCAATGTCGAGGAAGTCGTGGATCAGATCATCGCCAGGGGCGGACGTGCGAAAGCCTACATTGATGATGTTGCCAAAAAAGTTGCCGCGCAGAATATTATCAATCAAGTGGAGGACGATTTCGGTCGGATTGACATCCTCATCAACCATGCCGCGGTGGAACCGCGCGTTCCCCTGCTCGATATGGATGAATGGGACTGGCATCGCGTCCTGGACGTCAACCTGACGGGCGCGTTCCTGATGACCCAGTCGGCAGGACGTCTGATGCGCACCCGCGCCTCAGGCGTGATCATCAATCTTATCCATGGCGCCCCTGGCGCCACTCCGCGTGTAACGGGATCGGCTCGTGATGAAAGCAGAAGCGAAGCAGCGTTCCTCGCCAGCATGCAGGGGCTGGCTGGGTTTACGCGTCAGGCTGCGCGTGAATTAAATCCATACGGGATCCAGGTCCATCAAATTGAGAATGTCCCGGAGAAAATCGTCGAGCGTGTTTTTGCTTTGCTTGATCCACAGGACGGCTGCGCTGGTCTGCAAATGGAGGAGCAGTGAAAGAATTATCGGAATATCGCCTGAAGTTGACGAACAGACTCGCGCAGGCAGCCAAAGAATTTCGAGCTGCCTGTCTGGCTGTGAAAGAGCCGCATACCCCATTGGAGGACGGTTGGACCGTGCATCAGATCGCGGTGCATACGCGCGATGTGGACAAGCTGGTCTATGGCTTGCGCGTCCACCGCACGGCTCAGGAAGAGAACCCGGAATTCCCGAACTTTGACGGCAACGCCTATCTGGCAGAAAATTATGATGCCAGCGAATCACTCAAGGATTTATTAGATGGCTTCGTTGAGAATGCTGAGGCCCTGGTAGAGTTGTTACGGGCTTTACCCGCTGAGGCCTGGTCGCGTCTCTCACGACATACCACACTGGGGAATGGTTTGACTTTACAATCCTGGGTGGAGAAAGATCTTGCACACATCGAGGAGCATTTGGAAACTGTCAGGAAACAAACCAGGAAATAAAAATCCCCGCGAGCATGAAACTCGCGGGGATCGTATTTAACGCGAAGCTTTTACCATAAAGCGAAACGCAGTAATTTAAAAGCCCAGTCGAACAGAGGCTGATAGATCTGCAAACCAATCAACGCGATCAGGATACCAAATAACAGGCCCGCGACGATATCCGATAGATAATGGACTCCCATCGCCACGCGTGCAAGCGCGACCAACGGCGCCCAGATCCACAAGGCAATTGCCAGCCATGCTGGACCCAGTCCCGTTGCAACGGTTGCAATCAGAAAGGCACGCGCCGCATGACCGGAGGGGAACGAATGCGGATCAGTAAAACGATAGATCCTGCCCCATTCCCCCTCAGGACGTCTCCTCTTCACCCGGAATTTGATCGCCAGCACCAGCGCTGCCAGCAAGCTGATCCCTGCAAACTGGACAACAGCCCATTCCTTCCAAAAGGAGTCGCCGCTGAGCCAGATGGCGAACAGGCCGATTGCCCAAAACCATGAGTCACCCGAATGCGCAAAAATGACGGAAATAGCGCGCAATGCGCCTGGCTTTTCGGCCACGCGCATTTGACTGGAGAGACGTGCATCGAGTTCAAGTATGGAATTCAAATTTATTTCCCTGCCTTGAGTTTTGTTCTCGCAGTCAATGTCGAGGCTTTTTTCGCACCCCTTGATCCTTTTTTGATCGGCTTGGCCTCAGGTTTGGGCTTGGCAGGCTTTTTGGTTGTTTTCTTCGCCGCGCTTCTTGCCTTCGCAGCAGACTTACGCTGTTGTTTTTCGAGGTCCTCACGTAATAATTCCAATTGATGAGGTTTATCCACGTCCATGCAGGGTTCAGCCTGGTCCCAGATAATCGCGCGCCCCTTGACGCCAATTCGACGGCACGCTTTTTCAACCAGGTCATCCAGCGTAATGCTGCGGGTTGCCAGTTGGAAGGCGGTATCCCAGCCGACCATACTGGCCTGTCTGAACGCGTTCTTGCGTGAGCCGATCAGAGACTCCCACAAATCCAGGTGTTCGGTTGCCATGCTCACGTGGATCACGTTGATATCCGCTCCGCACAATTCAATATCCTTTAATTTTGTATAAGTCCGTTTCGAGTTCGGGAAGCGTTTTTCCATCACGTCACGGGGACAAATACCATAATACAGATCATCCTTTGTCTCCATACAGGTATCCACCAGCCAATCCACCATTTCAGCTTTCAACGCCGGAATATCGGAGGAGACGAGCAGCACATGCTGGCTCTTTTTGTTCAGTTCAAGTGCCTTATCCACACCTGCCACAATATTCGCAAGCATACGTCCCTGATTGGAAACAAAGTATATTGGCTTTTTGCATGTGACACCGCTTTTGGATGAGAGGCCCACCACAATTACATTATCCACTCTTTTGGCATCGCCCAATGCATCCAGCACCCACTGGATCATGGCTTTACCAGCAACCTCAATCAGGGCTTTGGAATCACCATGGGAATAGGTATAAAGTGGGTCTTCGGGTCGTGGGATTCCACCTGCGGTTATGATTGCATCCATAGATTCTCCTTGTGTTCAGTAAGCACGTATACAAACAAGTACACAAACAAATTCATCAAAAGTCTGTGTACCTATTTACTTGTGTACTCTAATTTAGCTCTTGCAACTGCGGCTCGAAGCCGAGTTTATCAAGCATTTCGGTCAGTTCGGGCCAGGTCAATGGGCGCCCCTTGCCAGAGACAGCCACCAGGGCCGCTTCCATCATGTTCGTGCCGAATGAGCGTCCATCCAGAACTGGCGTGGTCGTGACGAGATATTTCACACCACATTTCTTGAATAACTCCACATCTTCGGCTGTCGTGGTGTTGGTGACAATAACCTTGCCCTGCATATTATCAGGCATGTGTTTTTTGATGTAATGACAGTCACCCGCAACCACCGTTGCCCATTCATACCATTTGACATACTTGGGCTTGCGGACGTCCTGTTTTTCACCGGTGGGATAGATCCATTCGAATGGAAAACGCGTCACGACCGGAATGAGCAAAGCAGCCAATGTGCGCAAACCTCGCATGGAACGGATGGGGATGGGAATATCCAGCGTAAACATCAAGTCGCAAAAGACGGTTTCATAGCCCGCCTCCACAAAAGACTTGGAGAGGCCCCAGCGGTCCACACCCACGACGATCATCACTTTCCGGCCGCGCGAGCTGATGTAATCGCCAATCCTTTTATCGAGAAATTGAGGGGCTTTATTTTCGAGCGTATTTTTCAAGCCACCGCCATCCACGACGGGAGTTTTTTGAATGTAGCGGACGAGCTTTTGGAGTGAATGGAAAGGATAGAACTTGCCTTCGACGATCGCACCGAGGTCCGCGCCGCCTACCCCAAAGGCATCCACTTTCCCATCGAGTTCCTTGTACTTCAACGCCGCGGCTTCTATATCGCCGTCTGTGCCGATGCGTTCGACGCTGACCTTTTCGCCAAGCAGGGTCACTTCCACAGCTTTGTTACGTTTGGATGAACCAATACTGATGCTGACCGCTCGCTTCATGCAGGATGCTCCTCAGATGGGATGACGTATTATATAACGGAATCAGAATGCGGGTGCGTCGGAGACGGGAAGCGTAAAGAAGAATGTGGACCCTTTTCCCGTTTCACTCTGGATCCAGACCCGGCCCCCATGGACCTCGAGGATGCGCCGCACGAGGGCCAGCCCGACGCCTGTGCCATCCGTCTTGGGGTCCAGTTTATTGAACAAGCCAAACACACGGTCATGGTGTTCAGGAGCAATGCCCATGCCATTATCACGGATATAGAAGACAAGCTTATCAGCCTCCTCGCCGGCCTGCCCAATCTCGATGCATGGCTGTTTCTGATCACCCATGAACTTGGCGGCATTATCCAGCAGATTCTGCAGAACTTCCACCAGGCGCGCACGGTCACCATAAACCCGGGGAAGACCCTCATGAAGTTGCACGGCAATCCCGTGTTCCATGATCCGTCCATGGATCAGTTCCAATGCTTCAGATGCCAGCTCATTGAAATTAATGTACGTTGACTCGTTCTTGAGCCGCCCGACACGTGATAGTTCAAGCAATTCATTCAACAACCTTTGCATCCTATTGGTCGCATCTGTGATCCGTTGCATATCGCTTTTGAGCCGTTCGTAGTTACCGGAAAGCGCATCCTGTTCGAGATAGCCCAGAAAACCGCGAATGGTAAATAGAGGCGACTTAAGATCATGAGAAACAGTATACGTGAAACGTTCAAGCTCGGCATTCTTATTCTCCAGTTCTGAGATCAGTTTCTTCCGAACCGAGAGCTCAGCCTGCAGATCCGAAAAAAGACGCGCATTTTCCAGTGTAATCGCCACCTGATTCGCATACGTGACGGCAAGATGTGCATGTCTTTCAGAAAATAGTCCAACCTGATACCCGTCCAGGGCAATTACACCGACCACCTGGCCTTTGACTTTTAGGGGCACCGCCATCCAGGCACGAATTCGATCATAGGGGGGTTGCGCAAAACCCGGATGGTGTACCTGGATATCTTCATAAAGGATGTATGGGGCATTTTTATGAATGACCGGGTAGGCCGGGTCATTCTCAATCAGCTCGAAGCGCGGCTCCATCTTACTTGTGCCGGGTTCAAAGCCTCGCGCGCTGACGATTTCAAGCATGCTCCCGTTGATCAGCTGGACGGAGGCGCTGTCGAAGGGCACCACCCTCTCCAGTTGCTCCAGGATGCGGTCGATTGCTTCGGTTTTTTCAAGTGTGGCCGCCACGATCGCGACGCTTTCGCGCAGGGTTTCCGACTCTTTATTTTTGATTTCCAGCTCGCTGATAAGTTTTTCGCGTTCCTGCTCAGCCCATTTACGCTGGGTAAAGTCACGGATCATCACAAGGACCGTGTCAGAGGCGCTGGCTGTCAGGCGGGCCTCCATCACATGCATCCTACCGGCCATCATGATTTCAAACTCAAAAATGTCGATTTGATTGCTTTCGATGACCCGCTGCACCGCCAGCAACATTTGAGTGACAACCGCCCGATCAAACAATTCATCAATCCGCTTGCCCATAAAACGATGGGTGGGCATCAATGCTTCGACCCCCTTGGGCGGCACCACATTGATAACCATGCCATCCAGGGATAATTCCATGATCATGTCAGGGAATGCCTCCACCAGGGCCCGGATGCGCGCTTCGCTTTGCTGCAAAGCCTGCATCGTCCGCTTTTGAGCACTCATATCATAGAACATGGAGAGCACACAATCCTCATGACCGATCCGGATCAATTCGTGGAAGGAAATGACATACTTTAACGTTCCATCCGTGTGATGGAAATGATCATCGGGATTAAATAAAGAACCTTTGCGCTTTAGATCTTCGACAAACTCGGCACGCATCCGCAGGTCTTCCCCCGGCTTCAGATCCTTTGCGTTGTGACCGAGAGCTTGTTTCGCGACGTAACCGGTCAAATCCCAGTAGGCATAATTGGCATCCAGGAGACGCCCCTCTTCGAGCGTGGCGATACAGATGGCAACCGGGCTGGATTCGAAAACCTTTCTAAAGCGTTCTTCACTCTCGCGCAATTCCCCTTCTGATTGCCGACGCTGCGTGATGTCACGTACAACGAATAACAAAAGAGTCCTCCCGCCGTAATAAAGCATGCGGGCACTGATCTCGACCGGAAATGTTGTGTAATCCTTTCGCCGGTAGACTGTCTCAAATACTAAGCTGCCCGTTTCATGGATCAGGTCAACCCGGTCATGCCAGTCATCCAGGCTGGTTACATATTCGGCAATATCGATAACAGCCAACCGCTCCAGCTCCTCGCGGCTATAACCGAGAAATTCGTAAGCGCTTTTATTAAAGTCAATGCAGCGGCTGGTCTCCGGGTCGATCAGGAAAATGGCATCATTCGATTCATCCATCACCGTTCTGAATTGGAGCAGGTCACTTTCCACCTGCTTTCGTTCGCTCAATTCGTTCTGCAATCCATCCAGCGTTTGACGGAGCTTTTCTGTCATGGAGTTAAATGCCCGGGCTAGCGCGCCGACTTCATCGTCTACCAGCACAGGAGCAGAGGCGTGCAGTTGTCCCTGGGAGATGCGCGATACAGTTTCGCTTAACGCACGTAAAGGAGCAGTAATACGCTCTGCCATGATAATCACAGCAATCATCAAGATGATCGAAATTTGAAGGCCTACAATGCCAATATTCGCTGCAAGCTGGCGCGCCGGCTGGAGGGCAGTCTCGCGATCTATTTCAATAATCAAGGCCGCCTGCTGGTCTTCGATCCAGAGGTATTTGCCGATGACCTCCACACCATTGTGATTGACATACGATGAGCTTCCTGGCCGCCCATCAAGCGCCAAGTCAATGGCAGACGAGTAAAGGGGAATTGCCTGCGCAAGGATGAGCGGGTCGTCTGCAATTACATTCTGATTGGCATCCACGAGGTACGTCTTTATCGCCCCATTCGTTGCTTCCTGACTTTCATGGATGATCCGATCGACACGTTTCATGTTGAAATGCAGCGCCAGCACCCCTATCTGCTTTTGGGAATTGTCAAAGAGGGGTGTGGCAACCGTCAGTGTGGTAACACCCAGCAAGTCAGACTGATAAAAGGATTGCGTAAACGTTTTGTTGAGACCCTGGATAAAGAAAGGTTGCTCCAACTGGGAGGCGCCGACAAGGTCAGGCAGAACCGAAACAACGACCTGACCCGCCAGATCAATGATCTGAATATCCTGAAAATCTGCTGTGTGCTGAAAAGCAATATTGAGCAGTTTCTTGAGTTCACGACGCGCCATATCCCGGTCTTGAAGCGCTGAGCCGGGGGCGAGAAGTTGTCCGGAAAGGGAGCGTAATTCGGGGAGATTGGCTAGTGATACCGCGTTGCGCTGTTGCTCATCCACCCATTGGTTCAAGCTATCTTTTTTCAACTCTGCGACAGTGTTTAATCTGTCTTCCACTGCAGTCTGTAAAGCCTGGATTGTCTGAGTATAGGCAAAATAGTTCACCGCAGCAACAGTAATGATTGCAAAGGCAATGTAATAGACAACCAGCCGGGTCTGTATTTTGAGTTGTTGAAATTTTGAAAGGAAGCGCTGCATTGTTATGGTGTCTGGTTCAGAGAAGTGATACCAAAGTCCTTTTCACACAACCTCTTAAAGGATTATAGTTCATGTCGTTCGATACCTGACTTAACAAAGTCGTTATAAAAGATATTGCCCACCCTCAAACCGAGGTGGGCAATATTTGCCAGGTGAACAGCCAGCTACGGTGTGCAAACCACTTTGAAACTTGCCTGGCCTGTCATAATATTGGGCAAAGTTGTCTGTACTTGAACCCTGTAATCGTTGATGCCAGTCACCTGATAATAATCCTGAACCAGCTTTGTATCGCCCACCTCGAATAAGATCTGTTTTTCAGGGGAGACAACTCCGGTGCTCGACTCCCAATGCCAGAGCACAGTGGATGGGCCACTGGCTGTGATCCACGCGCTGATGATTACAACCTGCGGAAATGCATCACAGGCCACATTCATGACAGGCGGGTCAATCTGGACCTGTACGCCGGTCACCATGATCTCAGGCGAGTTCACCACCGGTAGCGACTGCACATTGCCCACCGTCTGGACAAACTCCGCGGAGAGCCAGCAGGATGTGGAAGGGTCACTCGGATTCCGAACATACCACCAGGTCGAATCGGGGTTTCTGCCAATCATCTCTGCCTGCCTCCCAAGAATCAAGGCGCCAATTACGGTATAAGATGTCCCGGGACCAAAACGACAGTTGACCGGCTGCTCTTTCGGTGATGCAAGCAAAACGCTCGGCGTGGAAGTGGGCGTGATGGTTGGAAGTTCGAGACTCAGCCGAGTTGTAATGGGAACCGGCGTGGGTGTAGAGATGCTTGATGTCGGCGTATCAAGCGTCTGCGTAGCGGGAGACGTTTCTGCCGTCTGAGGGGCCTGTAAATTGCAGGCCGACACTCCTAAGGCAAATGCAAAGACGGCTACCCATAAACGATTTCTCATTCATTCCTCCTTTTCGGTGAGAATCGTAATCGGTGGGTCGATTTATTGCAATAGTCTTTCCGATATTTATCGGATTCTTTAAATTTCACTTCCTATTCACATTTAAATTATAAGGAGTTGGCGCACTTTTTCAACAGGCATTTTGATGGTTGTGTTCTGTGATTTTTTAATGAAATACTCCTGCCATTTATGCTAAAATGATTTTAGAACATTTATTCGGTATCAGATGAGAGGAGATGTTTATGAGTAAAAAGGTAATGGTCTTCGTTGGAACACAGAAGGGTGGATTTATTTTTGAAAGCAATGAAAAACGCAAACGCTGGAAAGTCAGTGATATTCAATTCAAAAGCTGGAACGTGATGCACATCCAGATGGACCCGCGTGACCGGCGTTTGCACGCGGCGACCAGTCACTTCGTCTATGGTCCCGCCACCCATTATTCAGATGACCTCGGCCAGACCTGGACACAGGCGAAGCAGGTACCGATTCTCACCCGCGCATCAAAATCCGGAAGACCCGCCAGCACGGTCGAGGAAGCCTTCCGCTCGGAGGGTGGCGAAAGTATAAAAGAACAACCGGAAAAGATGATCAAAGTCTGGAACATCAAACCCGGGCGCGCCAATGAGCCAAATGTATTGTATGCCGGTGCTCAACCGGCCTCCCTGTTCATCTCGAAAGATCGCGGGGAAACCTGGGAGCTCAATGAAAGTCTGTACGATCATCCCCAGCGCGGCGAATGGAATCCCGGTGCGGGAGGCTTATGCCTGCATACCATCTTACTGGACCCGACGAATCCCCAACGGATGTATATCGCGGTTTCCGCCGCAGGTTGCTATCGCACCGACGATGGCGGGCAGACCTGGCGTCCCTATAACAAGAACGTACGCGCCGACTTCATGCCGAATAAGTTCCCGGAGTTTGGGCAGTGCGTGCATAAAATGGTGATGCATCCTTCCAGCCCCAACTTGATCTATCAACAAAACCATTGCGGCATCTATCGCAGTGACAATGCCGGTGAGGATTGGATCGATATCGGAGAAGGCAAATTACCGGCGCGCTTTGGTTTTCCGATTGCTGTCCATCCCACTGACCCGCGCACAGTATATGTTGTGCTTGAGGAAAGCGATGAATTCCGCATGAGCGTGGACGGCAAATTCTCCGTTTGGCGCAGCCGCGACGCCGGTGATTCGTGGGAGAGGATGACGAAAGGTTTGCCAGAGAAAGCGCATCTGGTGGCTTTGCGCGAAGCGATGGCGACTGATTCATTCGAAGATGCCGGGATTTACGTCGGTACGAATACCGGTCAACTGTTTTATAGCCGGGATTCCGGCGATAGCTGGGATTTGCTGGCAGATTACCTGCCGCCAATTCAATCGGTGGAAGCGGCAGTGGTGTAAGGGTGAATTTCAGTAGGACGAGACCATGGTCTCGTCCTATTTTTTGTTATGGCTGCAAACAGGCAGGGATCGAATCACTCAAGCCGTCTGGACTTTGTGTCCCCCCATTCTCATCATAGATCTTCACAAATCGAATGTCGGGGAATTGTTTGAGATTCGAGCTGATCAGATCGGCGACATTAAAGTCCCGTTCATCGGGGGTACATGTTCCGACGAGATAGACGTGGGCAACTCCGTCGCGTATTTCCAACCGGCTATAGCCCGTGAACCCGTTATAAAGCGCGATCCAGCCATAGGAGAAGCGTTCCGTGGAGCCAGGCCCTTTGAAATATTCATTCAGCGCGGACTGAGGCAGCACGTTGGAGCGCGCCCAGCGCACGCCGTTCACCACGAAGGGTGGCAGGTTATTCTCATAGCGGAATTTGTTTACAAAGTAAACATCGATCAACCTATAAGCAGGCGTGGCTGTTGGAATCCGGGTACGCGTGGCAGTCGGCGTGCGGGTGATTGTAGGCGTACGGGTTGGCGTCCGTGTCCGCGTGGGGGTACGAGTGAAAGTAGGCGTCCGCGTCGCCGTGGGGGTTCGGGTGAGCGTGGGTGTGCGCGTGGGCGTGCGGGTACGCGTTGCGGTGGGTGTCCGGGTCAGGGTAGGCGTACGCGTAGGTGTGCGGGTTCGAGAGGGCGTCACCGTAAAGGTTGGCGTACGAGTTTTCGTAGGCGTGCGAGTGACTGTTGACGTCCGTGTAGCCGTTGGGGTTCGGCTTGGCGTAAGCGTACGACTCGGCGTTGGTGTACGCGAAACGGTCGGAGTCGGCGTCCGCGAAGGCGTAAACGTAATTGTGGGGGTGCGTGTGATCGTTGGCGATTGGGTCGGGGTGACGGTAACAGGCGTGGAGGGAGTCGGCGTCGCAACTCCCTGCAGCACGAATCGAACTGCATCCACACCTACATACAAATCGGCCACCGTCGCCGTTTCATCCTGCGTCCGGTTGGCTAACTCGATATATTCATCCCCTGTACCGCTAAAGTTATATTTGCCAATATAAAGCCATCCATCGGTAACGTAATAAATGTTGGGAAAGACACCTTGGTTGACGACTACCTGATCGGACTCGCCCGCATGGCGAATCGTGTAGATCGCGCCTTCCGTTGTCGCTCGGATCGCCGGGATGCGGACATAAACAGCATACGTTCCAACACTTGAACCTCGAGGGAAATTCCATTGGGCGGTGCAGGTGGGCGCGGTAGTGCGCGGCCGGATAAAACGCATCACTCCGCCTTGCGCGCCGCTGGCAGCGATGTCGTTCCAGCATTCATCGGGAGTTTCATCGAAGCCCAGAGAACCATCGTCCACCAGGATGCCCGTGGACGGAGTCCGTGGATAATCGAGGGCGGGTCCCGAGGGATAGATCTGCGCGCCGTAATAAGCAAGCGCGGGATAAGCCACCCACAACGATTCCCGCTGGTTGTGCGGCCAGGGATCTGCGCCCGCTCCCCTCCAGCCATACGGATCCACAGACCTGTTGGCAGGGTTGCGGACCAGTAAATGCAAATGCGGACCCGAGGAGTTCCCGGTTGTACCGCTGATACCCAGCATCTCGCCGTGAGGCACAAAGGTACAGCCCGGTGTGGAACAGGCTTGTACCGCCACAGAACTCATATGCCCATAATAAGTGTTGTAGCCATTGGGGTGATGCAAACGGACGTAAATGCCGACATTGATCTTGTGATTCTGCGGGTCCCACCAGCCCGCGTAGACGATCTGGTCTGCATCCGCGGCCGCATACACGGGGCGGTACGAGATGCCATAGTCGATGCCATCATGACCGTCGTAATAGACCCAATCTCCAAGACTGTACGACCAGTAGCCTCCGGCGCCGGCGTTGCAGACTCCGGCTTGCGGCGGAGGCGTGCCGGGAGGCGCAGGCGAGGGACAATTCTTGCGCGCCTGGTCTCCTGTATATGCCAGCACAATGTTGTCATAGGTGTAGTTGGGAGTGGAATGATCGAAGACAGATTCTTGTGAAGCGGTCCCCGGGTAGGGAGGATAAAGAAACGGCGTGACAGCCTGAGGCGGC
>Ga0105104_10000777_pt1 | contig 24749 bp, 27 predicted proteins | sample PPLLaktember2015_3_FD_87034 | JGI IMG/M metagenome (GOLD analysis project Ga0105104, IMG submission 87034) | Freshwater sediment microbial communities from Prairie Pothole Lake near Jamestown, North Dakota, USA - PPLs Lake P7 Core (6) Depth... | ecosystem: Environmental > Aquatic > Freshwater >...
CGCGGTAGAGAGGGAGGGGATCATTCCCTCTGGAGAGGTGGGGGCTGAGGGCGAGACCATGTGGGCTCCGCTGTGGCCGCGAGTTGGGGCCCCCCCGTCGTTCGCCGTGACCGCCGCGAGGAGCACGAGGAGGGGTCGCATGTCGTCTCTCCGTTCACGTGCTCGGCCTTGGTGTGGCTCCGTTCGGGAACGCGGCGCACCGTAGACCTCTCCGGGCAACACTGTCACGGCTGCGGGAATGGATACGTCCACGGGTTCGCATGGAACGGCGTTGCGACTCGGCCGATGGCTAGCCGCTGACGAGCTGCTGCCCGCCATCGACGTTGTAGGTCGCGCCGGTGAGAGCCGTGTTGATGATGAGGTGCACGGCCAGCGCGGCGACGTCCGCGGGTTCGACGACGCGCCGGATGGGGACGTCGCGGACGCTGGGGCAGATCATGCGGACGCCCAGTCAAGCCGGACGAGGCCCCCGCTCGTAGCTTCTCCCTGGCACTTGCGCCGTCAGGGAGCACGAATCATGAGCAATGCAGCAGGAGCAGTCCGTCAGATGTCCACCGAAGCCGTGCTCCGGAACCACCTCCGGTCGGCCCGGTTGGGTGTGGACGCCGTCATGGACGACTACACGGATCAATCCGTGTTGATGACCCATCACGCCACGTACCGCGGGCGCGCGGAGATCCGGCTGTTCTTCACCGCCCTCTTCGAGAGCCTCCCCGCCGGGTTCTTCGAGACGATGCGGATGCGCCGGGAGGAGGTGAATGGCGATTTCGCCTACATCCTCTGGGATCGGGAGCCGATCATCTCCCGCGCGACCGACACCTTCGTCGTGCGGGACGGAAAGATCCTGTTCCAGACCTTCACTGCCTTGACCGACTGACGACGACGGTCAGGCCGACCGGGCGAGCGCCACCGCGTCCGGGCCCGCCGGGAAGCGGAGCGTCCCGGTCGAGTCGTTCGCGGCACACCACACGGCCTCGGCCACGTCGGACTCGCTGGTCACCGCGGCCGGCTTCCCCAGGGAAGCGAAGATGCGGTCGGAGAAAGGGGCGTACGCTTCGGGGAACAGCCCTTCCATGCGGGGCTGGCCGTTGCTGGTGAACGCGGTGTTCGGGCAATAGCCGGGCTCCACCAGCTTCACTCGCACATCGAACGCTGCGAGCTCGAACGCAAGCGACGAGGTGAACCCCTCGATGGCCAGCTTGCTCGCGGTGTACACGGCCACCAGCGGCATGGGGGCCAGCGTCGCGCTCGAGGTCACGTTCACGATCACCCCCGACCTGCGCGCCCGGAACTGCGGCAGGACGGCCTGGGTCATCGCCATCACCCCGAAGGTGTTGGTCTCGAAGACGTCGCGGACGGTGGTCATCGGCGTGACCTCGAACGCACCCATGAGCCCGACGCCGGCGTTGTTGACGAGCACGTCGATCGGGCCACTGGCCTCGAGCGCCGAGGCGATGCTCCCCGGCCGGGTCACGTCGAGCGGAAGCACACGCAGCCGGTCCGATCGAGGGAGAACGCCGTCGCGGGGCGTTCGCATGGTGGGTATTGCATTGGCCGGAGTCCGGACATGAGGGACCCCCTCACGGAAGTCATCGCGCTCCTGCAGCCTCGCGCCGTGTTCTCCAAGCGCATCAGCGGCGCCGGTCGCTGGGGCGTTCGCTACTCGGAATTCGGCCAGCCGAGCTTCTGTGCCGTGCTCGAGGGGAGTTGCCGGCTGGCCGTCGACGGCCAGCGTGTGCTCACGCTCGAGGCGGGAGACTTCGTCCTCCTGCCGGCGACACCAGGCTTCACCCTGTCAGGCTTCGAACCGGTGAGGCCGGACCGCATCGACCCGAAGGTCACGCCTGCGCCGACAGGTGAAGTTCGCCACGGCACGCGTGGTGGACGCCCCGACGTGCGGCTGCTCGGTGGCTACTTCGTGTTCGACTCCCCCGACGCTTCTCTCCTGGTCTCCCTGCTGCCGGCGGTGGTGCACGTGCGCGGCGTTGAGAGGCTCTCGGCCCTGGTGCGGCTCGTCGGCGAGGAGTCGAACGACCAGAGGGCGGGTCGCGATCTCGTGCTCACGCGGCTGGTGGAGATCCTGCTCATCGAGGCGTTGCGCTCGAGCTCGGGCAGCGCTGCCCCTCCGGGGCTCCTCCGGGGGCTGGCGGATGCGCGGGTGGCGCCAGCGATCCGGCAGATGCATGCCCAGCTCACTCGTTCGTGGACCGTGGCGGAGCTCGCGAAGGTCGCCGGGCTGTCGCGGTCGGCATTCTTCGACCGCTTCACCCGCACCGTGGGTCTGCCGCCGATGGAGTACCTGCTGGCGTGGCGAATGGCCGTCGCCAGGGCTCTGCTACGCCGTCACGACTTCGCAATTGCCGAGGTGGCCGAGCGCGTCGGCTACGGTTCGGCGAGCACCTTCAGCACAGCCTTCAGCCGGCACGTGGGTCAGCCTCCCAGTCACTACGCCCGCGCGGGGTAGAGCGTCGGACGGCTCAGGCCAGCGCGGCCCGGGACCTCGCGGCGCCACAGTGAGCCCCGACGCGCTCCAGGAGGTCGTCGATCTCGAACGGCTTCCGGAGCACACCCACGACCCCGGGGAGAGAGGCAGCGTGGTGCAGGTCCGTGGCCGCCGACACGATGAGCACCCGGAGGTCGGCCGCGTCCGAACGGTCCTGGATGGCCTCGAGGAACTGCTCTCCGGACATGGGCCTCATCAGCCAGTCGAGGAGCACGAGACAGGGCCTGGGGATGGCGCCGGCATCCAGCATCCGCAGGGCCTCGGTCCCGTCCCCGGCGGTGACGACGGCGTGGCCGGCTTCCTTCAGGAGATCGATGAGGCTCTCCCGGATGTCGGCGTCGTCCTCGATGAGGAGAAGGGTGTCGCGGCTCTGGGAGGGCGGAGACATCGTCGAGGGGTCCAGGGGGGTGAGCTGACGCGATTCTAGGCGTGCTCGTCCAGCAGCGCGCGGAGCACGGAGAGCTCGAAGGGCTTCTGCAGGGTGGCGACGAGCGGAAGGCGCTCCATGCCCTCGCGGCGTGGCCAGCCGGACATCAGCGCAACCCGGAACTGGTCGGCGTCGTGACGGCGCCGGAGCGCCGCCCGGAAGTCCTCCCCGGAATCGGAAGGAGCGATGCTGTCGAGCAGGACCAGGCAGGGCGGCAGCGTCTCGAGGAGAGCGATGGCCTGTTCGGTATTCCTGGCAATCCGGGGGGTGTGTCCGAGGAGCTCGACCGCGTCCTCGAGGACCCGGAGAAGCTCGAGGTCGTCGTCCACCACCAGCACCGGAGAGCCACGATTCGCCACGGGGCGTGACTACAGGAGCGGAGGGAGGCCCACAATTGTACCCCAGGATGCCCACAGGCTCTCACCAAGTTGTCGGTGCATGTGGGCCGGGGTGCCGGTCACGCTCCGTTGCTGAATCGTGACGGAATCACGACGTTCAATGCGTCGATGGTCCCTCCGTCCGCTCCGCTCCGTTCGGTCCTCGTGGTCGAGGACGACTGGGACATCCGGGAGGTCGTGGCCGACGTGCTGCGCGACGCGGGCCACACGGTGGTCACGGCCCGGGACGGGATCGAGGCGCTGGAAAAGCTCGACAACGTGGAGCGTCCCTGCCTCGTCGTGCTGGATCTGATGATGCCGCGACTCGACGGGCTCGGGTTTCTCCGGGAGCTGGCCGAGCACCCGCTGAAGGACGACTTCATCGTTCTGGTCATGTCCGCGTACCGGAGCCTCGCCGGGGCCGCGCAGTCTCCGGCTGTCCGCGGGACGCTTGCGAAGCCGTTCGAGATGGACGAGCTCGTGTCCCTCGTCGCGGCGCTGGGGTAGGCGGCCCTCCACGCTGAAGCCGCTCCCAGAGCGGGCGAGCAGGCGTCGGCTCGTCGCAGCGATGGGTGCACTCGGGCGTCGGCGATGCAGCTTCCTCAGGGTTCCCGCGGGAGGCGGACGCCGCATGTGCGAGGAACTGGGGTACTGGGAGGTCGTGGCCGAGGCGGAGGGTGTGGAACCGGTTCGCGCCATGTGCGCACCGGTCCAGTCGCCTGATGCGGTCAGGCTGGTCCAGATTGCCGTCCGCGTGCAGCGGCCATGGGTGTCGGCTGCGGCGTGGAGCTTCCGTTGCCGTCGGCTCGATGTGCCCGGGTCCGACCCGCTCGTGTACCGGGTGCAGAGGCGCCACGCGGGCCGCTCGTCGGAGGTCCCGGAATTCCCGGTGCCCGCGGTGAGGTGGGGGGCTGCATAGCGGGAGGAGCGGGCCGCCGAGGCCACCGAAGGATGCTCACCCCGTGAGGGGCAAGCGTCCCCGCGGGGAAATCAACGCGATGGCGACAGGCCGGTGATCGGCGAGCTCGTGGCCGGTGTCCCCACGACAGCGGCGAGGCCCGGAGCGGAGGCCACGTCGAGCTGAACGATCCGCTCGTCGATGACTTCGGGCGGGAACCGGGTGATGAGCTCGCCCTTCAGGTGGTCACCCACCTTCACCTCACGCAGCGAGGCTTCTCGTCCGTCCGGGGTGCGGTAGCCATTCCCTGTCCGGAGGTCGAGCGGACCTCGTTCAGAACCTACCGGCGAGGGTGAGGCCCACCGTGGTTCCCGAGATGGTCGGCGTGAGCACCGGGCCATCCTTCTTGTCTTCTCCGAGAAGGTGCAGGGCCGGCACGGCATAGCCCACCAGGCCACCGATGGCCGCGCCCGCGATGATGTCCGTCGCCCAGTGCCGGTCGGCGGCGATGCGGAGGATGCCGGTGCCGATCGCTGCGACCACGGTGAGCGGGCACACGGCGGCGCCCCACCCGGTGTGCGAGGTATCCAGGTATCCGTGATGGAAGCACTCCAGGGCCACGGCCGCGAAGGCGGCGGTGGTGTGACCGCTCGGGAACGACTGGTTCTGTCCGCCCGACGAGCATTCCTTGAGCGAAGGATTGGTCCGGCACTCCTGAACGAACGGGCGCTCGCGGGCGACGGCCTTCTGGATCGAGAGGGTGATGGTCGTTGCCAAAAAAATCGTCTGCGCGTCGAGCACCAGGAGCCGCCAGGCGACGTCCCAGCGCTCGTGCTCGACACCGGCCACCAGGGTCGCGTTGAGGAACGGAGCGGCGATGAGAAGGTAGACCAGCGCGTCGCTGGTGTAGCCCATGGCCTGCCGGCCACCCTCGCTGCTCACCCGGAGCGCCGAGCGGATCCCGGTGTCGAACCCGTTCTGGGCGGTCCACTTCGGAACGGTCGGGGCCGGGACGGCGAACTGAACGGTGAGGAGCGCGGCTCCGAGCGCGCCGGCGGCCACGATGTCCCATGTTCCAACCGGCGGGACGCCATGCGCGGGCCAGACGGGTTGCGCCGGTGTGGCCGGGAGGCTGGTCGAACCGGGTGCGGCCGGGACGTCCGTCCGACCGGGCGCGCCGGGACCGCCGGTCTCACCGGAGGGGAATGATTCGCTGCTCCGAGGGGTCGGGGTGGGACTGTTTTCGGATGGGGGCGCGACGCTGGCCTCGCCGGCCGCGGCCGAAGCAATCGTCGGAGCGTCCCCTGTCCTCTCGGCGGTCCGGGCGAGCGTCGGAAGACCGCCGAGCGCAGGGAAATCGGGCGCGCGACCGCGGGCGACGCTCGCCATGAGAACGGCAAGCAGAAGGGAGATTCCTCTCATGGTGCTTGGGGATCCTCGACGTCGGGTCGCTCCAGCCCGACGACACGTGCTCCGTCGGCCAGGTGCACTCGAAGGGGTCTCTGACCCGGGCGGCCCGTCCGCAGGTCGATGGTCGTGAGCGACCCCGGTGCTGCTGCGACGGGAGTGCAGAGCGCAGGTCCCGCCCGGAGCATCGGGGTCTCGCTTGCTCGCCGCCCCCCGCTCCAGGCACTGGCCCCCGGAGCCGGAGCTGGACCGAGGCCGCCTTCCTCGGCACGGTCGGTGACGCAGAGGCGCGTGCCGCTGCCGTCCGGCGAGGGCTCGAGCACCGGGTCCGTGAGGGAGGACAGGCGCAGCAGCCATCGGCGCAGGATACGCTCCCGGCGCGCCATCAGTACCCCTGTCAACTCGTCCACCACCTGCGGGTCGGTGAGCCGGGCCTCCACCGCGAGCGCCCGCAGGTGGGGCTCGCCGATCCGGGCGATGAGCCTGGCCATCCAGGCTGCGTCGCGCTCGGTCATCCGGCTGAATGCCGGGTTCGGGTATCCAGGCTTCCATCGTTCCGGGTCGAAGTCCGCATCCGTGAAGTAGCCCAGGAGCGGGCCGGTGGGCCCCAACGCGGCCCGATCCCAGGGACGTTCCGTGATTCCCAATGTTGCGAAGTCGCGAAGGCCAGACAGCAAAGCACGATCCCCAGGCGGAGGGCGGCGTGGCGCAACCTCACGCCGCGATTCCGGCAGCGAGAGTCGCCGGGCCGCTCAGGCGGCCGCGCGTCCGTCCAGGGAGCGCGAGGGGCCATCGACCGGGCGGCGGGAGACGAGTCGAGTCATCCGATCCACGGTGGCCAGGGCCACGCGCTCGTCGAAGGCCAGCCCCTGCGCCACGGCAGGGGCGTGCCTCGCGACCTTGCGTTTCTCCAGCGGACCTTGAAGGGGCGCGGTCATGACCGCAGTATCGAACAGCGAGCACTGGGTTCGCATCGCATCTTCGGTTCCCGCGGGCAGCGAATGTTTCGGGCCGTCAGGCCGCGAGCCCGTGGGCCCCCGACAGCACGCCGCACGCGCGTTCGTAGAGCGCACGTCCGAGAGCGAGCCTCTCCGGACTCGCTTCGGCCCCGGCGATTGCCCGCGTGCACCCGTCGACGTCACCGACGTCGGAGAACGCGTGCAGCCGATGGGCGTTCCAGAACCACGCCGTCACCTCTGTGTTGTGCCTTCGGGCCAGGTCCGGGGTCCGGAGCAAGTCGAGGTCGAGAGCGGCCCCGGCTTCCCGGTAGCCCCTTCGGCCGGTCAGCCGGATCCAGCCTCTCCCATAGAAGGGCGCCGACGGCCGGTGCGGGCCGTCCGGCTCCTCGAGCAGCCGGAAGCGTTCCGAGGCGGCCGCGAGCTGGGCGACGAGCATCGCCGCGCGAAGGTGGGTGATGCTTCCGGTGCGGGCGAGGATGGCGTTCAGCGACAGGGCGGCGCTCGCCGGCGCCTCGGGGCAGATCGCCTTGAGCTGGGAAGGCGTGAGTGAGACGGCCATGACACCCGACCTCCTGTCACTCCATGGATGTCCGGAGGGGGGCCGCCGTTTCGCCCGTGGCGACGCCGGAGGGCGCCGGGTGTTGCAGGCCGACCACTCGTGCGACGGAGTCGTCCTGCACCTGAACCCGGAGTGAGGCCTGACCCGGCCTGCCGGTGGACAGGTCGACGGTCCGCCGGCCGGGACCGAGCCCGCGGCTGCTCAGCGCTGGGTGTAGCCGCGCGCGCCAGGACACCGCCCCAGGATGTCCTCACGCGGCGGAACGTCTCCCTTCCCATCGGTGTGGTCGGCGACCGCCGCGACGACCTGGAGGATTCCCTCGCACCGGTGGGTGACCCGGGTCTCGAAGCAGCAGTTGTATTCGGCGTCGTAGATGCTGGCCAGCTTCAGGATCTGGCGCTGTCGGGCCTCGATGGCGGAGCGCTCCATCGCTCGGCCCCAGAGCCCGAGGAGGAGGAGGCTCGCCAGAGCCACGAGGAGCGGTCGGGCGAAGCGGCCGGCGCAGATGCCCATGCGCTCGAGCGGCTCCAGCCGGTCCACGTCCTCCACCACCTTCCAGCTCTCCACCCGAAGCCCGAAGAGACACTTCCCCGGACCCTGACCATCCCGTTCCAGCCTCCAGCGCAGGAAGACGAAGACCGTCCCCAGCACACCGAGGAACACCAGCAGTCGCGCGGCGACCGAAGGACCGTCCACGGGACCCTGGGAAAAGGTGGTCAGAGCGACGACGTGCGCCGGGAAGGCGGCGATCGCCGCGGCCAGCACCAGATCCACCAGGTTGGCTCCCAGGGCGCGCGCCTTCACGCGGCGCCTCGCTCGCGAGCGATCTCCCGCGCGGCATGCGAAGCGAACCCCACGTCGTCCTGGAGCCGGCGCAGCTCCCGGGACACGCCGGTGTCTCCCGGCGCAGTGGCCAGGTCGAGACGGGCCACGGTGGTTTCCAGCGCCGCGGAGATGCGGAGGAGCTGGCTCATGGCCAGAGCCTGGGCACGCTCGAGCTCCCCGGCCTCGCGGCAGGCCTGCTCGACGCCGGCGATCGCCTCGGCCAGCTCCGTGGCCTGTTCGGGCGCGGCCGCGGCGCGGGCCCGCAGCTCCGCTAGGCGGGCTAGCATCCGCGGCTCGTCCACCACCGTCATCCGGTCCAGGCGCTTCTGCACGTCACCGGCGATGTCCAGGGCGCGCACGGTGAGCTCCATGGCCTGCTGCCGAGGCTCGTCGAAGAGCATCTGCACCGACGGCGGCGCCTCGCGGAACGAGCGGTGGAGGGTGAGGGTGCGCTCCACCAGCCGGCGGACGGTCGCCTGCAGGCCGCGATCTTTCAGCTGCCCGAGCGCGGCCCGGTAGCGCGCCCCGAGCCCGGCGGGGAGCGGGTGCGGCTCTGAGGTCACGGAGACGGTGGCCAGCGCCGGGACCAGCCGGTGGGCATTGCGCAGGACCCACGACGCCGCCCAGGGGCCGCCCAGGCCGACCGCGGCCAGGAGCGCCAGCTGCTGGGCTCCACCCCCGCCGCGCACATAGAGAACGACTCCCGCGCCGAAGAGGAGAGCCCAGGGAATCATGAGGCCGAGCAGAAACAGCCAGCGAGGCACGCTCGCCCGATGGAGGAGGTCCGCGGTTCCCTCGGAGATGCGGCGGATCTCGACCTGCAGGTCGTGAGGGAGGCATCGCTCGCGCAGCAGCCGAGCCACCGGCTCGCCGACGTTCTTGAGCAGGAGCCGCGGCACGTCGCGGGCGATGGCCGGGTCGGCGCGCGCCAGTGCCGTGCGGGGCGTGGCGCCCACCGAGCGCACCACCTCGCGGAGGGCGGGAATCGCGCCCGGCCCCGGGGCACGGGTGAGCAGGATCAGGCAGTCCCCGGTAGCGACGTTGCGCGACTCGCCACCGCAGGCCGGGCAGATCGGCCACCCGGGATCGCGAGGCTCACCACACGCGCTGCAGACCCCCGCGGCGGCGACGGGAACGTCGGTGCTCCGGTCCAGCGCATCCAGCACTGCCTCCGCGGTGGGGAAGCGATCCGCGGGAACCTTGGCCAGAAGCCGGTGCACGACCGCGCAGAGCCGCGGCGGGAGCCCGGGGCGCAGCGAGGCCAGCGGTGGCGGCGGCTCGGAGACCTGACGCCGGAGGAGCTCGTACGCCGAGCTGCCGGTGTAGGGGAGGCGCCCGGACAGCGCCTCATACAGCGCGACCCCGAGTCCGTAGAGATCGGCGCGTCCGTCCACCGGTCCGCCTTCGATCAGCTCGGGAGCCGCGTAGTCGGGAGTGCACACCAGCACGCTGCGGGTGGTGAGGCCGGCTGCGGCGTTGGTGCGCGCGAAGCCGAAGTCCAGCAGCTTCACCGCTCCGTCCTCGCAGAGGAAGACGTTCTGCGGCTTGAAGTCGCGGTGCACCACGCCGGCGGCGTGCGCCGCCCCGAGCCCCTCGAGGCACGCGCGGGCCACGCGCTCCACCTCGGCCGGGGCCAGCGCCCCCGCGGCGAGGATCGCGGCCTTGAGCGTGCGACCCTGGAGGAGCTCCATGGAGATGGAGAGCGCGTCCGCATCCTCGATCAGCTCGTGCATACGGACGATGGCCTGGTGACCCACCGCTCGCGCCACCGCGGGCTCGCGGCGAAAGCGCTCGCACACCACCCGGTCGGAACGCAGATGAGGATGAAGGACCTTCAGCGCGCAGAGCTGTCCGGTGACGACGTCACGGGCGCGGTGGACGGTGGCCACCCCGCCGGCGCCCGCCACGGAGATCAGCTCGAAGCGGCCGTGCAGCATCCGCACGGGGCGAGGCTACCACGCACACTGCGGAGCCCCGGTCGACCCGGCTGTGTGCACGCGTGCGTCAGCTGCGCAGAGTCTCTGCCCGAGCCCTGGATGACGAGATCGCGGTGACCGCCGTGGCCACCGCGACACACCCGCGGCCGAGGAGCCACGCGCCGCCCGGGGAACGCTACAGGTCGAGCGCGCCGAAGTGGAGCGGGGTGTCCTTGGTGATCAGTCCCGGCCGGCCCATCTGGGGGTAGAAGTTGAAGCTCGCCGTGCCGACCGCGCTGGACAGCGTGCCCGTCGAGCCGAAGGCGGTGTCCGTCCCGCCCAGCATCCGCAGCACCTGCGCGTAGAGATCACCGAGTGAATTGACCTGACCCACCACGTGCCGCCCCTGCCCCTTGGGGAACGCGCTCTTCAGCCCGGCGAGGACCACCGGGTAGTTCCAGCAGTAGTGCCCCGAGCCGTAGCCCAGGTCGCTCACCCAGAGCACCAGCGTGTTGTCGAGCATCCGGCTGCCGTCCGTGTCCTGAACGGCGGCCAGACGCTGGATCAGCTTGGTGAAGTACTTCGCGTAGAAGCCGAAGGCCTTGGTGAGGCTCGCGGGGGTGGGGTCGTTCGGGCTGCCATCGCCGTGGACGCTGGCGTGCCAGTTGCCGGCGATGTACGGGCTGGTGGACGGCGCGAACTCGGTGACGAAGCCCGGGTCTCCGCCTGCCCAGAAGAAGAGGGATGCGGTCCGCGTGACGTCGCAGGCCAGCGCCTGCACCAGGCTCTCGATCTGCGTCTGGGCGAAGACGTCGTCGTGCTCGCCCTTGCGGAAGCTCGGCCAGTCGTAGTTCGGGACCGAGCTGGTGGATGGAGGCGCGCAGCTCGAGGCTGCCGGCGGGGGTGGTGGCGGAGTCGCGTAGCGCAGCTCGGTGTCCCGGATGAACTGCGCATGCTGGTCGAGGCGGGCCTGGTCGGCCGAGCCCAGGCCGGCGCGGAAGCTGGTGAAGCCCTTCGCGACCGCGTCGAGGATGCTGCCGCGGCGGGCGCTGAGACGGTCCCGGAGGGTCGGCGTCGGCGGCGGGGGCGGCGGCGGCCCGACCACGACCGAGGCGAAGAGGTCGCGGATCAGCTGCTTCGGGTCGATGTTCTGGTAGTTGCCGGGCGAACCGCCGGGCCCGAGGAACACGTTGTTCTCGGTGACGGAGTTGGCGAACGGGGCCGCCTGCCCGGGAATGACGAGGGCCATCTTCTGGGCCGTGCTGGCCCGGAGGCGGAGGCCAGCCACGTAGTCGATCGACGGACCCTTGGGAGTCTGCCCGGCGGGCACGACGCAGGTCATGCAGGTGGCGCTCGGGCTGGCGTGCCCGTCGATGTCACCCGAGGTGTGGCGGACGATGTTGTCGATGTTGGAGAGGGTGACGATCTCGTTGTTGATCGGCGCGAGCGCCGCGAGCGCGGGACTGGGCGCGGTTCCGACCGGGGGCAGCGCTCCGGTGGTGGTGCGCGGAGACCAGTTCTCGTTGCTGCCCGGGCCGACGACCCGGCCGTGGGGATGGAACACGACCACCAGGCGCTTCGGGGGCGCGGCGGTCTGGGCGAAGGCGGTGCGAGGGGCGAACGCTTCCAGCATCGGGAGCGCCAGCAGCGCGCCACCCGAGCCCACCAGGAAACGCCGGCGATCGATCCTCTGGCTCACTGATCGCTCCGGTGGGTGAACGCGTCGGTGCCCGTCGTGGCGAGGATGGCCGAGCCGAGCGTGCCGCCCGATGCGCGGAGCGCATCGCCGATGTCCTGGATGGCGCAGACGTCGGACACGGTGTCCATCCGCGAGAAGGTGAAGCGGAACACCTGGGTCGCGAGGCAGGTCGCGACCTGAGGCTCGCCGGCGAGCTGCTCCATCATCGAGATCTGATCGGTGAAGGTCAGGTCGTGCCCCGCGACGCCGGGCCTCGACCCCACGGCGGGCAGCACGCCCGACGGGTCGATCGGCTTCCCGCTGGAGTAGGTGGTGCGCCAGCGGCCCAGGGCGTCGAACTGCTCGAGGGCCAGGCCGGCGGGGTTCAGGAGCCGGTGACACCCCGAGCACTCGGTGCGGGCCACCACCGCCGCGGAGATGTCCTTGCCGGTGGGGTCGGGCGGAAGCGGAATGGTGTTGAAGGTCGCCTGAGCGTTCGCCGGCGGCATCCCCAGGTTCTCGCAGAGGAGCTGCTTGCGGATGAACTTGCCCCGGAAGACGAACGACGGCTCGCTGGAGTGAGCGAGCGAGGCGAGCATCGCCGGCTGCGTGACCACCCCCGTGTAGCGCTTGTCGTCGAGCGCGATCTTGGCCCACTGCCCGGCAGCTGGTGGGGTCACCCCGAAGAACGACGCCATGTTGGAGTCGACGAAGGCGTCGGTGCTTCGCAGCAGCGTTCGCAACGTGCCCTGGTTCCGGACCTGGTCGAGGACGAACCGGTCGAAGGAGTCGTTCATCGACTGCGCGTAGGCGGCGTTGAAGAAGGGGAAGGCCGTCTGATCCTTGTCCGCCGGAGTGAGCCGTGCGGTCCCGGTCCACTCGCGGAAGAAGCGGGCGAGGGTGGTGTTGGCGCGGGGCGCGGCGAGCAGCCGGGTGGCCTGTGCGGTGAGCGCGGCGGGATCGGTGAGGTTGGGGGCCGCGGCGAGCAGCGCGTCGTCGGGGATGGCGCCGGTCAGCATGAACGACAGGCGGCTGGCCAGCTCGTAACCGTCGAGCGCCCGCTCGGCGCCGGCAGCCCGCTCGGCGAGGTAGAGGAACTGCGGCATCTGCAGCAGGTGGTCCACCACCATCGCCATCGACTCGGAGAAGCTCGCGCCGGAGGCAACGCCGGCCCGGTACTCGTCGAGGAGCTCCGCGCGCTCGGCGGCGGAGAGCGGCCGGCGGTAGGCGCGCGTGCCGTAGACGTCGAGGAAGGTGTTCACGCAGGGCTCGCCGGGAGTCGAGCCGGCGCAGGGAAGCAGCTGGGGCAGGGCCGCGGGCAGCTGCAGCGCCACGTCCTCGGCGGCGAACATGAGCTGCTCGGCGCCGCCGGCACCGATGTCGTTGAACGCGGGCTCGGTGGAGAAGCCGGTGACGGACTTGCCCACGGTGCCCGGGTACTGGGCGCTGGAGGTGAGGCGGCCATCGAACAGCACGGCGATCGAGTTCTGGTACTCGAGCGCGGTGAGTCGCCGGGCCTCCGTCACCGCCGGATGGATCTGGTCGTCACAGACGTAGCGCCCGTCATCGGTCTGCGGCGGAGGTTGAGTCGGAGGTCCACCCGGAGGTCCGGAGGATCCGGGATCACCGGAACCACCTGAACCACCGATGATCGAGCCATCGCAGGCTGCCAGCGAGAGCGACAGCGCGAGCCAGAAACGAGCCCTCATCAAGCGTCTTCAGAGCACGTTCCACGCGATCTGACCAGTCGATCCGAACGCCTTGCGCATCGGAGATAGCCGTACCTGTCGGTCGGTGTCTGACAAGCGCAAACCGTTGCGGGATCGTGTCGTCGCTGATCGTCCGCGGCGCGGGACTTCGATCGTCACCGATCTCTTGCAGGGCGCTTCACACCGTTCCCAGCGGACTTTTTCGACCGGGAGTCAGCGCATCCGAAACGCGAGCTTCCCCAGGTGGTGCTTCTGCACATCGCGGTGGGCCTGCGCGGCCTCCTCGAGTGGATAGAAGCGCACCTCGACGTGGAAGGGGCCCTGGGAGATGAGCGCGTTCAGGCGGTCGAGGGCCTCGGGGCCCGACTCGCCGTCGTAGGCCATGATGCTGACCCCTTTGGGCCCGTGTGGCTCCGGCTCCACCCCGTTGGGGTAGGCGATCCTTCCGTCCTTCCTCAGCTGCCCCAGCGCGGCGTCGAGGCCCTTGCCGCTGGTCAGGACCAGGGCGGCGTCCAGCCCCTGAGGAGCGAAACTGCGGAGCGCGTCGACCACCGCGCCGTGCTTTCCGTCCACGGCCTGGTCCGCGCCGAGCTGTCGAACCAGCGCGACCCCGTCCTCGCCCGAGGCCACCGCGAAGACCTCCGCGCCGAGGCGCTTCGCAAGCTGCACCGCCAGGTGCCCGATACCACCGCTCGCGCCGAAGACGAGGAGCTTCTCTCCGCGCCGGAGGTGGAGCGTGTCCTCGAGCCCACGGAGGGCGGTCACGCCGTCTGCGCCCAGCGCTCCAGCCTGCTCGGGGCTGATCCCCGGCGGGACCGTCGCGACCTGGTCCTGCTTCACCGCGACGTACTCGGCGTCGAAGCCGCCCTCCATCGAGTACGCGTACACCTGGTCGCCGGGACGGACGCGCTTCACGCGCGAGCCCACCGCCATGGCCTCGCCGGCTCCGTCGTTTCCGATCACCTTGGGGAAGCGGCGCTCGCCGATCTCGAATTCGCCCGAGCGGACCTCGGGATCCCACACGCCCACTCCGGCGGCCACGAGGTGGATGAGCACCTCGTCGGTCTTCGGGGAGGGCACCGGGAGCGTCGCGACGTGGAGAACCTCGGGACCGCCGTAGCGATCGATGACGACGGCCTTCATCTGCTGGGGAATCGATGCGCTCATCGTGTACCTCTCCTCGGCCTCAGCCGAGCCACTGCGGGTTCTGGAACGTCCCGTCGTACTGGTGCGTGACCTTGAACGGCTCGTACCGCCCCTCGGCGGCCGCCTTCGCGCTCCGGGCGCGGATGTCGACCAGCGCCTGCTCCGACAGGGGACGGAAGGTGCGCGCCGCCTCGATCGCCTGGTCGAGGATCTCCATCCGTTCGCACCCGGTGATCACCACCGAGGTGGGCATCGAGAGCGCGTAGTGCAAGCACTGGACGGCGGTGACCGCTCCCGACTTCAGCGCGTGTCCATCGGCGAGCGGCTTCATCCCCAGGACCGCGATGCCATCCTTCGCCAGCTCGGGGACCACTCGTCGCTGGAAGCTCCGGAAGTGCCAGTCCAGTGAGTTGATCGGCATCTGGACGGCGTCGAACCGCACGCCGTGCGCGCGCGCCACCTCCAGCATGTGGAGGTGGATGTCCGGGCTCTTGTGACCGGTGAAGCCCACGAACCGGACCTTTCCCGCCTTGCGAGCAGCGTCCATGGCTTCCCACGCGCCTCCCGGGGCGAAGATGCGTTCGGGATCGTCGGGTCGGATCACCTCGTGGAACTGCATGAGGTCGATGCGGTCGGTCCGGAGCCGCCGGAGCGACTCGTCGATCTGCTTCGCCGCCGCGGCCCGGGTATGTCCGTCGATCTTCGACATCAGGAACACCCTCTGCCGGTATCCGTCCCGGAGGGCGTTCCCCATCCGGCGCTCGCTCTCGCCGGCGTGGTAGTCCCAGCAGTTGTCCATGAAGGTGATTCCCCGATCGACCGCGCTGCGGATCAGGCGGGTCGTCTCCTGCTCGTCACGCGGAATCCCCAGGTGGTAGCCGCCGATGCCGATGCAGCTGACCTCGACGCCGGTCTGCCCGAGAGCCCGGCGAGGCACGCTCTTCCCGGTCGCGCTCATCCCGGTCGCGCCCGCCCGGCCTCCCAGGCCCAGCGCCGCGAGCGCCCAGCCCAGCGTTCCCAGGAATCCACGGCGAGTCTTCTTCTCGGGCATCGTGCGCAATCTCCACGGACGTCGCGAGTCAAGGATGCTGGCGGTCCTCCGCGGCGCCACCTCCCTGAAGGTCGCGTACGTCCGACGAGGCGCGATTCGCGTGAAAGCCGACAGAGGAGCAGCGTGCTATCTCGAGGGAGCATGATCGGGCGTCTCGTCCTCCAGGCATGCACGCTTCTGCCGGTGGCTTGTGTCCTCCTTCGGGAGGCAGCCGCCGCGGAGTCGCTCGCCGAGCCGCCAGTCATCGCCAGCAGCAAGGGCGCGCTCGAAGTCCTGGTCGTCGCCCGTGAGCAGCGGCTCGTCGGGTTGCCGGGTCAGCCGGTCGGCTGGGTCTACGAGGTCTGCCGCTACCGCAGCTCGGACGGGCCGCGGCGCCGCTGTCCCGCTCCCGGGGTGACGGCCGAGCAGCTCAGCACCTGCCCGACCGCGGCGGACCCCGCGGTCAGCCCGTACGGCGGGGTGCGGCTCCAGGTCGAGCCGGGAGACACGTTTCGGGTCCGGCTGGTGAACTGCCTCCCCGGCGTGGCCCGCGACCGGCCGTTCGCCGGCGAGTTCAAGCACGAGGGGGAGGACGGCGAGACGCTGCTCCAGCTCAACCCCACGAACCTCCACACCCACGGGCTGCTGGTCGAGCCGCGGTGCCCAACGCCGGAGGACGACACTTACGGAGACTGGGTCTTCGTGCTGGCGATCGACCCCCGGAATCGCCCGCCGCCGGAGCTGGTGGGCCGCCACGCGTGCCAGGCGACGGGGGCGGGGGCGGAGCGGGCCGGTCACGGCCACCACTCGGTGGGCCTGGACGTCACCAACGACGGGGTCGTGAACTACCGGTACCGGATCCCCCGGGATCACCCGGCGGGTCTCTACTGGATCCACCCTCACGCGCACGGGCTCGCGCTGAACCAGGTCGCCGCGGGCCTGGCCACGCCGCTGACCATCGGCCGGGCGGACTACCTGTGTGGGCCGGCTGGCTGCGCCGGTCGGCCCGGCTCGCCGCGGATCCGGCATCTGGTCCTGAAGGACACGCAGATCATGCCCGGGGGCCGGCTCAAGCTGCAGGAGGAGTGGACCTTCTGCGGGAAGCCGGGGCCGGGCGATTCCCCGCCCATCGGACAAGGAGGCTGTCCCGGGTCTGGTCCGCTCTACCAGGGCGGCACGTGGGCGTTCACCCTCAACGGGCAGCTCCACCCGGAGATCTCCATCACCGACCCGAGAGGGGAGGTGTGGCGCATCCTCAACGCCTCCGCCAACGTGACGTACTGGCTGGCCGTCCAGGAAGAGGAGAGTGGAGCCGAGCTTCCCGTCCAGGTCCTCTCGGTCGATGGGGTGAGCCTGGACATCCCTCCGGGCAGCACGCTCGCCGAGCTCCAGGCGAAGATCGGAACGAAGATCAGGGCGGTTCGCTGCCCCACCGGGGACTCAGGTGAGAAGTCATCCTCCGCTCGGCAGCCGGTCTGTGCGGAACGGATCCTCATGATGCCCAGCTCGCGGGTGGAGATCGCCGTGGCGCCGTGGGCCGGAGAATCGCGCCGCGCCGTGCTCAGGAACCACGGCTTCGACACCGGCCCCGACGGGGATCGCTGGCCCGGGGTGGAGCTGGCGACCATCCGCTTCCAGGAGCAGGCGTTGGGAGCGACGGCCAGGGCCATCCAGCTCAGGGGTCAGTCGAGTTCGCTGCTCGAGCCCGGCGGACTCCTCCGCAGGACGCTTCCTCCGGCCGGACCGGAACGGCCGACGACCGCCCGGTGTCAGCAGCTCCCCGCGGGCCGGGCGCGGCAGATCGTCTTCGGAACCCCGAGCGAGCACAACCACGGTCTGGGATACCGCGAGGTCCAGGCGGACCAGCCGCTGACCCCGCCCGACGAGCTGAAGCTCTCCACCTTCGACCATGCCGCGGAGCCGACCGTCTGCGTTTCCCTGGCTGCCGGCGATCGGCCGGTGAGCGAGGTCTGGGAGCTGGTCAACATCGCCGGGGAAGATCACAACTTCCACGTGCACCAGACCCGGTTCGAGCTCCTGCGGGCGGAGCCCCTGGCCGGGGGTGCGGTGACTCCCGAGCGCCTCGAGGGAGCTCGGGTGCTCCACGACAACGTTCCGGTTCCTCGGGGTGGCCCCGGCTGCGACGGAACGGTCGCCGCCTGGCGGAGGGGAGCCTGCGTTCCCTCGCGAGTGGTCGTCCGGATACCTTTCACCATCCGCGGTGACTTCGTCTACCACTGTCACATCCTGGGTCACGAGGACTCGGGGATGATGGCGAAGATCAGCGTGGTGCCGGCCAGGGCGCGGTGAACGCCGCCATCGTGCCCCTGGTCACGCACGAGCCCACGGACTGCGAGCATGACGGGCGCGCGCTGGACGGCCTGGTCGGGCTCAGCCACCTCACGGTGGAGGTCCGGCGCTGCGCGGATGGTCCCGGAGACCAGGAACACTCCGCGTCGAGCGACTGAGCGCCTCGCGGAGAGCCCGGTGCCGGGGCGCTGGGGCTGGGGCGCCCGCGCAGGCCCGGTGCAGCGTCGTGCAGCCCGGCGGGCAGGCTTCCCCGTGGCGGATGCGCATCTTCCGCTCCTACCGCGTCCGGCACTGGCCGGGGGAGAACATCACATGGAACCGGAGCTCCAGATCAGGCCCGATGATCATGTCCGGGGGAGCGCCCGAGCGAGGCTCACCTTGCTCGAGTACGGAGACTACGAGTGCCCGTTCTGCGCACGGGCATTCGTGGCGATCCACGAGGCGCAGCGTGCGCTGGGTCCGGACCTGCGCTTCGTGTTCCGGAACCTTCCCCTGACCGAGACGCATCCCTACGCGCTTCCCGCGGCGCAGGTCGCCGAGGCCGCGGACCTGCAAGAGCGGTTCTGGCAGATGCACGCCGCGCTGTACATCCACCAGAGCGAGTTCTCTCCGGAGACGTTCGTCTCCCTCGCCCTGGAAGTTGGACTCGACCTCGACCAACTCGAGCAGGACGTCGGCAGCGAGGAGGTACTTCGCCGGATCCAGCGAGACCTGCGGAGTGCCGAGACGCTCCAGCTCCAGGGGACGCCTTCCCTGTTCATCAACGGACGGCCATACCGGGGATCCTACGCCGACGGAGCGCTCACCCTCGCCCTGGAGCAGTTGCTCCGATCGGGCGATCCGATCAGCCCGTGAGCTCTTCCGGCGGGCGGCGCCCCCTGAAGGCCACGAACAGGGCGAGGTCGTAGAGGATCTTCATTCCCGCTCCGACGAAGATCGGGGCCCCGAGGGACGCAGCCTGCATGAGCGCACCCGCGAACGCCGGAGCCACCGCCCAGCCCCCGAGCCGCACCAGGTTGGTCACCCCCGAGGCGAAGGTTCGGTCCTCGGGGCGGACGATGGCCATCACGTAGGACTGGCGCGTGGGAACGTCCATTTCCACCAGGCCCTCGCGGAGGAGGAAGAGCGCCGCCGCCACCGGAAAGCTGGGCGCAAAGGGAACGGTGAGGAGCAGGAGGCTGCTGGGCAGGTGGGTGTAGACCATCGTCCGGACCAGCCCGATGCGGGCGGCGATCCAGGCTGCTCCGAAATGCGAGGCGGTGTTCGCGACCCGGGCCCCGAAGAAGAGGAGCCCGATGGTCCCCTCGGAAACGCCGAACCGCTCGAAGAAGAAGAAGGACAGGAGCGCGGTGGTGAGGAATCCGCCGGCCACGCTGTCCAGCCCGAACAGCGCCGACAGCCTCCACAGCGCGGAGCGGGTCTCCTTCGACGGTGGGGCAGCCAGCCGCGGGGTGGCGCGCTCCGCGGCCAGAGAGAGCCCTCGATAGAGCAGGGCGGTCGCCAGCAGCAGCACCGCGTTCGTCGCCAGGATCCAGCGGAAGGAGGAGAGCGGTTCGACTCCCGCCCAGCGCTGCAGCAGCAGCGGTGTGCCGGCGAGGAGGGCCCCGATGGCGTGCCCGACGTCCTGCGCAGCGCTGTACCAGGCGAAGCCGACCGTCCGCCGGGCCTCTCCGGTCGTGGTGGGCAGGATGGCCTGCTCGAGCACCAGTGCCGCTCCCCGGTCCCGGCCCATCCCGTTGAGCATCCCGACGAACGCGCCCGCGGCGAGCACGTCGACCCGCGCGGAGGAGGCGGCGACGAGGGTCCCGGCTGCACCGGTCCAGGCCAGGATCACGAGGGACCGACGGCGGCCGAGGCGATCTCCGGCGAAGGTGACCACGAGCGCGGCGAGGGCGGCTCCCGCGAGACCGAGACCGACGACGAGCCCGACCTCCGATGGATCGAGACGGAGCCTCGCGAGGTAGACCCCGAGGAGCACCCCCACCAGGCTGGTGCCGGTGGAGCGGAGGAGCGCGGTGAGGAGGAGCAGAGTGCGATCGCGCGACCGGGCGAGCCCCGTGCTCGCCGGCGGACCTCGCGGCTGGGCCGGCTCGTTCACATCGCCTCGGGCCACGAGCGAAACCTGACAGGAGTGGACAGGTCTGGGTAGGCACCGAGCCGCGGACCGGGTGCCCGCGAGGCCACGCCGGCAACCCCGAGCCTCCGCTGCTGCTCGCGCGGAAGGGTCAGGATGAAGGTGGAGCCCTGGCCCCTCTCGGACAGCGCGGCGAAGCGCCCGTGCTCCCGGGGCGCGGTCGGGCTCGGGAGTGAACGAACGCAGGGCGCGGCAGACGCGGGGAGCCCCCGGCGGCGGAGGTGGGTGGGCCCGCCACCCGGGCCCCGGTGCGTCGCACGCAACCACCGTGACGATCGCGCCACACCCTGCCCGGGGAAAGCTCCGTGATTGCGGAAGCTTGCCTCGTGTTTTCCGCGGCCCCCGCGCTGCAGACGTCCCTCCCGAACCCGAAGGAGGAACTCTCCCGATGACCCGCACGTCCCCCAGCCGCTCCCTCGCCGCCGCCCGCCGTCTCGTGGGGGTGAGCGCCGCGGCACTCGTCCTCGCGGCGCCGCTCGCCCACGCCGACGAGGCAACCTCGAGCACCGCGCCGGGGCAGGTGCGAGGAGCGTCCGAGGTCCGGACGCACGCGGAGGCCGGCGGGTCGGGCCCGAAGCAGTCCGGCTTGATTCCCGGTGTCCTCATCGGTCCCCGGCTCACGGTGGCCGTGCCCACGCCCACCTTCGGAGTCGAGGTGAAGATCCTGCGCTTCGTCGGCGCGTCGTTCGACTACGGCTTCTTCCCGAAGCTCACCATCTCCGGCGTGGACGTGACCTACTCGATGTGGAACGTGGCCGCTCGCGTCTATCCGTTCGGTGACGTCTTCTTCGTCGGCGCGGTGTACGGCCACTACGGGGTGGAGGCGAGCGCGACGGTCGCCCAGGGGACGGGATCGGTCCGTGCCAGCAGCGACTTCCTCGGGCCGCAGGTCGGCGCCCGGTGGATCCAGCCGAGCGGCTTCTTCTTCGGCGTCGACGTCGCCTGGGCGTTCCCGCTGGGGTATCGCTCCGAGGCCAGCTTCGACCCGAGCGGCACGACCACCAGCGTGAAGGAGACCGCCGACCGCTACCTGAAGAACGGCATCCCCCTGGTGGGCCTCGTCTCGGTGGGCTGGATGTTCTGATCCGCCGAGGCGGTCGTGGCGACCAGGGCCCGCTCCCCCGGGGGCGGGCCTTCGTTCGTGCGGAGGCTGTGGTAATCCATTCGGGAGGAACGGGGCCGACGAAGGTGAACAGCGGAGACGACTCGGAAGAGGTGCCGGAGACCGTGTCGGTGGTGGCCGGAAGCGTGATCCGGCCGGCCGTCCAGCGATTCCGTCTGCAGGGTCTCAACGGGGAGCTGGAGGGAAAGTCGTTCGACTCCTCGTCGGACCGGCTCCAGGTCGGCTCGCACCCGCTGAACGAGGTCGAGGTTCGCGACCGGACCGTCTCCCGCTTCCACTGCGAGGTGTTCGTCGACCGCGAGGGGCGAGCCTGGGTCAAGGACCTGGGGAGCCGCAACGGAACGCGGGTCAACGGGGTCCGGATCCGCGAGGCCGAGATCCAGGAGGGAATGGTCCTCCGCGTCGGTCAGCTGGAGCTGGCCTTCATCCCGCTGGCGGAGCGGAACGAGGTGCCGGTCGCGGCGGTCGGAAGCTTCGGCACCCTGGTCGGCTCGTCGCTCCCGCTCCGGGCCGCGTTCGCGGTCCTGGAGAAGGCCGCGGCGTCCAGCGTCACCGTCCTGCTCACCGGGGAATCCGGCACCGGGAAGAGCGAGGCAGCCGAGCTGCTGCACGAGCGGAGCGGCCGCGCGAGCAGGCCGTTCCGCGTCGTCGACTGCGCCGCGGTGCCGGCGAACCTCCTCGAGTCCGAGCTCTTCGGTCACGAGCGCGGTGCGTTCACCGGCGCGATCCAGCGCCGGGTCGGGGTCTTCGAGGAGGCGGACGGGGGCACCGTCTTCCTGGACGAGGTGGGCGAGCTCCCTCCGGAGCTGCAGCCGAAGCTGCTGCGCGTCCTGGAGGCACGGGAGGTCCGGCGGGTCGGATCCAATCGCCACGTCCCGGTGGACGTCCGGGTCATCGCCGCCACGAATCGTGATCTCCGGGCGGAGGTGAACGTCGGCCGGTTCCGGCCCGACCTCTACTTCCGGCTGGCGGTGCTCACCGTGCGCCTGCCGGCGCTCCGGGAGCGGCCCGGCGACATCCCGCTCATCGCCCGCCAGCTCCTCGGCCGGCTCACCCTCGACGAGGAGACCCGGCGTGCGCTCACCGATCCCGCCTTCCTCGCCCGGCTCCAGCTCTCGCCGTGGGCGGGGAACGTCCGCGAGCTCAGGAACCACCTCGAGCGCTGCGCGGCGTTGCACGAGGCCCTGCAGCCCTCGACGGAGGATCCCTCGCCGCAGCACCTGGACGCGCTGGACGTGAGCATTCCATTCTCCGAGGCCCGGAGGCGGCTGCTGGCGACCTTCGAGAGGAACTACGTCCGTGCGCTCCTCGAGCGACACGAGGGGAACGTGTCCCAGGCCGCGGCCACCGCCCGCGTCGACCGCGCCCACCTCCACCGCATCATGCGGCGGCACCAGATGCGCGGCTGACCCGGCAGGCGAGCCGGCGTTCAACGCCCGAAGAGCCCGCGCTTCTTCGGCGAAGGAGGCCGCGAGGTGTTGGCCAGTCGCTGGCCGAGGATCCGGCTCATGCCCACGGCCACCGTCGGATTGGCCATCACCACCTGCTGGAACTCGTCGCGGCCGATCTCGGCGAGCTGCGCGTCCTGGCGGACGATGGCGTGGGTGGAGCGCGGCTGCCCGGTGAGGAGCGCGATCTCTCCGAAGAACCCGCCGGGGTGCACGTGCTCCAGAACCTTTCTGTCCTCGGTCTCCAGCGTCACCTCGCCGGAGAGCACGATGTAGAAGGTCTCGCCGGCCTCGCCGCGGCGGAAGAGCACCTCGCCCGCTCGCTCCGTGCGCACCACGATGCCCTGGCCGATCCGCTCGATCTCGGCGTCGTCGAGCGGGGCCAGGAAATCCACCCGCCGGAGGGCGTCGACCAGCTGCTTGGCGGGGTCCTGGACCACCGGCTCCCGGGTGAGGACCTCGACGGCCTGGCCCAGGCCACTGCGCCGGGTGACGAGGATGGCGGTGTTTCCGGGACGGAGCGCGGTGGCACCGTCGGGCAGCGCGATCTTCCCCTCGGCGTCGAGGAAGCCGATGAACACGCACTCCTTCGGGAATTCGGGGTCCGCGCGAACCTGGGCCACGGTCCGGCCCGCGACCACCGCCCGCGGCTTGATCACCAGCTCGAAGAGCACCGCGTCCCCGGCGGCGAGGGGGAGCGAGCCGGCGATCTGCGGGAAGTCGATGGCAGTGGCCATCTTCGCCACCACCACCTCGGCCTCGGCGATGATGTCTCGAACGCCCGCGAGCAGGTACGCCTGGCGATAGCTGGGGTCCAGCATGCGGACCATCGTGCGCGCACCGCCGATGGTGCGGACCAGCATCGCGAAGGCGAGGTTGTCCGAGTCGCGGGGAAGAACGGCGCACGCCACGTCCGCTCCGACGACCCCCGCGGACTCGAGGACCTGGGGGCTCATCGCGTCGCCGCACACCACCAGGGCGCCGAGCTCCTCGAAGAGCCGGTCGCACACCGCGCGGTCGCGCTCCACCACCGTCACTTGATGTTGCTCGCCGATCAGCTTCGCGGCGAGCACGGCCCCGACTCGACCGCCGCCGGCGATGAGGATCCTCACGAGGCCCTCTCGCGCGCCGGGCCGATGTCGATGTCGCCGGCAGCGTGGATCAGCCGCTCCAGCGCGAGGGTTCGCTCGTCGAGCCGGAGCAGGTGGCGCTCGGCCACGTCCACGTCGATGAGTCCGGTCCGCTCGGCCGCGGTGAGTGCCGCGCGCTCGGCGTCGATCAGGCGGCGGCGGACGGCGAGCAGGAGCCGTGCACCCTGGGCGATGTTCCGGTCCTGGAGCCGGCGGATCTCCCGCTCGGCCTCGGCGATGGTGACCTGGTACTCGCTCCGGAGACGCTCGTACGCCATCCGCGGCACCATGCCGTTCGCCAGGAGCGTGTCCAGCTCGGCACGCGCCGCACGGGCGGTGACCAGCTTCGCCTGGTGCTCGGAGGCCGCCGAGAGCAGCGGATCGCGCCGGGTCAGGCCCAGCCAGTTCAGCGCCCGGCCGAGGAGCAGTCCCTGGACGACCAGGGAGATGAAGGTGACGCCGAAGGCCACGTCGACCAGCAGGGGACGGAACGGCATGTCCTTGGGCAACCCGAGCGCCAGGGCGATCGACAGCGCGCCCTTGATGTTTCCGATGACGAACACGTGCTGCCACCGCGGCGGGATGGCCTGAGACGGCCGGACCCAGCCCAGCACGAGGAAGGGCAGGTAGATGGCCACCGCACGCCCGGCGAAGACGCAGGCCACGGCGATCGCGGTCTGCGGCGCCGAGCTGAGGAGCGTCGTCGGGCTGCTGGAGAGCCCCACCAGCAGGAAGAGGAAGGTATTGACCCCGAAGGCCATGTACTCCCAGAAGGAGTGGATCGCGACCTGGCTGCTGGGGGAGAGCGTCCTTCTCGCCGTGGCGCCCACCGTGAGACCCGCGGTGACTCCGGCGATGGCGCCGGAGACGTGCAGCTCCTCGGCCCCGACGAAGGCGGCGAAGGCCAGGGCGGTGGTGGCCATGATCTCCGCCAGCGGGTCCTCCGCCCGACGGATGACGAAGCTGCCCACCAGCCCGAGCGCCAGCCCCACGGCGAGCCCGCCGGCGGTGGCGAGGACCACCCGTGCGGCGAGCACCGGCACGGCGACCGCGCCCCCGGCGACCACGCCGGCGATGGCCGCGTAGGCGACCAGCGCGGTGCCGTCGTTGAACAGGCTCTCGCCGAGCACGATGGACGAGAGCCGTCCCGGCACGGCGGCGCGGCGGTAG
>Ga0105104_10000778_pt1 | contig 24747 bp, 25 predicted proteins | sample PPLLaktember2015_3_FD_87034 | JGI IMG/M metagenome (GOLD analysis project Ga0105104, IMG submission 87034) | Freshwater sediment microbial communities from Prairie Pothole Lake near Jamestown, North Dakota, USA - PPLs Lake P7 Core (6) Depth... | ecosystem: Environmental > Aquatic > Freshwater >...
ACGCTGATTCAAAAGAAAAATCTGCGTTGGTCAGCGTGAATCAGCGTCCTTTTGGCTTCAACTGTTGACCCACCTCGAAATATTAATTTCGGGGTGGGTCATGTTTGTTTATTTAAAATCGTGTACCCCGCACGCTACATAAAACGCCTAAAGAAGCATGCAGGGTGTACAATCGCCCCAGCCCAACTCAAAGAGTGCCGTCTACGCTGCCTCCCTAAATCAGAATTAAATTTACCCCTAATTTCCGCAAAAAGTTCTGCAGTTTATGGAACGCGCGGTAAAGGAATCGAATGCACAGCCCTTTCGTGAACGCAATCGAAGTTTCCCATCTTCGCCGGACGTTTAAGTCCCATATCGGTGTTATCAAGCGCACGACCAAAGAGATCGTCGCCGTGGAGGATGTCTCTTTTGAGATTCAGGAAGGCGAACTGTTCGGATTGCTGGGGCCCAATGGAGCAGGCAAGACGACCACGGTCAAGATGCTGACCACGCTTCTTATCCCAACCTCCGGGTCTGCCTCCGTGAAAGGCTTCGACGTCGTGGCTCGGGCGGAGGAGGTCCGTAAGCGCATCGGATTCATTTTTGGCGGCGAACGCGGCTTATACTGGCGTCTCTCGGGGATTGACAACCTGCGTTACTTCGCCAGTCTTTATAGTATCGAGCCGGATGTCACCAGGAAGCGGATTCCCTACCTGCTTGAAATGGTCGGTTTGAAGGGGCGCGGCGATGAAAAAGTGCAGGGTTATTCGCGTGGTATGAAGCAGCGACTGCACGTCGCGCGCACGCTTCTGCACGACCCGGATGTCCTCTTCCTGGATGAACCCACCCTGGGGCTTGACCCCGTCGGGGCGCGCGAGTTTCGCCAGGTGATCCTCAATTTACAGTCCGAGAAAAAGACCATCCTGCTCACGACCCATTACATGTTCGAGGCGGATGCACTTTGTGACCGGATCGCAGTCATCAACCAGGGCTGCATCATTGCCCTCGATACGCCCGGCGGCCTCAAGGCTCACGTCAGCGACTTGAACGTCGTCGAAGTGGAGACATTTGGCGCGCCGGAAAGCGCCCTCGAAAAACTGCGTGCCCTGCCGTTTGCCGATTCGCTCTCCGTGGAGGAGCAGGACCAAAAGCAGATTTTGTTGATCCAAACCACGCGGGGAGCCGAAGCCGTCCCGGATGTCATGGCTGCGCTGGAGGGGTTGAAGGTCGGGCGTGTGATCGTGCGCGAACCCACGTTGGAAGACGCCTATGTGCGTTTGGTGGGAGGCAAGGCATGAACATCCGCATGCTTGCGAAGTACTGGCGTACCATTTTGGTCGTCGCTGAGATGAATATCCGCCAGCAGATGACGGATGGTTTCATCCTCTTCACCGTGCTTTTCCAGCCGATCATCATTGCATTGCTTGGCTTATGGATGCTCCAGGATAAGGGCCCGGACGCGGCGATGTTCGTCGTCGTAGGGAGCGGGTTAACAGGATTATGGTCCAGCCTGCTGTTCATCTCCGGGAACAGTATCAACTTCGAGCGTTGGACAGGCACGCTGGAGTCCCTGGTGGCGATCCCCACGCCCTTCGAGGTCATCGTCTTTGGAAAGAATCTCGCGAATGTCGTTCAATCCCTGCTCTCGATGGTGCTTGGCTATTTCATCGCGGTATTTGCGTTTGGTTATTCGCTTGATATTCAACAACCTATGTTATTTGCGGCGTCCGTGATCCTGGCAGTCATCGCGTTTATCAGCTTTGGCCTGATCATCGCGCCGATCTTTGTGATGAACCCGGGTGTGCGCGCCTGGCAGAACGCCATGGAATTTCCCGTCTATGTTCTATGCGGATTCCTCTTCCCGATCGCGCTCCTGCCCGGCTGGACGACGCCCGTCTCCTACCTGCTGCCACCCTACTGGGCGGCGGTCGCCCTGCATGGGACCTCGACCGGCGGCGCATCTCTGAATGAGACGCTTTTCGCCTGGGGCATGCTGCTGCTATTTTCACTGATCGATCTGCTCATCGCCTCGCGCTTGTTCAGGCTGATGCTTTACAAAGCCCGCGCCGATGCCACACTTGGAATGGAGTGAGCATGTCGTTGCGAGCCTTCGGGCAGCAATCTCCTCTTTAACAATAAATCAAGAATAATATGAAAACCCTCTCCGACAACCTCCGTCTCTTCTGGCAGGGCGCGCTCCTTTCCTACATCGCCCTCTTTCACTGGATGCGCCCCATCCAGTACATGGCTTCCAAGATCATCATGCCGCTGGCGCAGATGTTCTTTTTCGTTTACCTGGGAACCTTTGCAACCAACGCAGGCAACGCCACGTTCTACATCGTCGGGAACGCGCTGCAGATCGCGGCGGTCAGCGGGATCTACGGCATGACCATGAGCATCGGCGGCGACCGCGACAGCGGGACGCTCGGTTATATTCTCGGCACACCTGCCAACCGACTGGTCGTGTTCATGGGGCGTGCCTTCATGAATATTTTGGATGGCGCGCTGGGTGTGGTCATCGCGTTCTTCTGGGGCGTCGTGTTGATGGGCCTCGACCTCTCGAATACCAGCCTCCCAGCCCTCGCATTGACGATCATCATCACAACCATCAGCACTTGCGGGCTTGGCCTCTTGATGGGCTGCCTGAGCCTGATCACGGTCAATGTGATGTTCGTCAACAATTTTGTTTACTTTCTCCTGCTGATCTTCTCCGGTGCAAATATACAGCTCGACCAGGTGCCGGCCTGGGTCCAGGCGACCTCCTCTGTGCTTCCGCTCACGCGCGGGATCTCGGCTGCGCGCCTGCTGGTCCAGGGCGCCAGCCTGGCAGAGGTGATGCCTTTGTTGCTAGGCGAACTTGCTATCGGATTGGTGTATAGCTTGCTTGGTTATCTGCTATTTGCTGTCTTCGAGGTCGAAGCCAAAAAACGCGGGACGCTCGAAGTATTTTAGTAAAACTGGCGATAAAAAATCCCTTCTCGAAGGGAAGGGATTTTTGCTTGTTAGTCTGCAGCTTCCGTTGTTGCGGTCGCTGGCACTGCAGTTGCTGCTGCGCCGGTGTTTGTCGGGGCAGCTCCGCCGCCTCCAACGATCACCTGGACATAAACCTGGTCGCCAAAAAATTCTCCGCCGGCTGTGGACATTCTCCAGTCGCCGCGCAGTGTGCCGCTCTTATTGGGCGCGGTCATGGTCACAGAGACATCGGTCACTGCGCCCGCCGCCACAGAGGAGGGCAGGCTGAACGTTGTGCCACCCATCGCTTCACCACTCACAAATGCAAATTTAAAGCCTGCATCCCAGGCACAGCTGCCTGCGTTCTTTACCTTCCAGGTCTTTGTAAAACTTTCACCCGGATCAACCGGTGTGTTATCGGGAATGGTCACATCACTTACGAAGGAAAGTCCATAACACGAAGTCACGCCTCCAGCCGCGGGCGCTGTCGTTCCCAGCCCCACGCCGCCTACAGTAGTGGCGAGCGGTGTGAAGGTCGATAAAGGTGTCACGGTCGCGGCCGGTGTGTTGGTAGGCGCTGCAAAGGCAGTCAAGGTCAGATCCGCTGCGAATGTTCCCACCGCTTGAGTCCGGATGTCATCCGGGAGGACTGTGATCGTTGGTGTTAAGTCGGGTTCCGATGCACCACATGCGCTGAGCAATAAGGCTCCAATCATCAATATCTGTAATCCTGCTATTAATCGAAATTTAAGCATTCTTTCTCCTTTCCACAAGAGGCGCTATTTTACTTGGATTTTGATTTTTGTCCAACCGGTTTTCGATGAAGACGATACAAATTTCCGGTTTATGGGCATGCTATAATCTGCCCCTATGGTTTATTTGGATTACTCTGCCACTACCCCGGTGGATGGGCGCGTGGTCAACGCGATGACACCGTACTTCTCCGCTTCCTTCGGGAACCCGTCTTCTGTTCACCGTTATGGACAGGTTGCCGAAGCTGCGATCGATGCCGCGCGCGAGATGGTGGCATCTGTGTTGAACTGCAAGCCTGAAGAGATTGTTTTTACCTCCTGTGGTTCAGAATCGGACAACCTGGCGATCCGCGGCGCCGCCTATGCCATGCGTGCAAAGACCGGCGCAAAATGGATCCTGGCTGCGCGTGCCGAACATCCTGCGGTGACCAAAACGTTATTGCATCTTGAAAGATATGAAGGCTTCTCGATTGAGTGGCTGGATGTGGATGAATATGGCATGGTCACAGCTGAGGCTGTTTCAAAGGCAATTCGCGAGGATACCGCGCTCATCTCTGTCATGTATGCCAACAATGAGATCGGCACGATCAATCCGATCCGAGAGATTGCTGAGATTTGCAGGGCAAAGGATATTCTGTTCCACACGGATGCTGTCCAGGCGGCAGCCTATCTGCCTCTCGATGTACAGACGCTTGGCGTGGATATGCTGTCATTAGGTGCGCACAAGTTTTACGGTCCGAAAGGCGTCGGCGCGTTATATATTCGCAAGGGGACTCCTCTCGTCTCGCATCTGACAGGCGGCGGGCAGGAATTCAGCTTGCGTGCCGGGACTCAGAATGTGCCTTACATCGTCGGTTTTGCAGAGGCGCTACGATTGACAAACGAAGAACGTAACCAACGTGTTACGCATGTACAGCCTCTCAGGGATCAGATCATCGGAACAGTGCTTGAAACGATCCCTGATTCCAGGCTGACTGGTCACATGGCAGCGCGTCTGCCTCAGCATGCCTCGTTTGCCTTCAAAGATGTGGATGGCAATTTGCTGCTGACCTTGCTGGATGCGGCGGGCTTTGCGTGCTCCTCCGGTTCGGCCTGTAAAACGGGCAATCCCGAACCCAGCGACGTGATGAATGCGATTGGCTTCTCACGTGACTGGGGTTTGGGCTCCCTGCGAGTGACGCTGGGAACTCAAACTACCCCCGCTGATATCGATTCGTTTTTGAAAGTGTTGCCTGGCTTGGTCCAAAAAGCGAGAAAATTGAACCACGGATAAAAGTGATCAAAGAGATAAAGGAGGGTAAAAGATGGAAATAAATGAATTGACCGAGAAAATCATCGGTTGTGCCTATGAAGTTAGTAATGCGCTGGGGAACGGTTTTCTAGAAAGTGTGTACGAAAAGGCGCTTCATCATCAAGCTCTTAAAACAGGTTTGACATCTGAGCGGCAATACCAGATGAAGGTGTTCTTTGATGATCTCCTTGTAGGAGAATTTTTTGCAGATTTACTAATTGGAGAAAAAGTGTTGGTTGAAATAAAAGCAGTGCGAGCATTGGATGAGCTTCATGTTGCCCAGGCGATGAATTATTTGAAAGCAAGTGGCATGCCGATCTGCCTGCTCATCAACTTTGGAAGACCGAAAATAGAAATCCGCAGGTTTGTTCCCTATGATGTGTGGAAAGAAAGTAAGCACCACTTTGCACATTATCGCATCCGCTGATTCCTTGATCTATCACTTTCATCTCTTTTATCTGTGGTCCTATGACTAAAGTTGTCGTTGCCATGTCTGGAGGAGTGGATTCCTCCGTTGCTGCGGCCTTGCTCAAAGAGCAGGGCTATGATGTCATGGGCATGATGCTGCGTTTATGGAGCGAACCGGGCAAGGAGGATTCCAACCGCTGCTGCACCCCAGACTCGATGGCACAGGCGCGCCGCGTTGCAGCAAAGCTTGATATTCCCTTCTATGTGATCGATGCAAAGAATGTTTTCCGCGAGACAGTTGTCCAATATTTTCTGGATGGCTACGCGCGCGGCGAGACGCCTAATCCGTGCCTGATCTGCAACCGTCAGATCCGCTGGACGTTTTTGCTTGAGCATGCGCTGGCTTTGGGGGCAGATTACATGGCAACCGGACACTACGTGAGAATTATGAAGGATGAAGATGGAAGGATGAAGTTGTTGCGGGCAGTGGACCGTAGCAAAGATCAGTCCTATGTCCTGCATGTGTTAAATCAGGAGAAGCTCGCACGCGCGTTGTTCCCGGTTGGTGATTATCCAAAGACGGAGATCCGTGCGATTGCCGAGAAACATGACTTGCCAACCGCCTCGCGCAAAGATTCGCAGGATCTGTGTTTTCTTGCCGGAGAAGACTACCGTAATTTCCTGCAGCGTAACGCGGCCGAGATGCTAACGCCTGGGAAGATTTTGAGACGCGATGGCTCACCCGTTGGTGAGCATAACGGACTTGCCAATTACACCATCGGTCAGCGCAAGGGATTGGGCGTCGCCTCGCTGGTGCCTTTGTACGTCCTGGGGAAGAATTCGGGGACGAACGCATTGATCGTTGGCACGCAGGAAGAACTCGGGGCGCGCGAGTTGACCGCGCGCGACGTGAATTGGCTTTCTGGTGAAGCACCCACGGAACCGTTCCGTGCCGAAGTGAAGATCCGCTACACTGCACGCGAGGCCGAGGCGTGGGTCACGCCGCGGGATGGGGATCAGGTCGAGGTCCGATTCGATGCGCCGCAGCGCGATATTACAGCCGGGCAGGCGGCCGTCTTCTTCCAGGGGGATGTCATGGTGGGTGGTGGGATTATCGTCTAAATCTGCGTGTAGACAAACTAACGGTCATAGACATTATTGGATAATGGTCACTCTCTAAACTCATGGCAGGAAAAGACGGACTGCGACTGTATCCTATCCTTCCGAATCTTGTCTAGTAGTATAAAACTGACATGCCACAAACTACTATGACCCTTCCAACCCTGCTCTTTGCTCTCCTGATTGCACTGCTTTATGGCGCCTTATATCATTTGATACGCGGTGGAAAGTTCTGGCGCTTGTTTTTGTATTTTGTTCTCAGCATCCTGGGCTTTGTCGCTGGGCATCTTGTCGGTCTTTGGCGCGGCTGGTTCCTGATTCCGCTTGGCGCATTGAACCTGGGGCTTTCTTCCATTGGAAGTATTCTCATCCTGATTTTAGGTGACTGGCTGAGTCGTATCGAAGCAAAAGAAGGAAGCAAGGTATAATCTGCGCCTGTTGCGTGGTGTGCCGCTCAATCTCTACCTATGAGTTTGGAGATTAATCCAAGCCGCGGCGAACTGGAGTAATTAATGGAGCAAATTAAATTTCTAATTGACGTTTTCATCCATCTTGATGAATACATGGCAAATATTATTAATCAGTATGGTACATGGACGTATGCCATTCTTTTCCTCGTCATTTTTATGGAGACAGGTTTTGTGGTGACGCCCTTCCTGCCGGGTGATTCATTATTGTTTGCGGCTGGCACCTTTGCCGCGCTTGGCTCCCTGAACGTCTGGCTGTTGATCGTGCTGCTGATCATCGCCGCGATCGGCGGCGATACCGTCAATTACTGGATCGGACACTACCTGGGGGATCGCGCCTACAACATAAAGTGGATCAAGAAGGAATATCTTGACCGCACGCATGCCTTCTTCCAAAAACATGGCGGCAAGACCATCTTCCTGGCGCGCTTCGTACCCATCGTGCGCACATTTGCGCCGTTTGTGGCGGGCATGGGAAAGATGTCGTACGGATACTTCTTTTCCTACAACGTCTTCGGCGGGATCGTTTGGGTATTGATGTTCACACTGATGGGATTTTTCTTCGGGAATATCCCCTGGGTGAAGAGTAATTTTGAGATTGTCATCGTTGCAATCATTCTTATTTCAGTTCTCCCCGCAGTGTGGGAGGCGCTCAAGGCGCGGCGCGAAATGAAAGCAGAAAAAGCCAGCCAACAAGTAGAAGAGACGCTCTAGGGCGTCTCTCTTTTTATGACCAACGGAGCGGCCCTGCGGATGAAGTGGCTCACCGTTTTTTTTGCACTCTTTATTATTCTGGTTATCGTTCTGGCTGATACAGGGAATCTTAGCATTCTCTACCAGATCAACAGGATTCCTTATGCCGACAAAGCGGGACATTTCATTTTGTACGGGATCCTGGCCTTGCTCATTAACCTGACCCTCTTCCGCTCGTTTCCATTTCGAAGCCGGAAGCGGGTCGCGGTGATCAGCGGCTTGCTCCTTGCCATCCTGATCGGACTCGAAGAATTCTCACAACAATACTTTGCAGGCCGCACATTCAGCCTCATGGATCTTACCGCGAGCTATCTCGGCCTGATCTCCTTTTCGTGGCTGGCATTTAAAACAAAAAAGTAGGGCACGACGCTTCGTCTGCGCCTGCTCGGCGCGAGTCGTGCCCTTACCTCGGCATTAACACCAAGTGTCCTTCGGCTTGCGACGTGATTGCCTGTTCATCCCACAGCATCGGATAATATTCAATATTTGCCCAGATGGCGGACATATCATCGTAATGCGGATGATAGGCGTGGCCGGATTGTCCGGTTGTGTGGACGGTGATCGAATTGTTCAAGTTTCCCAAATCCACGATCATTCTCATGGAGGGGAGCCAGTTGGTTTCGTAGCCATCTTTTACAGACCAGCCTGTTGCATTGACAATCGAAGCGCCGCCACCTGTGGGGAAAGGACCGCGATTGAACAGTGCTTCAAGGGGTGGAATGCCTGATTCGCCCAATGTCCCATTTCGAAATATGGATGCGTGCATCTCACCCCAATTCCATTTTGCAGGGTCTTTGCCAAACATGTCTTCGAGTTCAGCCACACCCTGCTCGAACGATTTTCGAATCATATCCTCGCGCGTTTCTCGTACGTCCGTTGTCGTCTTGTCATCCCACCAGGTACTGCTCTCATCCAGATGGCGCAGGATCTCATTCCAGCGTGAACCGCCCTCGGGGAAATAACGTTCTTCCGGCATATTGTCATTAAATGTGTTTTGCAGAAAGTGGCGCCCAAAGGCATTGAACACGGCTGCCGCAGATGAATCGGAGCGAGCCTGATAATCCCAATTCGCCAGTAAATCCAGTGCGATTGCCTGATTGGGTGTAGCAGCCTCGTAATCCATTTGAGTTAGAAGTGGAACAAACATTGGACCGTTCGCATCGAACGAATCACCCTGCATCTGCCGCATGTAGGCGATGTCTATTTTGCCGGGCGCGTTCTCGATCATATCTACGATGCGCTGGGCGCGGAAACCGTAATCCCAATCACGTGTGATGAGATGGGGATAATCCCACGGCTGGCAGCGATTGTTTGCCGTGACGATATATCCCTCCGGTGGATTCAAAGTGTAAGGCAACTCCTCGAATGGAATAAAGCCGGTCCATTCGTATTCATCCGTCCAGCCTGGGACAGGGACGGTTCCGTCGCCATTGGCGCGCATGGGAATGTCGCCGGGCATCTGATAACCAATGTTTCCATCCACATCGGCATATAAAAGATTTTGGGCGGGCACGTGGAAGTTCCTGGCGGCGGCGCGAAAATCCTCCCAATTCTGCGCTCTATCCAGTCCCCAGATTGCCTGGAACGGTGTCGAGGGTGCAAGCGCGGTCCATTTGAGGGCGATCACATATTGTTCAGGCAACGCGATTCCGGCACGCTCTTTGAAGGGAAGGAACTCCGGATCGTCATCCGTATTTTCGTTTTTCAGCGGTCCATAGGATTCAGAGATGACGGGTCCATGTCTCGTCATACGGACGGTGACATCGACCGGGTCGCCTCCGACAACTTGAATGGTTTCGGTCCGGGTTTCAAAATTTACCCATTCCCCGTTGACCTCATACTGATTTGGATTATCGGGATTGACTCGTTCGATATAAAGATCCATCACATCAGGACCCAGATTCGTAAAACCCCAGGCAATCCTGTCATTGTGTCCAATGATGACGCCTGGCACACCCGCGAAGGTAAATCCGGCTACGTTGTAAGGACACTCGTCTGTGACAGGCTTACATTCCAGATGAGCCTGATACCAGATCGAGGGCATTTGAATCCCAAGGTGCGGATCATTTGCCAGCAGAGGCATGCCCGTCGAGGTGCGCGCCCCAGAAACAGCCCAGGAGTTAGAACCTATCCCTTCGCCCGCGGGCCCCAGCGCTTCATCAAGCAGAGCGATCTTATCCGCCAGAGGTTTAAAGTTGAAAGTGGAAAGCCTAGGGTCTAATGCAATCTGTGACATTTGACTTTGGACGTTCAACGCATTTAGGCCAATCTGGTTGACGATCACGGGATGATCCTGAGGATAGGCAGGATAAAGCTCGGCAAGCTGTTCCGGCGTGAAGGTTTTGAGCAGGACAGCCCGTTCGATCTCTGCGCCCAGGTTGCCGCGCAGGTCCCAAGCCATTGCCTTGCCCCAGGTGAGACTATTGACAGGCGTCCATTTTTCGATCTGGTAGTCAGGGGAGAGCAAACCAAGGACGGCATATTCGAGGCTTAGCGCGGTCGTATCATGATCTTCGAGATAGGCATTTACTCCCTGAGTGTAGGAATTAATAATGGATTTTGATTCGGGGTCGAGGCCGGCATATTCCTGTTCGGCAGTCAGGCGCCAGCCAAGCGTGCGCAGGAAAGTATCGGTTTCAACCTGGCCTTTGCCGAACATCTCGGAAAGTGTGCCTGAACCGATGTGCCGCCAGCTATCCATTTGCCAGAAGCGATCCTGGGCATGGACGTAACCTTGCGCAAAGAACAGGTCATGGGAGGTGGCTGCATAAATGTGCGGGATGCCCATGTTATCGCGGTACACATCGACGGGCCCGTTCAGACCTTCCAGTTTTATCTCACCCTCGATTTGCGGGAAGGATTTCGGCGCGACGGTGTTGGGCAGGTGGTTTTTAAAATAAAAAGCGCCAACGGCACTCAAAACGATTCCAAGGATAACGATCACGCCCAGCCCACGCGCCAGAAAGACACCAACTCTTTTCATTGCTCCTCCGGTAAGCTTTTACGCTAAAACACTTATTGATAAAGAAAGAGACGCTCTCAATCAGGCGCCTCTTTCCAACTCATGTCGTTGCGAGAGTAATATGTAGGTCAGGCTTGTAGCCTGACAGTCCTTTGAAAACACAGTTTTGGTGGGTTGCAAACCCGCCCTACGGTTATTTTATATTCCCCAGCAGGCGCGGGAACCAGTACCACAACAGGTCCGCGGCAGGTTTACCATGAATGGAAGCGGACTTATCCTGCAGGGCAACCGGCGCGTAATAACCGCGGCTGACCAGTCCGCTGACCCACGAGCGCGCGTTGACCGCATTGAAGATTGCATCATAAATATCCACCTGCTGCTGCAAATCTAAACTGACCGAGCCGAGATCTGCATTCGGACGGCTGAGCGCTGTCCAATACAGGCAACCGCCGCTGCCGTTTGGAATACAGCCTGTTGCGGAATACGTTGAGGACGGATAAGAAAGCCCAATGATAAATGGTTTGTTCACCTGGACCTGGATGGGTGAGATGTTGTTGTCAAGCAGCTGTCCGGCTTCGGCAAGCATCTCTCCCTTGTTGGGAGTTGCTTGAGCGCTCAATTTCGCGAACCATAACAGGTAAACGGCATCTGCATCCTTCAAGATGTTGACGGGTGCAATAACGACGCCCGTATCATAGGGCAGCGCAAAAATCACGTTGCCCCGGAAATGCTGCCGGACTTCGGCAATGATATTTTTCCAGCGCGCTTCTGCGTCCGCCGGGGCCCCGCTTGGGGTTCCGTCTGCCAGCGTCCCTGCCGGAAGAGAGGGGGTGATCCAATCCCCACCAACCACCACAGCCTGCGCGCCGGAGAGACTCGCTAGGTCGGCGTAGTGAACCGCGAAAGCGCGGTAGTGATCGAACCAGCTATTCCACCAGGCCGCATCACGCGGAGCCGCCTTCCAGAAATCCACTGCATTTGTCGCAAAGTGCGGCTGAGGGAACAAGGCAACATTCAAATTGAGCGCGCGGGCTTGTGTGACGGATGTGACTGTATCCGACCAGAAGGGATCCTTGCCGGGTTGTTCGGAGAAGACCAATGGATTGTTGCGCGTGTATGTCCATGAGGGGGTCAGGATCACCCAATTGGAACCAATGGCCTGAATGTTTTGGAATGCGTATGGGATGAACGTCGGTGTATTGGGTTCATGGGTGGACTGAAATTCAACACCTGCCATGAAACCCGTACCGCGCGCCGGGATATCCGTCGCCACGAGAGCAGGACTGCCTGACTTTTGCGGCCAAACCCATTCGTTCACGGTATCGAAAATATCCTGTGGGGCAATACTGGGAGTGATGGTATGCCCGCGTGAATTTTCTCCTGCCGTCTGTGAATCATCGGCTGCGTTACATTGTGCATTGCGGCAATAACGATAACCGAATGACCCAACGATATTGAGTGGACCATAGAGTTTATAAGCCCATTTATTTGCCCCTGTCGACCACATCGGAATGGGTGGCGTCCAACCGTAGGGATTGAATTGAATGTAGATAATGTCGCCGGTGGGTGTATCCTGCGGCACGGTCACTTCGAACAGGATCGGTGAATTCGGTCCGGCCTGCCAGGACTGGATGATATCCTCCACCGTCATGTTTTGGGCCGGTACGATCAGGTGGCGCGTCACATATTGACCTGTGGAGGTGAACTCGGAATTCCAAAAGCCATCCCCAAGTGTATATTTATATTCAATCTCTGCGCCTGCAGGCAGGAACAGGGATACGGAATATCTGCCATCAGGCAGCGGCGTTAAAACAGGCATACGGTCTGCAAGTGTGCTTAACCCGCCGCGTAAATCAGAAAATGTATTGCCAAGCTGGAGTAAACTCCCTGCCAGGCGCAGGGGCACACCTGGCTGTGTTCCCGAGGGAACGGAGACCGTGAAGATGATATTCACCAGCTGGGCAGGCTTCATCCGGACTTCCACCGGCGTACTTTGATTTTCAGCAACCATTGCGCCCTGTTGAAACGTTTGAAAGGTTCCATCCAGCGCGTAGGCTACGAAATTATGATTCCCGCCGCGCAAGCCATTCAATTGAAACCGTCCGGCCGAATCGGTCAATGTCTGGACACCGCCGGCGGTCACCATGATATCGGGAATGGGCACGCCGCTGTCTGAGTTCAACACCGTACCAAACACGTTGCCAGATAAAGTGCCCACAGGTTTATCTGCCCAGCTGTTCAGCGTGTCAACCACCTGTGTCGGTCCGCTCACGCGCAGTAGACGATAGCGAATGCCCTCGTCCAGATTTGTGTCCTCGTTGATACGCGAAGCTCCGCGTCTCACATAGCGGTACCTGATCAGCGCCTGATCGGGAATGGCGAGCGTGGCGGTATATGTGATCGTATCCACAGCTGTCATCTGGTAATCCACCGCGTTGAGTGCCAGGCCGGTGACTTCATCAAGAACGCTGATGGCCAGGACTTCGTTCGCCAATAATGGCTCGGGTAGGCGCACGGTGAACGTGACTTCCGCACGCGGGAGAGCCGTCGCTGCGGGACCGGTTGGAAGATTGGGAGTGGAAGGCGCAGCCGTAGGAAACGTCGGCCACTCGATCAGCGAAATGGCACAAGCTTGGCTGCTCAAAGCAAGAATAATGGTGAAGAATAGAATGCGGCGCGAAAAAACAGACTGTGATTTCATAACTCTCCTCAATGCTTCATGCTGGAATGTTCACTTGTCGTGGACCGTCGCCACGGCGGCGTGCCTCAGTGGGGCGTTACCAGCCTGAGCCCTGCGATCTTGCTCAGGAAAGCCTGATTCCGTCAAACAGAGCTTTCCGTCTCTGGTGCGTTTCTTCTTCGCCCGGCGTAGGCGATGTAACTCAAGCCGATGCTGATGAAGTATAACAAAGACATTGGGAGCATGACCAGCGCCATGTTCACGGGGTCAATGGTTGGAGTGACGAGCGCGGCGACGATCGAGATAATCACAATCGCCAGCCTCCATTGTTGTGCCAGCACACTCGGTTTAACCAGTCCAATGGAAGTCAGGATATAAATCACCAGGGGAAACTCGAAGAACACCCCGAGCCAAAACATTAAACCGGTGATAAACCCGTAATAAGAATTTGGTCGCCAGTTCGTTGTGAACCCCATATACTGATTAAAGCCCTCCATGGCTCTAATGGCGGCCGGCATGATGTAATAAGTAAATGCCACGCCACTGGCAAAAAATAAAGCTGCCAAAGGAATGCCGAGTAACCCAATCTTGCGCTCGCGTGGTCTGAGCCCCGGTGCGGCGAAAAGCCATAATTCGAATGCAAGGTATGGCAACGCTAAGATGACCCCGCTGATCAGGGCGATCCGCATGAAAACGCTGACCGATTCGGTCACCTCGATCGTACCCAGCAGCGACGTGCCTTCCAGTGGCGCAGCCAGTAAAACCGCCAGACTGCGTGTGAAGAGCGATGAGATCCCTACGCCCAATGCCAGAGCGATCACAATGCGCAGGAGATGCATACGCAATGCCTCGATATGCTCCCACAGACTGGCGCGTGCCTCCGCTTCCGAAGCCAGGCTTGAGAAAGTATCCATGAGCGGGCGGTCTTCCGGCGGTTCCTCGTTAAGGAACTGGCCGATCCGGCCTATCATCTGAAAGGGGAAAGCGATTATGTTGAAGAGCAGAACAAATGGAAATGTGATGACCCGCCAGAGTGTTTTGAAGAATTTAGTCATCTTGGCCTGTGTCGTCATTCGCATCAATCGGTTTATCGGCGGGCGGCGGAGGGACAGGGTCTGTTTTGTTTAACGGAGGCCGGCTTCGGCTTGTGGAGGCCGCGGGCGGACGAGGACGCGGATCTATCGTCTGGCGGATCTCCTTATCGATCTCCTGTATTTCCATGTTCGCGTCGCGCATCAAATTGCGCGGCAAATTTCGCAGCTCCGTGGATGTCTTCTGAAAAACCTTCCAACTGTCCGATCGAACGAGTTGATTCAACCAACGCCCAATGGTCCGGCCTGCTTTTTGCATATCCTTTGGACCCAGGACAATGATGGCAATGAGGAGGATAAAAACAAGTTCAGAAAAGCCAATACCCAAAATTTCCATACTTATCCTGTGGATGGTACCTGATTACGATCCTTGAAGTGCCTGTTGAATTTCATGTTGATGGTCTGCCAGCGCGCCGAGCACACCATTGACAAAACGCGGCGCAGAATCAGACCCATACTGTTTCGCCAGTTCCACAGCTTCGTTGATGGCAACCTTGATCGGCGTATCGTGAGACACTGCAAATTCCCAGAGCGCCATACGCAGGATATTACGGTCTATCGCGGCGATCTGGTCAAGCGGCCACTCAGGTGCATATTTTGCAATGATCTGGTCGAGTGTATGGGTAAGCGGGAGCACGCCGAAGATGATTTGCCGCGCAAATTCGGCTAGATCATCAGTCAGGGGCATCTCCTCCAACCTTAACTTATAGATATCAGCGGGCGAATGGTTTGCAACGTCTACTTCGTAAAGAACTTGCAGGGCAAGCGAGCGTGCCCTGGTGCGCGGTTTCATGCAGGTCCGGCCTCTTCATCCTCGTCTATGTCTTCGATGTGGATATCAATCCCTCCGATATCCATGCCGACCATCTCCTGCAAGGCACGGGCCACCTGATGCTGGACATTACGGCTTACTTCGCGGATGTTGACCTGCGGCTTGAGGATCAGGTAAAGATTCGCAACAACAACATTATCTTCCACTTCAATCCGGACGCCATCGCCGATGCCACGTTTGAAAAGACGATTGACGCCGCCCGGTACATGTGCCATGCGGCTTACACCTGGAACGCTCAATGCAGAAAGCCGCGCGATGGTCACAAGCACATCGGGCGACACTGTCGTTTTGCCTTGTGAATAGGGGTCTGTCATATTTGCCTCTACATCATCACCATTCCGCCGTCCACACTCAGCACCTGCCCCGTAATAAACGAAGCCTGGTCCGAGACAAGGAAGGCGACTGCATGGGCAATATCCTCAGGCGTACCCAGGCGACCCATGGGGGTGGCCTTAATGGCAGCTGCTCTGTACTCGTCTGATAATACATCAGTAAGAACGGTTGTAATATAACCCGGCGCCACTGCATTGACGGTAATGTTGCGCGAGCCTACTTCCTTGGCAAGCGACTTGGTGAAACCGATCAGCCCGGCTTTCGAAGCAGAGTAGTTGGTTTGCCCGGCGTTGCCCGATAAGCCTACCACCGAAGAGATATTGACGATCCGCCCGTAGCGCTGCTTCATCATGGGCCGGAGAACCGCCTTGCTGCAGTTGTAAGCGCCCTTCAAGTTTACAGTCAGGACGGCATCCCAGTCAGACTCGTCAATGCGCAGCAACAAATTATCGCGCGTGATACCGGCGTTATTGACCAGGATATCCACCTTTCCAAAATTTTCTAAAGCGCATTCGATGAAATCTTTTGCGCTCTGATGATCGGCGACATCCACCAAACAACCACTGGTACGCCGCCCACTGACCTCAGCGATCTTTGCAGCGGTTTCCTCGGCCTGCTTTTCCAGCCGGTCACCGCAAACAACGTCTGCGCCCTGCTGTGCCAGTACTTCTGCGATGGCCCGCCCGATCCCGCGTGAGGCGCCGGTGATAACGGCAACTTTGTTCTCCAGGGGTAGTGTAGATGTCATGAATGAGCTCCTTAAGAAATTATAACATGCAGGGCGCGCATACATTCTGCGCCACACCACAGTAAACCCCGAATCTCTATTTCGGTTTCAACCCGAGACCGAGAGCAATCCCGCCTGCCAGCGCGATGACCGCCGCCCATAAAAATGCATCCTGCCAGAAGCGGATCGGAAACAGGCGGATCAGCGTATCCGAGTAAAGGAACAGCCACGAGTCACCTTCGAAGAACAGCGTGTGGAATCCCGAAAAGAAATTCCAGAATACGTTTGGGTTAATGGCAATACCCACCACAACGATCAATCCAATCGTGACTGCCAGCCCGACCATCAGCCATCCGCCTCGCATCAGACCGAGATGATAGGCTTGCCACCACCCGCCGAACCATGCCCAGATTCCGAGCAGGAGCAGCAGCGCAAGCGTTGCATACCAGACCCGCAGCGCACCCTGCGTTACGAGTTTGACGTCGTCCATGTGACTCAATTCGCGTTCGTTATAGAGTGGCGTCCCATCCTCGAATTCCAAATCACTGAGGTAGCGAATATCTTCATTATTCACAAGATAGTCCAACGCGTAGGGCGCCCACTTCAAACGGTCTTCTTTGGTAAAGCCATACTCATCGGGAGGAAAGTAGGGCATGTTGTATTCGACTTGCAGGAAAAGGGAAGTTAGCAATACACGCAGCCCGAGTCCGATCAGCGCTAAAGGCACAAGGATTGCAACAAGCCAGGAAAGGATGGTAAATTTCATAGTTTATTGTAGATATTGAGTCCCGCCGCCGAGAATAAATCGAATGACCATGTCATTCACGATCCATTCGATCGGCGCGTGGTCGTCGGTGAAAACGGTGGTCGTTTCATAACCGGTTTTTAAATTGGCAAACGTAGTTTGCATGGAGGCGATCAGCAATGGATGCACACTTGGGTCTTGCAAAAGTGCAACAAGATTTGCCGCAAAGTCCTCAGGCTTTGTTTCCTGTTTAGTGGCGAAGATCATCGTGTTGAGCGAGCCTGGAATATCCACCGTGTAAATGGATGGGAAGATGGTGCTCATCGTCGTTGCCAGCCCATTGATTAGTCGTCGGTCGCCGGGGACGCTGGCGCTGTTGAGGGTCAGGACTCCGTTGTCGGTGAGGTGGTCAGCGGCAATCTGAAAGAATTCCTGCGTCGTCATATGGGGAGGAATGTACGGTGGGCGGTAGGCATCCACGGCGATGAGGTCATATTTATATTCGCTCTGTTCCAGATTCCAGCGTCCATCGCCGATATACACAGTTAAATTCGGCATGGTCATGCCAAAATATTTTTGTCCCACCTCCACGATCTCCGGATCGATCTCAAACCCATCGATGGGAATATCACCATATACAGCGGTCATTTGCCGCGCCGTCGTGCCTGCGGCAAGCCCCACGATCGCGACGCGCTTTATATCCGAAGGTTTGCGGTTCGGATAGAAATACGGGCTGACGAGAAATTGATCCCAGGGACCGTTGTATTGCAATGTGTCCGGGTGGTAGATCGAGTGAACGCCCTGGCCCTCATTCAGCTTTAGCATTGTGAAACCGTTCTGCTCTGCCACTTGAATGTAGTTGTAAGCCGACTCGGTTTCATAGATTTGTCCCGTATTGCTTTTGAGCGCCTGTCCCCTGGAAAGTGCCGCGACAATGGCAATTACTACGGGCATCCACATGTGCATGAGCATGTCGCGCCGGCTGGCAAACTTTCCCAACCCCGCAAGCGCCACAAAGAGCAGGAGCAGGCTAAACACCAGAAACGTATTTTTCGTACCGATCGCGGGAATGGTGACCAGTGTCGGCAAAAATGTTCCGATGAAGGATCCCAGCGTTGAGATGGCATAAATTTGCCCGGAAATTTTGCCTGCATTGATAGTATTATCCATGGACAACCGGATCGCGAAAGGGGAGATCGTTCCCAGCAGCGTGATGGGAAGGCTGAAGAGGATCAATACCGCCAGGAACGAGGCGCCCAGAATGCCGACCTGCAAAAATTCAAAAGCGCTCGCCGCGGACCTAAGGACGGGTCCCGCGATATAAGGCACGAGGCCCAGCGTGAAGGCGCCCCACGCCAGCACCCGGTACAGCGCGGCGGGTGTGGGGTTGGCGTCCGCCCATTTGCCGCCGAGAAAATACCCCAGGGTAAGATAGATGAGGATGAGACCGATGATGCTTGCCCAGACGATATTGCTTGTACCGAACACGTTGCCAATCAGGCGCGAGGCAGCCAGTTCGGCGGCGAGGGTGGTCATGCCAGAGATGAAGACGGTAAAAAGTAAGTAACGGCGCATGGATTTTCCTGTGATGAGATGGGAGGATTATACCGTGCCCACTATATACAGTCCCGACACTTGCACTTCGGGAGCGTGGGATGATTATGTGGTAAAATCCCAGCCGTTGTCGTCTCCGTCCCGCGAAGCGCGGGACGGATTTCACGTCAGTACTGCTTAAGCGGTGTGTCAATGGCCGCCAAAGAGTCTTTATGAGTGAGTTTGAACAACTTCCAACATTGGATCAATCACAGGTTGCCAACCTCTCGCAAACGGATGTGAAGTTCGTCCAGGCGGACCTGGTGCGGATGTATCAGGCCGATGCAGAGGTTGTCACTGCAGATGAGGTCGAACTTGAGCGGAGCGCGGTTGGCAATCTAAAGGCAAATCATGTCGGCGCGCAAAAGTCGTTGCTTGCAACTGTGAACGCGAACGAGATCGTTGCCGATCAGACTGCAATTGGATATGTTCAAGCGGAGAAAGCGTCTGTCAGCGGGTACACAGGCGCGGTTGCTGCGGGAATTGCACAGGTCCATCAGGGAATCACAGGCCTGGTCGTGGGGAACGATGTCCACCTGGAAGGTTCGCGGACAGTCCTCCTGATTGGGCGAAACGTGAGCGGCAGTGTCACTACGCTGATGGATTCACGCTCTGCTTTGATCGCAGGTCTGACGGGCGGTCTGTTTGCTGGCTTGCTGCTCTTGCTCGGCAGAGTGTTGTTCGGGCGAAAATAATTTTTGTGAATGTGGTAGCGACTGAGATCGTCACTACAGAAATTCTATTCAAAGAGCGAAGGTAACCTGTCGGATGATAGGTGAGAGGCGCTCGAGGAGTTAAGATGGAGAAAGTTGTACTACAGGCTGAAAAACGGGATGTGATCGGCAAGCAGGTGAAAGCCATGCGCCGTGCAGGCAAGCTGCCCGGGGTGATCTATGGACGTCATACCGAGCCGATCAATGTTTCGTTGGATGCCCATACCGCGGCGCTGGTTTTGGGGAAGCTCACGTCTTCCAGCCTGGTGACGATTGCTTTAGATGGCACAGAGTATCCCGCGCTTGTGCGTGAGAAACAGCGTGATTACATCAAGAATCGCTTGTTGCACGTGGATTTCCTGGCTGTCTCGCTCACCGAGAGCTTGCATGCAACTGTGAGCGTGAACTTTGTAGGTGTCTCTCCGGCCGTGAAGGATTTCAATGCGGTGCTGGTGGCGAACCTGCAATCTCTTGCGGTGGAATGTCTTCCCACCGACTTGCCGGAACGTATTGATGTGGACATTTCGGTTCTGACGCGTCCCGGTGAAGGCATCCGTGTTAGGGACGTTGTTGTTCCTGACAAGGTCCGCCTGCTCGATGACCCCGATACGATGGTTGCTGTAGCGACCTTCGCCAAGGTGGAAGAGGAAGTTGCGGCAGTTCCCGGCGCCGAAGGTGTTGCAGCTACTGAGGCTGAGCCTGAACTGGCTGTGGAACGCGGCAAGAAGGAAGAAGAGGAAGGCGAAGAGTAAATCTCTCGCCCGCAGGATTGCTGCGCGTAGCAATAGCAAACTCCCCGACTTTTGTCGGGGAGTTTTAGTTTAGTGTATGTCGTTGCGAGCGAATCGCAAGACGGGTAGCGAAGCAATGACAAATTACAAACCCAACACCTTCAAAAAATCCACCGTCATGCGGGCGGTCGCGCCCCAGAGTAATTCGCCGTCATAGGGGTGATAGGCGATCAGAGAGCGCGTCCGTCCCTGCATTTCAAACTCCCACCGGTTCGACGGATTTGCCAGCCACCCGAGGGGAATCGTAAAGATGCGCGCCACTTCGTGTTCACCCACGCGAAAGACGGCGGGCCATTTGACGACTCCGACAACCGGCGTAACGCGGAAATAGGTGATCGTGATGAGAGTTGATAAATGACCCAGGACTTTTACATCGCTCGGATCAAGACCGATCTCCTCCTCTGCTTCGCGCAGTGCTGTTTCTTCAGGAGTCGTTTCGCCCTCATCGCACGCACCACCCGGGAAGGAGACCTGCCCTTTATGTGATTCAACGGTGTCAGTGCGGCGCGTGAAAAGCAGATGCCACTCCTCATTGTCCCATACCAGAGGGATCAGTACTGCCGCGCACTTCAGACGGGTCTCCTCGGTCAGTTCAATTTCCGAGAAGCCATCTGAGGAAGGATCGGCTGCGATGGCATCGTTTAAACGTTGCGAGATGGTATCTTCAGTCAGTGTGATGGGCATATTTGAATTATGAATTACGAACAGATGATGAATTCGAGCCAGAAAGGAAAAGGAGGAAAGACTTTGTGCGGTTAACTTTCTGCACGGACCGGGCTTTCACAATATGCGCATTCCGCGCTGGACTCATCCAGCCATTCGACCTCATCGGGTCGTACCGTCGCGCCGCAGGCTGGACAATGAGTTGGCAGTACAGGATGTTTTTTGGGTGCCGGGTCAAGTGCTGGCGCAGATGGGGAAACAGTTTTGAGCCAGGCTTCCATCTCTGCGGCTTCATTCGTTAGTCCGCGTTCGTTGAGTTCCGAGATCACACGCCTCCCGGTTTGATGTAACCTCGGGAACTGTTTGCGCTGGGCGAGCAGTTCGAGTCCACGTTTGAGGGAGGGCATTCCCAGTGACGTTTGCCCGGCAAGGAGGCGGGCGCGGCCTGCCTGGAGATAAAAGATGGGTGCGCGTGGTCCGCCGCGCGCTGCAGCTGTCTCGGCAATTCGTTCAAAGAATTCACCGGCGCGTCCATACTCGCCTTTATTGAAGGCAAAGTTTGCTTCCTGTAAAATAGGCGGGACATCCTGGGCAAGCGTTTTGCGGATGTGGCGGCGAAACAGGCGGCGCATTAGTCTTCCGCCTCCACATGTTCTGTGCCCACTTCTTCGGATAATTCTTTCCCGCGCGGGTCTTCACCTGGCTCGATCCTCCTTGCAAAGACCAAAAAGCCTGTGTGCGCGACCATCCGATCGGTGGGGCGGAGGCGTGAAGGCTCAGGTTTGTAATACCGCAGCAGAAGTTCGCAGACCTCCACGAAAGCAAACCTGGTCTGGCGTAAAGCTTGCAGCGTTTTCTCAACCTGGTTGAACGTGGGGATCAGGCAGCACAGGAATCCGCCGGGTTTGAGGGCGGAGCGCACCTGCGCTGTGTAATCATATGCATTTGGCACGTCGAGGAAGAAGGCGTCCGCGTCGGTTTCGTCAAAGCCCAGTTGGATGTCGCGCAGCTTGAAGTCCACGCGTGAATCGAGACTGAAACGCGTCAGATTTTTGCGCGCCAGATTCTGCACATCCGGTTTGACCTCATACGAAATGACGCGCCCCTCAGGTCCCACTGTATGCGCCAAAGCCGTGGTCATCGAGCCGGAACCTGTGCCTGCTTCCAGCACGGTTTGCCCGGGACCGACGCCCATGGTGACGAGAATGAACCCAATATCCTTTGGATAGAGGATTTGCGTGGTGCGCGGTAGTTCCGTGATCAGATCCGCGAGGGAGGGTTGTAACAAAAAAAATGGCGCGCCAATGTGACTGAAAACCTGCGTCCCCCAGGGTTTGCCGATCAAATCGTCGTGTTGAAGAATGCCGCGGTGTGTTTCAAATTTTGCACCCGCCTGAAGCGTGAGAATAAAATGTTTGTGTCGCAAGCCGACAAGCTGGGCAAGATCACCGTCATGTGCAATGGAAGAGGGATGAGAGAATGGCATGAGGTTATCTTACCATGAGAGTTTTTCCCTTACATGGTTTTGCCAGCCTTCAGGCTTTCACTTATTTTTCCTCAATCGTAATGTTGATCAATTGATCCCCGGGCGGAAGATCGGTTCCGGGCTGCGGATCGCGCGGCGTGAGTTGCTTCAAAACCTGCATGCCGCTGAGCACTTCTCCAAATATTGTATATTGTCCATTGTACTGTGCCGTAGGCTCATAGGTGATAAAAAACTGACTCCCACTTGTATCAGGACCCGAGTTGACCATCGCGACCCTCCCCGGTTTGTCGAACGTGAGAGACGGATCGATCTCGGTGATGATGTAATAACCGGGATTCCCTTTGCCTGTCCCGCTGGGGTCACCGGTTTGCGCGAATAGATCGGGCAGGACGCGATGGAACGTGATGTGATCGTACCAACCGCTGTTTGCAAGAAAGAGAAATGAATTAACCGTCATGGGAGCTTTATCGGCAAACAGCTGGATCACAACCTCGCCTTTTTCCGTATGAAGAGTGGCAATATATTCTTTGTTTTGCTGAACCGTCACGGCCGGGCAGGATGCGTATTGGCGTTTTCCAAGTGTGATCAATTCGATAATATCGTTGAGGCTGTTGTAATCAAGAGGCCCGCCGTAGATCTGGCCATTGATCAGGATGAGTGGCGTGCCCGGCAACCCGATCTTCTGACCGCCCGCCCAAGCCTGCTGGACTTTGGCGAGGATATCTTCACGCTTCAAGTCCGTCTGGAATTGACCCACGTTCATCCCCAAAGCCGAGACTTGCGCCGTGAGCCATTGTTCGAAATCCTGCGCTGACAGGCTGACCCAGTTCTTCTGTTGTGCATAAAGCAGATCGTGCATTTCCCAGAATTTGCCTTGTTCCAACGCGGCTTCGGCAGCCTGCGCGGCGAGGGCAGCTTTATCGTTGGTCTCTATCAACGGGAAGATGCGACTCACGATGCGCAGTTCATCCGGGTGGGCTTCAAGCAGGCGACTGGCCTCTTTTGCGAACAATCCACTCATCCAATCCTGGTAGTCGCTGTATTCCGTGATTGTGACAACCGGATTCTCCGCGCCGCGCATGTGATCCGTTTTGCTCTCCGGCGGAAAAAGCGAGGGAGTCTCCGGCCCCGGCGTGGGTTCGGTGAGAACAGTTGTGCAGGCGGGAGGCGTGGGAATGACAATACCTGGAACGGCAGGTGAGGTGCTGACGGGTGAGGCAGGCGCAGGGCTACAAGCAGTAAGGAAAATTAGAAGTGAAAAGAAAGCAGGAAAGAGGAAAGAAGATAGTTTGCGCATATTGAACAGATTTGTTGTGTTTAGGGTTGTTATGTCCCATCCATTTATTGGATGGCCTGTTGCAGTTCTTCGAAGGATGTCATCCATGCAATCGTGTTGACAAAGTCTTCCAGCGAATCACTTTGTTCGCGTAAGGCACGCACTGCAGGGCCGACCGGGTCCTCTCCTGCTGCGCCGCCGGGCACGTCGGCGTAGGCGCCATGGAAGGCAAAGTAAGCCTGGTTCAGCTTGCGCAGCAGGTATCCGTTTTGCCAGAAGACCTGCCGGCGCTGCTCCATGTAGGATTCGGCTTCATCGACCCGGCCTTCTGCAAGGAGTTGGTCTGCGGTCACGCGGGTCTCGTGCATCTCGGCGCGAAAATCGAAAGGCGGCGGGTCATCGAGGCCGTTCGAGGGACGACTGGATTGGTTAAACGAGATCAAGCCGAGGCTGGAGGGGGAGGCGATCAATTCCGGGTAGTGTTTTTGAAGCACGTATGTTCCCACCTCGTTCCCCACAAGGGAAGCGGTTGTCTCGTTCATCGTACGCAGTTCAGGGGTTGTGCTGTAATTGATTCCCAGCGGGCGCAGGGTCAGATAGTTGTGAATCCATTCGTGGGCGATGGTGTCCAGCGTCCAGCGCAAGTCGGTGGTCTCCATCACCATGGTTGGGTACACGCCGACGCCGCCGATGGGGACAACCAGGGTCGAAACGTCCAGCGATTTTGCGATCAACTCCTCGAGTTGAATCTGGTCATCCAGTGTCAGGATGGGCAGGACAGAGACGTTTGCAATTTGCTGGATAACGTTTCTTTCCGAGACAATCAGCGCGAGCGGTGTTGGCGAGGTGTGATAGAGAACAGGGGGGATCGGTTCGCCGCCGATCGTGAGTCCCAGGTCTGCGACCGCATCGCTAATCTGGCTTTGCAGGGTTGCTTCGGCGAGCGGTGCCAGCGAGTTTTGCCGTGCGATCAATCCGTCACGCTGATTGCGTACATAGGCGCTGCTTGATTCCTTATCGGTGATGGCGGGGTCGGCAAAAATCTTTTCGATCTGCGCCTCAGCCTGCATCAGGCTTTGTGTCGTTCGCAGATACGCGACCACGATCTCTTTATTTGTGCCGCGATCAAACAAG
>Ga0105104_10000779_pt1 | contig 24735 bp, 10 predicted proteins | sample PPLLaktember2015_3_FD_87034 | JGI IMG/M metagenome (GOLD analysis project Ga0105104, IMG submission 87034) | Freshwater sediment microbial communities from Prairie Pothole Lake near Jamestown, North Dakota, USA - PPLs Lake P7 Core (6) Depth... | ecosystem: Environmental > Aquatic > Freshwater >...
CCTAAAGAAGAAGTATCAAAAAAAGAAAACCATGATCAACAAAAGGCTTCGAGGTGAGTTTCTTAGAAGCGGCGTTACGAACGTCGCATGGCTCCGCTCGTTTTTAGAGACGAGAAACTCTTGTCAGTAAAGGATTTCGAGGTGAGTTTCTTAGAAGAAGGTTTGTGGGAAAAGAAGGAATAAACACGAAATTTCCACCCATTGTATATCTTCATCAATTATGGTAAAATAACACATCGGGGAACATGAAACATTTTCCTTCCCCTTTACATTTCAACCTTGAATTTCACACTTACCTCTAACGCCTCTATGTGTTGATATTAATACAACCACAGGTATACAGGAACTTTCGATCCTTTTTGGTTCGGAACAAACACTAAAATGACAGGAGACACAGAAGATGAGCGATCACGCTAAAGATATTCGACGCAAACTTTCCGCCGCCGCCGACCGGTACTCCTCAGAAGGCGATTACTGGTTCCACCGTTTCTCCGGCGACTGGACCAAAAGCTCCTTCCCCTACGACTCCCCCAGGGATAAACACCACATCCCCTCTTCAAACAATACCACTACGTTCGATTTTCCACCCGAAACCGTCCAACGCCTGCTAAAAGTCAGTAACGGCTACGATTACACCCTGCACATGATTTTTACCGCAGCCACCGCAGTTCTTTTAAATAAATACACGGCAAACCGCGATATTACCCTGGGCGCCCCCATCTACAAACAAGATAACGACGCAGAGTTCGTCAATACAGCCTTAGCCCTCCGGTTCCAATTGGAAGAAAATACGACGTTTAAAGAACTCCTCCTACAAGTCCGCCAAACCATCATGGATGCGGATAAAAACCAAAACTACCCCCTCGAAGCCCTTCTTTATCGCCTGGGTTTAGGTTTTTCCCCCGAAAATTTCCCCCTCTTCGATACCGCAGTCTTACTCTCTCCCATCCACGACAAAAACTACCTCCACCACATCCCCCTTCCACTGATGTTTTGCTTTTCTCACTCCGAAACCAAAATCCAGGGTCAATTGGATTTCGACCCCTTAATCTTCAAGAATTCCACCATCCAACGCTTGATAAACCATTTCCTCCTGGTTTTAACCGCCATGATCTTTTCACCGGAAACCCGCATCAGCGACCTGGAATGGCTAACCGGGGAAGAAAAGGCAAAAATACTGGAAACCTTTAATAATACCGACTTCGATTACCCCATCGATAAAACCCTAAACGACCTATTCGATGAACAAGTGGAAAAATACCCGGACCGCACTGCCCTGGAATACAACGGGAACTTCTTGACTTATAAAGAATTGAAAAACCGCTCCCTTAAACCGGCACGGGTTTTAAAATCAAAAGGCGTGGGACCGGACCGCATCGTAGGCCTTATGACCGAACGCAACCTCGAAATGATGGTCGGAATCATGGGAATCCTCCGCGCCGGCGGCGCATACCTCCCCTTTAATACGGACTCTCCACCTCAACGAATCGAAAACATGCTGAAAGACAGCGCTATTTCCGAAATCCTGGTCCAACAAAAACACAGGCAATCCCTACCATCGACATCCACTTGCACAACCCTGGATTTGGAAACGATAATAAAAGAAGAAATAAGCGAAACCACGGGTATCCTCGAAAACCAGCGACAACAGGAACTAAAACACTTTAACCTGGCTTATGTTTTATATACTTCCGGCTCCACCGGTTTACCCAAAGCCTCCATGATCCGCCATCAAAACATTCACCACCTGGTCGTGGGCCTGAAAGACCGAATCACCGCTTACCGCGAGCACGACGATTCCAAAGGCCAATTAAAAATCGCACTGATCGCCCCTTATTTTTTCGATGCCTCCGTAAAACAAATTTTTGCCGCACTCCTTTTAGGCCACTGCCTCTCCATAGTCCCCGACGAAGTCCGAGGCGACGGCCAACTACTCCCGGATTACTACCGAACCTCCTGCATCGACGTCTCAGACGGAACCCCAACCCACCTGCGCCTCATGCTGGAAAACCTTTCCAACACGGGTTACTCACTCCATATCAAACAATTTATCATCGGCGGCGAAGCCCTCCCCACTCAACTGGCTGAAGACTTCCTCAAAATCCAACAAAACTCCCGGCACACGCCCATTATTACCAATATCTACGGCGTAACCGAATGCACCGTCGACTCCACGAGTTTCGAAATCGACCCCACAGCTTTATCTTTTAAACAACTCCCACCTACCATCCCCATCGGGAAGCCCATGCCCAACACCCGCATGCTCATCATCGACCGAAACTTCCACCCCCAACCCACCGGGATCACCGGCGAAATCATCATCACCGGCCACGGCATCGGAAGAGGCTACCTCAACCGCCCCGAATTAACCGGGGAGAAGTTTTTGGCCCACGAATTACACGAATTAAAAGAAAAAAAAAACAAGGAAGAAGTTCAAATATTAACGGAGCCTGACCATTCCGGGTACATCTCACAATATAACGGCACTGCAACCGCCCCCACACGCAGTGTGGAAAAAGGGGACAGGCAAGAAAATTCCCCCCACGCAGTGGGGTACAAGACCGGTGATTTAGCGTGTTGGTTGGAGGGTGGGGGAATTGAGTTTCGTGGGCGGGTTGATTTCCAGGTGAAGGTTCGTGGGTACAGGGTGGAGTTAGGGGAGATCGAGAGCAGGTTAAGAGCGCATCCGTTTGTAAAGGATGCTGTGGTGATTGCGCGGGAGGATGGAAATGCGGATGTGTTTTTGTGTGCTTATGTCGTTTTAAGTAGTTCTATCGAGACGCCGGAGCTTAAAAAGTATTTAGCCGGTTTCATGCCGGATTATATGGTTCCTCCTGCTTTTGTCAGGCTGGAGAAGTTGCCTGTGACTCCCAATGGGAAGATCGATCGCAGAGCTCTGCCGGAACCTGGGGCAGTATCTCAAACCGATTATGTTCCCCCGCGCGATGCGGTGGAAGAGCAATTGGTCAAAACCTGGTCCGATGTCCTGGGAATTGGCAGCGATGTCATCGGTATCGATGCCAACTTTTTCGAATTGGGCGGCCATTCGTTGAAAGCCACAATACTGCTGGGCAGGATTCATAAAACTATGGATGTGAAAGTCCCCCTGGCGGAGGTGTTTAAAAATCCAACTATTCGCGGTTTGGCCGAGTTTATTAAAAAAAGCAAGGAATCCGGTTTCACTGCCATTTCGTTGGTGGAGGAGAAAGAGTATTATTCACTTTCCCCAGCGATGAAACGCCTGTATTTCGAACATTTGTTGAGTCCCCATAATACCAATTACAATATTACTATCCCTGCATGGTTGGAGGGTGAATTGGATATACCCCGCCTCCAGGATGCTTTCACAAAATTAATACAGAGGCATGAGACCTTAAGAACCTGTTTTATTACGGTTCATGATGAACCGGTTCAGCGCATTTTTTCCCACGTGGATTTTTCTATCAATCAAATCGAAATACCCCGGTTAACCCTAAGCCCTGCAACCCCGCCGGATGAGTTTCTATCCCTCGAAGCTTCATTGGATCGAGTTCTTTATGATTTTGTGAAGCCTTATGATTTAAGCACCCCCCCTCTTTTCAAAGCCGGGTTGATTAGAATCGCCGATTCGCAGTATGTGTTGATGGTGGAAGTGCATCACATGGCAGCGGATGGCACGTCTATCGGTTTGATTATGAAAGACCTCATGGCGCTTTACAGCGGGTATCCGCTTCCTGGTCTTCGTATCCGGTATAAAGATTATTCCCAATGGAAAAACAGCCCCGAATTCGCGGTTTTGAGGCAGAAGCAGGAGGCGTTCTGGTTGGAGCAATTCAGGGATGAGATACCTGTCTTAAACCTCCCGTATGATTTTGCAAGACCCCCCGTAAAGAGTTCCGAAGGTTCCGCGTTCAGTGTCCCTTTAGGAATCGACGAGACAAAAAAGTTGAAGGAGTTGGCGTTAAAACACGATACCACGATTTACACCGTGTTGATCGCCGTATTTAATATATTGATCGCCCGATTGTCCGGTTTGGAAGATATCGTGATCGGCACGCCTTCCGCCGGCCGGTCGCATACGGACCTGGAGCCCCTCGTGGGTATGTTCGTGGATACGCTGGCCCTTCGAAATTACCCCGAAGGGAATAAAACCTTTAATACTTTCCTCGACGAATTGAAGCGCAGCGTTTTAACCGTATTCGAGAACCAGGATTACAATTTCGAAGACCTCGTGAGCAAAATATTGACCCACAGGGACGCCAGCAGAAGCCCCATATTCGATGCGTTTTTCGCGCTTCAAAATATGGATATCCCGGAAGTAAATGTACCCGGACTGCGTTTGCGGCCTTATGCCTACGAACGAAAAGTCGCCCGGTTCGATTTGAGTTTTATCATGATAGAAGATGCCCACCAGGTATGGGCCTACGTGGAATACTGCACGAAACTATTCAAACGGGAAACCATGGAGCGGCTCGTGGATTTTTATAAGAAAATAGCGGGGACCGTTTTGGAAAATTCGCATGGACTCATCCGGGATATCGATATTATCAGCGAAGAAGAAAAAGAAAAAATCCTCTTTTCATTTAATGACAACGATACCGGGACATCCATCGGGAAAACTATCCCGGCTTTATTCGATGACCAGGCGGAACAGTTCCGGGATCGCATCGCTGTGATCGGACCTCTCGAAGGGGGTGAGCTGGACACACGGGTTCACATCTCTTACAGGGAACTAAACGACAGGTGTTCGAAAGTAGCCAGGAGTTTTCAAATAAAAGGAGTGGGGCCGGATACGATCGTGGGTATTTGCATGAGACGTTCGATTGAAATGATCGCCGGGATCATGGGAATCCTAAAAGCCGGGGGCGCGTATCTACCTTTAGACCCGGAATACCCGAAAGAACGGATCGATTATATGCTGAAAGACAGCGGAACCGAGACGGTCATTACAGCAGCCAACCTTTATGGCGATCCCGAATCGATGGGCGAACCTGAACGGGAACGGGAACGGGTATCCGGCAGGAAGCACGCTGAATTAAATCCATCGAACCTGGCTTATATTATTTATACTTCCGGTACGACAGGAAAACCGAAAGGCACCATGACGTGCCACCATAACGTGATTCGAGTGGTAAAAGATACCAATTATATGGATTTTAAAGAAACAGACCGGGTACTTCAGTTGTCCAATTATGCGTTCGACGGTTCTGTTTTCGATATCTACGGTGCCTTACTCAACGGCGCAGCCCTGGTTATGGTCACTGAAAAAGAGATGATGGCCCTCCATCGATTGGGAGCATTGATTCTCCGGCAAAGCGTCACGCTGTTTTTTATTACCGCCTCCTTATTCAACGCCCTGGTAGATGAGAACGCGACCTATTTTACACATGTTCGAAAAATCGTGGTGGGCGGCGAAAGATTATCCATGACCCATACGCGGCGTGCTTTCGAGTACCTGGGAAAAAACCGGTTAGTCAATGGATATGGACCGACGGAAACAACGGTATTCGCTGCCTGCCATACCATCGACGATATCGACGAAGGCAGGGGCTCTATCCCGATTGGAAAACCGGTCACGGACACAATAATATATATCCTGGATCAATGCTCCCATGTTGTTCCCATAGGCGTCGCAGGCGAAATAATCGTCGGAGGCGGAAGCACCGCCCGCGGATATTTGAACCGCCCCGAACTAACGGCCGAAAGATTTATTGAAAAGACCAAAACCCTTTTTAAAAAAAGGGTTCTGGACTCCCAAAAATTTTTGGTTAATTCTTCTCGAGATAAAACAACCCCTACCAAAAGTTTTTGGTCCCACCTTTTTACAAAAAGGTGGGCCGCCGGAGGCTCTCTCTACAAGACCGGTGATTTGGGGAGGTGGATGGAGGATGGGAGTATCGAGTTTTTGGGTCGGATGGATCAGCAGGTGAAGCTGAGGGGTTTCAGGGTGGAGTTAGGGGAGATCGAGAGTCATTTAATGAAGCACAGGGCGGTGAAAGAGGCGATTGTGGTGGTTTTGGGTGAGGAGTTCGGTTCTGCCGGGCGGTATCTGTGTGCATATGTAGTGATGCATTCGACTTATAAAACCGTGAGCGAAGTTCCAGGAGGGATATCGAAAGAGTTGTGTGAATTTTTGGAGCCGTTGGTTCCGCATTATATGGTGCCGTCGTATTTTGTCGTATTAGAGCGGTTTCCCTTGACTCCCAATGGAAAGCTCGACAAGCGGGCGCTGCCGGTGCCTTTGGCCCAGGTTGCGAGTTTCATTCCGCCCCGTGATGAAGTGGAGGACAGGTTAGCCCGTATTTGGTCCCAGGTATTGTCTTATTCTCCGGTTGGGATCGATGATGATTTTTATGAGCACGGCGGGCATTCGTTGAAAGCCACTATAATGATGTCCCGGATTCACCGGGAGTTCCAGGTCGATATCCCTTTGGTGGAGATATTTTTAAATCCTACGGTGCGAAACCTGGGGGCTTTTATTAACAATTGCAGCAAGTCTCAATCCAGGATGATCGAGGCGGTAGAAGCGAAAGAATATTACCCCGTAGGTTCCATACAATCCAGGATGTATTTTTTGCAGCAGGTGAATCCGTATGGAATTCATTACAATATGCCCGGTGTCATGCGTTTGGAGGGGCGAATCGATGTCGGGGCCGTAGAACATGCGTTTAAAACCATATTGAAGCGCCATGAGAGTTTGAGGACTGCGTTTCCTCTTATTTATGGCGAGCCTGTACAGAGGGTTTACGAGGATCCCTCACTTGAAATCGAGCATTATAACGTGGATTCGTTTACTTCTACTGCGATTAATCCTATTATTTCCCGGTTTATCCGTCCCTTCGATTTGAATATACCCCTGTTGATGCGGGTAGGAATAATCATCGAGGGTTCTCTTTCACATTCTCGTTCAAATTCAAATTCTACTTCTACTTCCAATTTTAATTATCCTTCTCATTCCATGATTGTCATGATGGATTTTCATCATATCGCAGTCGATGGTTTGTCGCTCGGTATAATCGTTAAGGAGTTGGCTTCATTGTATGCGCAGTATGTCGATGCGTCTGGGTCGCAGTTACCCCCATTGCCGCTTCAATACAAAGATTATACCCAATGGATGCACAGTGCTGAGCGCCGGGAGGTAGTTAGGAGGCAGGAGGATTTCTGGCTTAGCCAATTTGAAGAGGGTGTGCCTGTTTTGGAGCTCCCCCTTGATTTTCCCCGTCCGCCCATGCAGGGTTTTAGTGGCGATTCTGTCGGTTTTGAAATAGGTCCCGCGGATACCGCGTGTTTGAAAGAAATGGCGAGACGCCAAAACTCAACTTTATATATGGTGCTGCTGGCCGTGTTTAACGTGTACTTATTTAAAATCGCCGGCCAGGAAGATATTGTTGTAGGAACACCGGTTTCCGGGCGAAAGCATGCAGACCTGGAGAACGTGGTGGGGATGTTTGTGAATACCCTGGTTTTACGTCATTTTCCTTCACCCGAAAAAACCTTTACCGATTTTTTGAGCCACATGTCCGGGCGTACCTTAAATGCGTTCGATAACCAGGAGTATCCCTTCGATGAACTGGTGGAGAAGATTTCTCTCTCTCGTGATCCCGGCAGGAACCCCTTGTTCGATGTCATGTTTATCTTGCAGCCCCTGGATATCCGGGATATGGAAATCAGGGACCTTAAACTCACCGCGTACCCTTATACCATGCCGGTATCGAAATTCGATATCACGTTTAAAGGGGTTGAACTGGAGGAGGGTGTATCGTTTAACATCGAGTACAGGACCGATTTATTTAGGGAAGAGACTATCCGCCGGTTTGCCGTTTATTTTCAACGCGTCGTTTCGCTTATCCTGGCGAACCCTGACGCGCAGCTTTCTTCCCTGGAAATCATCCCGGGACAAGAGAAACAACAATTATTGGAGGTTTTTAATAATACCTATATCGAATACCCCGGGAATAAAACCTTGCATGGTTTGTTTGAGGAACAAGTGGAACGGACGCCCCATGAGGCAGCGATTTCTATTTTTGATAAAAGTTTTTGCGGGGGATTGCATCCCGGGCAGGTCCAGGGGCGGTTTTTACAAAAAGAGCCCCTGGAAAAAGGGTGCAGCGAAGAAGAATTATCAATTCACAATTATCAATTAACAATTAACAATGACGAAAAAGGGATAAAAGGGGACAGGCAAGAAACCCCACTGCGTGGGGATTTATTGCAGTGCCGTGATATTGGAATTACTACCGATTCCGATTTATTTGCTGACTCCGATAAAATGCCCAGTACTTTAACTTACCGTGAATTAAACGAAAAAGGGGACAGGCTAGAAATTCAGCTTCGTCAGCGGGGAGTTAGGCCCGATACCATCGTGGGCCTGATGGTGGAACCCTCCATTGAAATGGCGGTGGGTATCCTGGGAATTCTAAAAGCAGGGGGCGCTTATTTACCCATCGATCCGCAGTACCCCGCAGAACGTATCGATTATATGATTAAAGACAGCGGAACGGGTCTTATCCTGACCGAAAACGAAATCCGGGAACTAATGGAACAAGAACCGGCACCATTAATTGTAAAAGAAAAGCCAGGAGGCGGGAACCTGGCTTATGTCATCTATACATCGGGAACGACCGGGAAACCGAAAGGGGTGTTGATTCAACATGACCAGGTGGTCAATACGCTGATTTCCAGGAAAGAAGAATACGGAATGACTTCGCACGATACTTCCCTTCAATTGTTTTCATATTCGTTCGATGGTTTTGTCACCAGTTTTTTTACTCCCCTCGTTTCCGGGTCGAAAGTGGTTTTAGTAGACCGGGAAGAAATGAAAGACATGATGCTTTTAAAACAAGCCATCACACAGCACAACGTGACTCATTTCATTTGTATTCCCGGTTTTTACCAGGCTTTGGTCGAGAGTTTCAGTCCCCAAGACCTCGCCTCAGTCAAAGTCGTCACATTGGCGGGAGACCGCTTACCCCAACAGCTCGTAGAAACCAGCCGGCTCTCTTTCCCCTGGATCGAATTGGCCCATGAGTACGGTGTTACAGAAGCAGCAGTCATGTCCACTATTTATAGGCACCAGGAAAACGACGACGAAATCAAAATCGGGCGCCCCATCGCCAATACCCAAATCTTTACCCTGGACAAATGGAACAACATGCAACCCCTCGGCACCTGGGGAGAACTGTGCATCGGGGGTAGGGGAGTAGCCAGGGGATACCTCAACCGCCCGGAATTGACTGCGGAAAGGTTTGATTTAAAGGCCAAAACCCTTTTTGAAAAAAGGGTTCTGGACTCCCAAAAACTTTTGTTACCCCACTGCGTGGGGGGGCGTTTGCAGTGCCGTGATATCGGGACTACTTCCGATTTATTAGTTAACTCCGTTAATATGGAAAAAGGGGACAGTCAAGAAATACCCCCTAACAAAAACTTTTGTGGGGGTCCAGGGGGCGGTTTTCTTGAAAAGAGCCCCCTGGTTTCTCTCTACAAGACGGGTGATTTAGCGCGGTGGATGCCGGATGGTTTTTTGAGGTTTTCGGGTCGGATCGATCGGCAGGTGAAGATATCCGGTTACAGGATAGAGACTGGTGAGATCGAGAATGTTTTGTTAAAGTGTCCGGGGGTACGGGAAGTTTGTGTGGTTGCTTTGGAAGGAGTGTCCAACCAGGAGTATTTGTGTGCATATTATGTTTCGGAGCAGTTGTTTACGCCGCGGGAGTTAAGGGATTACCTGGCGGTTCATTTGCCTTCTTACATGGTTCCGGCGCATTTTATGAGGTTGGATGTGCTGCCGTTGAACCGATCGGGGAAAGTTGACCGCAAAGCATTGCCTATCCCGGAGGCTGGGGTTCATACGCCGGTGATGGATTATGTAGCTCCGCGTATTGGGATTGAGCGAAAATTAGCGGAGGTTTTTTCCGGTATTTTGAATATTCATATCGACAAGATTGGGGTGAATGACAGTTTTTTCGAGTTGGGCGGTAGTTCGATTCAATTGATTATGTTGACGGCGCGAATCCAGGAGTTTTTTAATGTATCGATACCGTTGAACCGTTTGGTTCGGAATTCGACTATTAAGGAGACAGCCCAGTGGGTTTTAGGGAACCGTTTTATTTCTAATGAAGAAGATATCGTGGTTATGTTGAATCGAGAAATAGAAATAGAAAGTGAAAGCAAGAAAAAAATCTTCATTTTCCCGCCGGCAGTGGGGTATGGGATTGCCTATATGGAGTTTGCGGCGGTGTTGTCCCAGTATGGAGTTTATGCGTTTAATTTCCTGGAGGGAGAGGACCGGTTTCAAAAGTATGCCGATGTGATCCAGCAAGTTCAGCCGGAGGGGTCTTATGTGTTGTTTGGGTATTCGGCGGGGGGAAAATTGTGTTTGAAAACAGCGGAAGAATTGGAAAAGAGGGGTTGTTGTGTTTCCCAAATAATTATGATGGAGTGTTATATGGAGGCCGGCCGTTTTGAGACCGGGGATTTCGAGGAGCAGGCCGCGTTATTTTTCGATAGTTTGAGAAGTACGTTGAATGCGATCGGGGCGGAGTCGTTGATTGGCAAAGCGACGGAGAAAGTGAAGAGTTACCATCGTTTTTTTGTCGGTTTGAAAGAGTTTGAGAAGGTGGAAGCGGACATTCATTTTATTTTTGCGGAGGATAAGTATGGCACGTCGAATTTGCCTGGGTGGGAGAAATTGACGAAGGGTCGGTTTAAGCTTTACAAGGGGTTCGGGAAGCATGAAGAGATGTTGGGGGTGGAATATATGGAGCGAAACGCGGGCCTGGTTGTGGGCATAATCGAGGGATAGTTATGCTGTAAAAGTTTGGTTGACGGTCTCTACGGAAAACCATTACAGGAGACCGTGGAGACGGCAGCAGTTCTCAATTTAATAAACCGGATGTGGATGAAAACTATTGTAGAGATAGACTATTTTAAATTCGGTTGCTTTTTTTTTTATATTATGTTATAAAAATTATTCAGATGCGAATATGTGATAAGTAAACTTTACTTAATAAGGAGGAAAGATTGTATGAAATTTCGACCTTCAGAAATATCCCATATAGTAAAAAAACTTTCAAATAGAAGTTATCGAAACGCGCCCGTTCAGCAATCGCCACTTACTGATTTTACCCGGAATTCACAACAAATTTTATTCGAGATTGATCAAAAGGAATTATTTTTTAAAAAAATTATTGCTATTTGGGGAGCATTGTTTTTTATCTTGTCGTCTTTTATTTCTTTTAAAATATATTGCAGTGATACGGGATTTAAATACTTAACAAACTACAGTTATAGGGATTATGATCATCAGGCCCAGAATTGGGGTATGGTTCAAGCTCCAAATGGGATTGTATATGTCGCAAACAATGGGGGAGTATTGGAATTTGACGGCGTCTACTGGAGGTTAATCGATGTTCCCAACTATACGGTTCGTTCACTGTGTATCAACAAAGACGGAGTTATCTATGTTGGGGGGACAAATGAAATAGGTTATCTCGCCGCTGATGTGAGATGTGCGCTAAAATACCGATCTCTGAACAATTATCTTCCGGACCATCAAAGAAAGTTTTCCAACGTATGGGGATGTTATGCTATTGGAAACGTAGTTTACTTCGACACCTCGACACATCTATTTCGTTGGGATCCGGAGAAAAAAATAATGGTGGGGTTTCCCCGAAGTTACCGTGCATTATTGTTTTGTGAAGGCCATCTGTTCATTCGCAAAGAACAAACCGGGCTGGAAAGAATTGAACAGATAGAAGGCGAGCGCTTAAAAACTTCACTGATTGACGGTAGTTTTGAATTTTCAAAAAAAAAGATTTTCATGATGGCTCCACACAATAACGGGAATTTACTTGTCGGAACAGATGAAAATGGATTTTACATCATTAATGGGAAGACAACTACTCCTTTTCCGACGGAAGTGGATGATTATGTGAAGGAAAAAAAATTAAATTATGGTATCCGTCTCTCATCCGGGGATTTTGCATTGGCTACCCTGAGGGGGGGCCTCGTTATTATGTCCGAAGACGGTACACTGATATCGATTTTCGATAATACATCCGGTTTACAGGATAATAATATTAAATATCTTTTTCAAGACATTGAAGGAAATCTTTGGATGTGCTTGGGCAAAGGAATATCAAAAATCGAATATGCATCCCCAATTTCCATCCATGATGAGCGTTCAAATTTACACGGGATTGTTTTATCTGTTGTCAAACACGCCCAAAACCTATTTGTGGGAACTACCGATGGGCTCTATTATCTTGATTCGATATTGAACTTTCGTGTATTACCCGGTATTACCGGCAGTTGCTGGAACCTCCTTTCCAGGAAAAATTTTTTATTGGCAGCTACCTCAGATGGAGTTTTCCATGTAGAAAAGGACAGGAATCGAAAAATAATTAAAGATTTGTCCTTTGCATTATTGACTTCCCAGAAATATCCGGATCGTATATGGTGCGGAACCTCCAGCGGTATAGTGGCAATAACCTTGAAAAATAGCCAGTTTCAGGAAGAATTCCGGGTTGAACTCGGAGCCCAAGAAATACGTTCAATGGAGGAAGACTCAACAGGGCACCTATGGCTTTCTACGTCTACCGGGGAAGTTTTAAAAATGGTTTTTTCCGATAACTCCGCTCAGCCGATAATTATCCGTTACAATACTTCATTTGGCCTTCCGGCTGGCCAGGTTCGTCTTGCTGTGATAAATAGACATGTAGTTTTTGCCACTGAAAAAGGATTGTATAAATTTGATGAAAAAGCGCGGTTTTTTATTCCCGACCTGATCCTGGGTGAGTCCTTTGCGGGAGGGTCGAATACTGAAAATGTTTTCCGCATAGTTGAAGACAGAAATAAACACGTCTGGTTCCATTCAGGCTCTAAAAACTACTATACAGTCCCCGGGCAGGATGGTTCCTATACCCTTTATTCAAGACCCTTTGATAGGCTCCCTACTATTCAGGTGAATGCCATTTACCCGGATACTGATGGTAACACGGTCTGGTTTGCTAGTTTTGACGGCCTCATTCGTTTCGATAACACCGTGAAAAAAGACTACATGAAAGGTTTTGGAACCCTGATTCGAAATGTACGGGCAAATAAGGATTTGATTTTTGGTGGCTATAAAGATAATAAAGGCAAACCTTCCGGGGAGTTATCGACTGTTAGCCCTTACAAGAATCGAGATTTTCATTTTGAATTTGCCGCGCCTTTCTTCGAGGCGGAAACTGAGACAAACTATCGCTGCTTCTTGGAAGGATATGACGACAATTGGTCTGCCTGGAGTAAAGATACTAAACGGAATTACACCAATCTTGATGCCGGCTTGTATACCTTCCGCGTACAGGCAAAAAATATATACGGAGTTCTGAGTCGGGAAGATGTCTTCCGATTCAGGATTTTACCGCACTGGTCCGGAACATGGTGGGCATTTTTGCTATATATTCTCATCCTGGTCATGGTAACCTACGGCATTGTGAAATTGCGCTCCATTAAATTGGTAAGAGAAAAACAAAAACTCGAAAATATCATTAAAGAAAGAACCTATCAAATCGAAATCAAAAATGATCAATTAGAGAGACAAGCCAAACAACTCAGAAATCAATCGGAGAAACTTCAAGAGATGGACAAAATCAAATCTCGCTTTTTTACCAACATCTCCCACGAATTCCGTACTCCCCTTACCCTGATTATGAGTCCATTGGAGCAAATGCTTTCCAGCTCTGGGGATAAAAAACAGAAAAAAAAATTACAAATCATGCTGAAAAGCTCCCGGCGATTGCTAAATTTAATCAACCAATTACTGGACCTCTCGCGTTTTGACAGTGGAAAAATGAAACTGAAAGCCTCTTGCCTGGATATTGTTTCTTTCCTAAAAGACGTTCTGACACCATTTGAAATATCGACTCGACAAAATAAATTGGAATTGGAATTCTATGCCGAGAGGGATGAAATATATGTCTACTTTGATGCCGAGAAGATAGAAGTTGCGATCAGTAATCTCCTGGCCAACGCAATCAAATTCACTCCCCCTGGGGGCAAGATAACGGTTTCCTTGGGTGTAGAACAACAAGCTGACGGGAAGCAGGAAGTAAAAATATCGGTACGCGATACAGGTGCTGGTATTTCCAAAGATCAACTTCCCTATATTTTCGATCGTTTTTATCAAGCCGGTAATATAAATGAAATGCCCTATAAAGGAACTGGGATAGGTTTGGCGTTAACGAATGAAAATATCTTACTGCATCATGGAAAAATCGATGTTTATAGTAGGGAGGGATTGGGAACAGAATTTATCATCCACCTGCCAATGGGCTGCGAACACCTGACCGTCGATGAAATCGCCGCCCCTGTGGAACAATCGCCATTAATTCAAAAATGGAGAGACATGGAAAATCTCTATATGAGCGCTGAAGAGGAATCGGACCAACATGAGGAAAAAGACGATAAAGGTGTTACAATAGATAATGACGATAATCACCGGTTAGATAAGCAAGAAAAGGATACTGTCCTCGTAGTGGAAGATGATAGGGACGTCAGGCAGCACATCCGTGACTGTCTTGAGCCCAATTATGCTGTTGTGGAAGCCGTAGACGGACGGGAAGGAATCGATAAAGCCAAAGAATTTATCCCGGACCTGGTTATTAGTGATATCATGATGCCTAAAGTAGACGGTACCAGGCTGTGCAGAGAACTGAAGAAAGAATTTAAAACAAGCCACATACCTATTGTCCTTTTGACTGCTAAGGCCTCGGAAAAAAATATCCTGGAAGGGCTGGAAATTGGAGCGGACGACTATATTACTAAACCTTTTAATACGATGATTTTGATGGCTCGCATCAAAAATCTCATCGATCTACGCCGCCAACTGCAACTGAGAATGCAGAAGCAGATGCTGCTGCAGCCTGCTCATATAGAGGTTTCTTCCATCGATAAAAAGTTTATCGATGAATTACAGGATATAATCGAAAAAAATATGTCGGAGCCTGGCTTCGGCGTAGAAGAGCTTAGCAAAAAAATGTACATCGATCGCACGACTCTTTATAGGAAACTGAAGGCCTTAACCGATGAAACACCCAGCCAATTTATTCGTTCCTACCGCCTTAAACGAGCTGCACAACTGCTAAAAGATCATTTCGACAATGTTTCCCAGGTTGCGCTTGAAGTCGGATTCGAAGACTTTTCCTATTTTGCCAAGTGTTTTAAAATACAATTCCACCAATTACCTTCAGATTACCAGGCTGCCGAATTCCGGGAAAAAGCACAAACTCATGTACCGGAAAAGGAGTCTTAGCAGGCAAAACAACCGAAAACAGTCCCCTGGAAATTACTTTCTACACTGGGTAGTGCAACCAGGTTTTTATTTTTTTCAACATAAATCGGAGCGGCGAATTAAATTCAATATTACAATAGGGGTATACTGTCCAGGGCATCGACGTAACTCCGGAGTTACCGGTTCTCCCGTTTCAGTAGAATAAAAGAAAAGATTGGTGGCTTTGTTAAACCACCAAGGAGGATAAAATGGCAAACCAGGCCAATTTTCATGTTAATAACTGTTTTAGAAATGATATTACGGTTAGCAGTAAGATTTCCCGCGGCCCCATCGATAAGAAACTCACAATCAAACCCAAATCAAAATATCCAATCTTCATACCGGGGCCGGAAGTATCGCTTCGAATCGACGCTCCAAAAGGTGTGGACGCCGGTGAATGCTATCTAAAGCTGAAATCCCAGGTTGACCTGTCGGTAAAGTACTCAAAAAACAAAGCTCAATGGGTTATTCGTCTTACACCCAATAAACTAGCCGACAATTTGCCTACAACAGTCAATGTGGAAGTAGGGGTAGATAAACCAGGAAAATCGTAAGCCATCTCCATTGACATAACTGATGAAAGCTATTCGTTCACCCGTTTTATATTGTAAACGGGGAGGAGTAAATCGAGAATAATATTTAATTGGACGGCCCAAGGGATGGACAGGATGATAACGTGTTTAGATGTTGTATAAAAAGAAAAAAATAGTGAGGACCGGCAAACACCCTAAATAAGTATCGTCAAAAGGGCATATTCAACCGGATCCCCAGGAGGTATTGTATGAAAAAAAAGAAAATGTCGGCATTGCTGGCGGCAAGTGTTTTATTGGCTTTAATTTTTAATGGATGGATTTTGGCTGGTGAAACCATTAAAACCGGTTTTACATCACCATCACCGGGAGATACTGTTAAGAACCGTGCAAAGTTCAAGGTATCGATTCAAATCGATAATTTTGATCCGGGGAGCCGCTATTGGGTTGCCATCGCAACGGTTACCGGTCATAGTTCCTCATGGGGGGCTGCCCGGGAATGGTATAATTCAGCCGGGGGAACAGGAAAAATTCTCGGTGAAGAAATAAAAAAAATTTTCGCTCAATGGCAGATCGATCAGTTCTGGCCGAAATTCTACGTTTCGGAAAACCCATGTGTTAATGACGTATATGACGGAGGAAGCAATCCATTGAAAGGCATTGAGCCGCAGCCCATGATCCTGTTGATCCTGAAAGTAGAAGACCGCATGCACAATAACTTCGTAAAATGGCTCAGGGAGGGCCCGGAAAAAGGCTATCCCGGTTTTTCTTCGTCGGAACTTGAGAGCGGTATTGAGGTCCTGGCACGCTGCGAAATCTTCTTCCTGTAGCGATAGGAATAAAACATGAGAAAGGAGGAAGTGCCACCATGATAATATGTGTTCACACGGCGCTTCAACTTCTTTTAACCTCAAATTGGAGATATATAGCATGAAACGAGTATTTATTTTTTTAATAGCTTTTGCTCTTAGCTTTACTCAATGTAATGCTCACCCCCCCGGTGAGAACTCGAAAAGGGGCACACCTCTCGAAATTACGATTAACCAAAAAAAAGTTGCCTTTTATGAAGGCAGTTATGCACTGCTGATCGGGATCAGTCAATATCGCCACTGGCGAAATTTAGAGAGTATACCGTCGGAGTTGAACCTTCTTAAAAATTCCCTGCATAGGCAAGGATTTGTCGTAGAATTGTCCCTGGAGCTTACCTACGAACGATTGGTACTAACCGTAGAGCATTTTATTAACCGATACGGTTTTAAAGCGAATAACCGCTTGCTCATATTTTTTTCCGGTCATGGATATTCAAGGATTAGACGGGGAGAAGTCGTGGGCTATATTGTGCCTGCAGATGCGGCAGACCCATTGACTAATGATATGGAATTTGCAAAAAAAGCTGTCGAAATGCCTCAAATTCGTCTATGGGCCCAACGAATCGAGTCGAAGCATGCCATGTTTGTTTTTGATTGCTGTTCTTCAGGTATGATTTTTCAAAGTAGGGGTATTGAAGCGCCCCCATATATTTCAGATTCCATAGGAAGGCCCGTCCGGCAATTTATCTCCGCCGGAAGTGCCGACCAAAAAGTTCCTGCTCAAAGTTTTTTTACTCAATGTTTCATCAGGGGTATCGAAGGAGAAGCGGATTCTGTGCACGACGGTTATATCACCGGTACGGAATTGGGAATGTACCTCTATAATGAATCTAAAATTTATAGAAAAGAACAAACCCCGCAGTATGGAAAATTGATGGATTATACATTGGACCAGGGTGAATTCGTGTTTAAAGTAAAGCCGATAATACCTTCCCCTCATATCGATGAGAAGATTGAACCTCCTCCAATAATTAATGCTTCGTACTTTCGCTCCTTAAGTAGTGCAATATCTGTCAAAAATGGAACTACCTTAAAACTAAAAGAGAGTTTTAATTACTCCAGGGGCGCACGCTATTGGATTTGTTTTGTCGATCAACAATTTATGTGGCCAAAAATAAAAATACAAGATTCTAACTTTTCCAAAACTGTTAAAATACCCGGCAGCCGCTTTAGCGGCGGTAAACTGGTACTCATACGTGTAGATGAAAACACGGATGAGATGCTAAGCAAGTGGACAAGCAGTACGCCGCTCTTAAAACCGGGGAAAATGACAATCATATTGGAAACAAAAATTAACATTAAATAAATATCTTAAAAATTAAATCGGCGGATTATACTACTCTAAGGAGAAATCGTTGAAGAGGAGGTTTCAGCCGAAACACCAGGAGGTGTATGATGAAAAAAAGAAAAACGTGGGTCGCATGGTTGGTAATTATTTTGTCGATTTATTTTATCGGCGGATGCTCGGACAACACCGGTAAAACCAGGGGCATTGAAACGGAATCCAGGTCGACGGCAGCCAAAGGCGATATATACGACTCCGGAGACACTGTCAAAAGTGGTTCAACAGGCTTTACCTCACCGGCACCCGGCGATACGATTAGAAATCGTGAGGATTTTCCTGTATCCCTGCAAATCGGCAATTATGACCAAGACTACCGCTATTGGGTCGCCATTGCTACGGTTACCGTTGATGGTTCATCATGGGATGAAGTAAAGAAATGGTATAGCGCACCCGAGGGAGAAAAAAATGCTGCGAGGGAGGAGATTAAGAGACTTCTCACTCAATGGCGGGTCGATCAGTTCTGGCCCAAATTTTGCATTACGGATAGCCCATGTGTAGGTAGGGTATATGACGGTGGAACCAATCCTATGAAGGGCATTGAACCCCAACCCATGATCCTGCTGATCCTGAAAGTGGAAGACCGCATACAAGAAAACTTTGCACGATGGCTCAGGGAGGGCCCGCAAAACGGTTATCCCGGCTTCTCTTCGTCGGAACTTGCAGACGGTATCGAAGTCCTGGCTCGCTGTGAAATCTTCTTCCCCTAACGAAAACAAAAAAATTGAAAACAGGGAGGGAAGTATCATGATCCGAATTTCTCGTTTCCCATGATACTTCCTCATCCTTAATCTTAGGAATGGAGGAATTTAACATGAAATGGACGTTTAGCTTTTTGATGATCTTGGTTCTTGGCTTTACACATTGCCGGTCGTTTTCCTCTGCTGAGGAATTGACGATAAAGGGAAGAGGAAGACCCGTTGAAATTAAAACTGAGAAAAAAAACGTTGTTTATTACGAAGGCAGTTTTGCCTTGTTGATAGGCATCAGCAAATATCGCCATTGGCCAAATTTGGAAAACATCCCATCGGAATTAGACCGCCTTGAATTATCATTGAGAGCATTAGGTTTTACAGTCGAAAAATCCCTGGATCTCACAGGCGATATGTTAAAAAAAACCATAGAACAATTCATTAACAAATATGGCTTTGAAGAAAATAACCGGCTGTTGATCTTTTACTCAGGTCATGGGTTTACACGGGAAAGAAGAGGTAGAAAAATCGGGTATATTGTGCCTGCGGATGCGCCCTCCCCTAGAAACGGTAACATTAACATCGCTAAAGATTCAATCGATATGGAGCAAGTTTTGACCTGGGCCAAACGTATTGAAGCCAAACATGCCTTGTTTGTCTTCGACTCTTGCTTTTCAGGTACTATATTCACAGCGAAAAACATCGAAGCTCCAAGCTACATAAAAGATTCACTTGGGAAGCCCGTTATAGAGTTTATTAGCGCTGGAGATGAAAATCAAACGCTTCCTCCTAACAGTTATTTTATTCTAAGCTTTATCAGGGGTATCGAAGGTGCGGCTGACTTATTTAAAGATGGCTATATCACCGGTACCGAATTGGGACAATATCTCCGCATCAACATTATGAGCAACCAAAGAGGCCAAACTCCACAGCACGGAAAGATCATAGACCCGGAACTGAATCGAGGAGATTTTGTATTCACGTATTCAGACACACCCCCAACGGAAAAAAATTTTAAAATAAATATAGAGAATATACCTGCATTAGTCGTCTCATCGCACGTATCTCCACTTGTATATATTTACGCTGACAGGATGTATGAAAACCTTTTTCTATTACCTGTAACCGAAAATGAAAATACAAATGAATACCGTATTTCAAGGGGAACAAAATTGGTTTTCGAATCGGATAGTGACAATGGATATCGATTCCAGTGGACTGGCACCGATGGGGAAAGAGTTTACATCTATGCTGGCGGTGAAAATATCACCAGAAGCGGAATTACAATCCATTTTTTCATCGTATCAAAGGAGGTATTTGAGAAAATATCCCCTTTTTCGCTGGAGAACGTGAATAAACTCGATGAGGCGATAACCAATGAGCAGTTCAATATATTACAAGAGAATAAATTGGCAGTTAAAACAGTCCATTTTAATAGAGATTAAAATGATAAAGAATAGCGAGGTGACTTATGAAGTTTAAAAGAATAATTGATTGTGTGTTTGCGTTGGTTTTAGGCTTTTCGGTAATCGGTTTTCCCGGAGACATTTCGGCTCAGACGGAGTCTTCTGTTGAGAAAACAATCGAAAAGCTTAGGTCCATTCACGTTATCCTTACCGAAGATCAGGGTAAAGAAGAACTGGTATTAAGTTGGCTTGGAAATCCCGAGTCCGGTTACCCGGATTTGGTTCAAGTTCTATTCGAATCTGTTCAGTGCCCCCAGGGAGGATGTAAAATCAAAGGCCCTCTTTTGCCCCTGGATGCGATAGAAGGTAAATGTCGGGCTATTAGGGGAAAACCCGGTGATGTTATCCTGGAACATAAAAAGGAGGAAGTGATTAAAGCATTTATCCTGACCTGGTGGGAAAGAAACACCCATAGGAAAAAACTGGAACTTGAGCAAATTCTTAGGGGCGAATGATCTTTTTCGATCCTTAAAGTTTCTATTCATCGAGGAGAGTAGGTATTGTTGTAATGGTGATCCTGCTCTCCGACTTGAAAAGGAGGATTTTATGACGAAACGAAATATGGTAACACGGGTACTGGGATTGGTATGTTTTTTGTTCATCTCAACATTAAACCTATCGGGGGCCAAATATGCCTTATTGATCGGTGTTAAAGATTACAGCATTGCCGGGCTCAACTCACTTGCCGGACCGGTCAATGACGTGGAATTAATTGCTAAGGTCTTACAAGACCGCTTCCAATTTGAGAAAAAAAATATTATCTCATGTATTAACAACCAGGCCACCCATACCCTGGTGAAAAAGGCTCTTGAAAAATTGGCAGGGAAAGTTAAAAAAGGAGATTTCATTTACATCCATTATTCAGGGCACGGGTCTTATGCCCAGGATTCAAATGGGGATGAACACCCGAGGGATTTCGATCAAACCTGGGTTACTTATGGTTCCAGGAGTAACCGGGTTAAAGGCATCGATCAATATGATATCCTTGATGACGAGCTATTCCAGTGGTTAACACCGCTATTTAAAAAATCATCTTATGTTGTTTTTGTTTCCGATTCATGCCATTCTGCCAGCATCACGCGGGGTAACGCCCCCCTTGTTCGAGGTGCAGCCAGGGACAACCGGAGTTATCCAATGGGGCAAAAAATATACCGGAAACTCGATTTTAAAAACGGCATTCGCATCGGGGCTGCCGAAGATGACAGCGTTGCATATGAATCCCGGTTCGAAGACGGGAAAACTTACGGAGTTTTTACCTGGTATTGGGCTCAGTCCCTGTTTCAAGCACAGCCCACACATACATGGCTCGATATATTTAAACAAACTCAAACCAGGGTATCCGGACTTTATGGCAGCCAGGTGCCCCAATTCCAGGGAGATATCTCGCAGCCGGTTTTTGGCGGAAACTTTAAAAATGTCCCTCCCCGGATCCCCGTGAGCCAGGTCTCGGAGTTAGATAATAAAATCCGCATAGAGGCAGGATTGCTCTCCGGTATTACAGTCGGTTCTCAATATCGCCAATACAAACCCGGTCAAAGAAATAAATCCTCGCTGCCATCGGCAAAAATCGAAGTTGTTACTCCTTTTTACAGTGAAGCTTTGGCCACCGGTAATTTTAAGGTAGGTGACCTGGTTTATGAAGAGGAACATGTATATGCCTTTAAGCCCGTTACCGTTTTTATTAATGCCGATGATCCCAAGGGAGAAGATAAACAGGTAATGGAAACCTTACGCAGCCTCTTTCCCGGGACAAAAAACAAACTCCCGGGATTCCGCCTCGCAAGGAATCAACAGGAAAGTGAAATCCTCTTATATATATTAAGACCGAAAAAAATAGGGAATGATTTCCTGAAAAAGAACCCGGCAGATACATTACCTCAATCTTTTGCCGGAGCACCCCCTGAAGTCTGGGTATTGAACAACGGTGAGAAAAAATCTTTTTTCTATGATATTCATATCCCCTTCAAAAATCCATCCAGGGGAACCGAGCTGATAATAGAAAACCTGGGGAAATTGACCCGTCTTAAAGAACTTGAAAATCTCTCTTCCAGCTCCTCCATCAATTTAGAATGGCAAATATCCACCTGGGAACCCGTGAAAAAATGCGAAAAAAGCCGAAAGGACTGTCTATATGTTGAAAGTATCAATCAATATTTTAAGTTCCTGGAAAGCGTCAACCCTGAAAAAATTGCAGTACCTCTCCCACTATCCAGGGATACCCTGTTGACCTTTCGTCTTAAAAACAATACAGACATGGGTTATTATACCTACATCCTGGATATAATGATGGATGGCCAAGTTATTCCACTTTTCCCTTCTCTGTCGGATAACCAACAGGCTGCGCTGCTGCCCGCGAAAAAATCGATAGATATTGCGGATAAAATGGCATTGTTACTTGATACACCAGGCAGGGAAACCGTTAAGTTAATCATCTCGGAAGCTCCTATCGATATCTCCTTATTAAAACAAGATATATTCAGACAAAAAGGGGGTGAATTTCAAAAAATAAATGCCCTGGAGCGATTGTTAACCAATGCTGCTCATGGAATCAATAAAGGATCTACGGTTAGGGTCAATAACTCGCAATGGGGAACAAAACAATTTTCAGTATTGATAAAAGATCACGGTTCCCTAATCGGCGGCGGCCCCATTGTAACCGGCCAGGAAGGAATAAAAACGTTTCAGATTGAATCACAACTCGAAATGTTCATTAAAATTTTGGACAGGGAATTGCTTGCCAGGGGCGCTCGAATCCCCGCCGCAAAACGATTCGAATTCACCGACAGCGAAGGAACTCCGGAACGAAACGCCATCATGAAACAGGTTAAGGAATTATATGATACTGCTGCACCTTCTTCTTTAAATAAAATGTTTACCAACATCGATACATGGGAATTGATTAAGAAAATGATATTCAAATTAAAGCAGATAGCCCAACAAAAGGGTATATGGGAGAAAGATAATCGCCAGGACTTCCTTCATATCAAAAACCCAAAAATCAGGCAAAATACCGGCTGCGTTGCCGTCGGCTGCCTGAAAGATTGTTTAATCGATTCTCAAAAAGGATTTTTTACTCTTAAAGTAAAAAATTTTGGGGAAACCTTTAACCTTTGCAATGAAGAGCCCTTCCGGGAACAACCCGTTTTAGCATCCTATTTTTTTACCGGTTTCCTGGTAAAAGAAAATGTTGTCGCTACCGCCGGCCATTGTGTCGATGAAAATAATGTAAACAACCTACGGTTTTTTTTCGGTTATAAATTATCGAATTCCCTTTCGAAGGTCATTTCTGTCCCAAAAGAAAACATTTATAAAGGTGAAAAAATTCTTCGAAGAATGGTGGACCCCAAAACCGGTGAGGATTGGGCTTTAGTGAAAATGGATCGTAAAGTAAAGGGGCAGCCCACAGCAAAGCTTTCAAAAAATACGATTTGCCCCAACCAATCCATCTATGTCCTGGGCTACCCACTGGGGTTGCCCATGAAATATGCCCCCGGATCAACGGTGCATGCCGTTTATGAAAAATATTTTTCCGCTGACCTCGATGTGTACTCCGGCAACAGCGGCTCCCCTGTTTTCAACAGCGATACCCATGAAGTGATCGGAATAGTCGTACGCGGCGACGGTAGAGATTTCAGATGGACAGGTAAAGGCTGGATTTCCGTTATATACTCCAACCCCGATAAATTACACCGAGAACCTCAATGTACAAGAGTATCTCAATTTATAGATATTATCGATAAACCGAATGTGCGCTAAATAAAGGGAATATGGGCATGGCAAAAGAGATTAATATTCAAATTCAAAACAAACTTGCACTGGAAAAAAGGTATATAAATGTCTATCACAAAGCCACCGGGAGTGCTTATATAATCAGCCATAACAGTTCAATCGCCTTACCCCTAAAAGTGAATGCAGAAGAGGATTCCCTTTATATTTCATTGGTTCATGGGCAAGGAAATTCCCAGGAAATTTGTGTAGTAAACCTACCGTCGTGGATTGATTTCGAATTCGCTTCCCCTGGATATATTAACGTTCTTCATTCAAGTAACCGTACTTTCTTAAAAATCTCCTCCCAGCTTCCGAACTGGCAACTAAAAATTGCATGGTCGGCCTCATCGCCGGGTAGTCCCAGGTCGGACTATGTTATTTTTGCGGATGCTCTTATGCTGGATGAATTTCATCTCCAATTTAATGGTTGAAGGATTTATCGGCAGACCCGGGAAAAGAGTTCACTTTTACTTATACTGTTGTAATAGAACGGGTTTAAAATGCCGCAAATTTGGGTATTCGGCGGGGGGAAAATTGTGTTTGAAAACAGCGGAAGAACTGGAAAAGAGGGGTTGTCGTGTTTCACATATTATTATGATGGAGTGTTATATGGAGGCAGGGCGTTTTGAGACCGGGGATTTCGAGGAGCAGGCCGCGTTGTTTTTCGATAGTTTAAAGAGTACGTTGAGTGCTATTGGGGCGGAGTCGTTGATTGGCAAAGCGACGGAGAAAGTGAAGAGTTACCATCGTTTTTTTGTCGGTTTGAAAGAGTTTGAGAA
>Ga0105104_10000780_pt1 | contig 24727 bp, 15 predicted proteins | sample PPLLaktember2015_3_FD_87034 | JGI IMG/M metagenome (GOLD analysis project Ga0105104, IMG submission 87034) | Freshwater sediment microbial communities from Prairie Pothole Lake near Jamestown, North Dakota, USA - PPLs Lake P7 Core (6) Depth... | ecosystem: Environmental > Aquatic > Freshwater >...
GGCCAAACAAAAACGCTCTCAGGAAATCCGGGAACGCATCCGAGGCAATACCTAATCCCCTTAACTTGAAATCGTTGACCGTTGACCGTTGACCGTTGACCGTTGACCGTTGACCGTTGACCGTTGACCGTTGACCGTTGACCGTTGACCTGCCTATAATTGATAATTCCTTTTTTGTGGACGGTGGACCATGTGGACGTAGTAGACGCTTTTTCATTGATAATTGTTAATTTAAATTTCGTTAATGCAGCGGCTGACCATTAAGGAAGCCGCAGGATGGCACACCGTACCGCAGGCGCTATTCAATTGTAAATTGCTAATTGATAATTGATAATTGCTAATCGTTAATCGATAATTTCATATCACAAAAACAAATAAATTCAAAAAAAACTATTCCAATTTCAAAATAAATGAGTTATAATAATCCACTATGAAAATAATTTACGGTTCCCAGGAAATCCATTACACCCACATCGTTAACCCCAAACTAAAACACGCCTACATCTCCGTCGACCACCTACACGGCGTCACCCTCAAAAGCCCACCCACTACCGAACCCGAAGCCAACCGCATGGTTCTCAAAAAAGCCGGCTGGATCCTCGAAAAACAAAAACTGGTGGCCTCCCAAACCCCCAAAGATATCGCCACCGGCTCCCGCATCACCTACCTGGGACGCCACTACTATACCCACTTAATCCAAAACTCAATGGATATTACCCCTCACATCGCCTTCAACCACTCCTCCTTCAAAATCTATATCCCCCCCAATACCCCTGATAAAAAATCCACTATCCTTAAATGCCTCATGAAATTCTACCGTGAAAAAGCCATCGAAAAAATCTCCCCCCGCATTACCCGCTGGACCCAAATTACCGGCATAAAACCCACAAAAATAAAATTCCTGGAACTCGATAAAAAATGGGGAAGCTGCTCTAAAAAGCATACAGTGGTTATTAATATCGAAGCCATAAAGTTTCCATTTGCTATTATCGATTATTTAATAGTGCACGAGTTATGCCACATAAAATACCCCAAGCATGACCGGGGTTTCTGGCAAGAAGTGGCAAAATACATGCCCTCATACCGGGAGCTCAACACCCGCCTCATCGAATTGAAATACTGACGGTTCCGCTGTCCGTTGATCGTTGATCGTTGATCGTTGATCGTTGATCGTTTTTTGTGGACGCTGTGGACAGGTGGACCCAGTGGACCGTGTGGACGCTGTGGACCGTGTGGACAAAATATTCTCTCGAAAAATTGGAACTGATTCGCCTCGTTTCGTGCCGAAGGCGCTCAAACAAAACGGCATCCGTTCTCCGTTCACCGTTTTCCGTTATCAGTCGGCTGCGAAGCAGCCGTAAACCAAACTGGCACACAGTGCCACAAAATCCATTTTCCCCATTTCTCCAATATGGTATAATCTTACTCGTAAAAAAATTTTCTACAGGATTCATTACATGCAAAATACTACGGGAACCGAAACAGGGACAAAAACAACCGACGTACTGGATATCTTTCACCCGCTGGTTAAAAAGTGGTTCATGGAACACGTGGGAACTCCCACTGATATCCAACAAAAAACATGGCCGGAAATCGCCGCAAAAAAACACGTCCTGGTAACCGCTCCGACAGGCAGCGGAAAAACCCTCACGGCTTTCTTATGGGCCATTCATAACTTTATCACCGGCCCCAAAAACCGGGAATCCTGCCGCGTTCTCTATATCTCCCCGCTAAAAGCCCTCAACAACGACATCCAACGCAACCTGGAAACCCCGATCCAGGAACTCAAAACCTACTTCAATAACGCAGGTATCCCCTTCCCAAACATCCGGATCGCTGTGCGAAGCGGCGATACGGACCCCTCAGAACGCCGCCGCATCCTCCAACACCCCCCAGATATCTTTATCACGACCCCGGAAAGCCTCAACGTTTTACTGACTTCAAAAAACGGGCGACGCTTGTTAACCGGCATCTCTACCGTCATCCTCGACGAAATCCACGCGGTTCTCCCCAATAAACGCGGAACTTACCTCATCTCCGCCATCGAACGCCTTACAGGACTCTCCGGCGAATTCCAACGCATCGCCCTATCCGCTACGGTCAAACCGCTTGAAACAGCCGCAGACTTCATGGGGGGCTACGAAACGCGGAAAAGCGGGGACGACTATATCTATAGAAAACGGGGGGTTAAAATCATCTGCTCTACTACCCAAAAACAATTCGATATCCGCGTCCAATTCCCGGGATTTTCAAAAACCGGTAAACCTAACTCCGAAATCTTCTGGCCCGGCCTCGTGGAAGAATTGAGACAGATCATCTCCTCCAACCGCTCCTCTTTATTTTTTGCCAACAGCCGGCGCATGGTGGAAAAAGTCGCCCGGCTCCTCAACGAAGCGGAAGGCGACCGGGTCTACTCCCATCACGGCTCCCTTTCAAAAGAAATACGCTCCGCCGTGGAAAAGCGTTTCAAAGACGGCGAACTCTCCGCCATTATCGCCACCAGCTCCCTGGAACTGGGCATCGATATCGGTTCCGTGGATGAAGTGGTATTGATCCAGCCGCCTTTTTCCATCGCCTCAGCGGTTCAACGCATCGGCAGGGCAGGCCACGGCGTGGGCCAGGTCTCCCGCGGCTCCTTCTATCCGATCCACCCGCGGAGCCTGGTAGACTGCGCAGTAATCGCAGGCCATATCGACGCGGAAGCCATCGAAACGATGAAACCGGTCGACGCACCGCTGGATGTCCTGGCCCAGGTCATCCTCTCCATGACCATCTCAGAACCGAAAAACATCGACGACCTCTTCGGGGAAATCCGGGCATCCTACCCCTACCACAACTTGTCCCGCAAAGAATTCGACCTGGTCCTCCAAATGCTGGCGGGACGCTACGCGGACTCGAGGCTGCGGGAATTGAAACCGCGCGCGGTCATCGATAAAATTAAAAATACGGTCAAAACACGGGAAAACTCGGAATTACTGCTTTACACATCGGGCGGCGTCATACCGGACCGGGGATACTTCAACCTGCGCATCATGGAAACCAAAGCCAAAATCGGGGAACTGGACGAAGAATTCGTCTGGGAACGCTCCCTGGGCGACGCTTTCCCCCTGGGCAACCAAATCTGGCGCATCCAACGCATCACCCACAACGATGTGGAAGTAACCCAGGTCACCAAATCCAACTCCCTGGTGCCCTTCTGGCGCGCAGAAGATATCAACCGCTCCTACCATTTATCCCAAAAAATCGGGGATTTCCTGGAAACCGCGGATAAAAACATCAACTCTCCTACTTTCTCTCAACAACTGGCAGCACAAAACCACCTATCGCCGCGGGCTGCTTCGGAATTGACCGACTTCCTAAAACGGCAAAAAAAAGAAACCCACGCGCCACTCCCCCACCGCCACCACATCCTGGTGGAACACTTCCACGACCCGGTGAACCGCAGCGACGCGAAACAAACCATCATCCATACGCTCTGGGGCGGACCGGTTAACCGCCCTTTCGCCCTCGCCTTCGCCGCCGCATGGGAAGAAAAATACCGCTGCCCCCTCAACGTCTTCGTCAACAACGACTGCATCATGCTCAACCTCCCCCATTCCTTTAATACCGGCGATATCCTGGACCTGGTCCCCTCCTCCTCCATCCGCAAACTACTCCGCGCCAAACTGGAAAGCACGGGTTATTTCGGCGCCCGCTTCCGCGAAAACGCCCAACGGGCCCTACTCCTGCCTAAACAAAGCTTCCACCGACGGATGCCCCTCTGGCTCAACCGGCTCCGCTCCAAAAAACTCCTGGACGCGATCTCCACCTACGAGGACTTCCCCATCCTCCTGGAAACCTGGCGAACCTGCCTGAACCACGATTTCGAAATCGATACGCTGGCCAACCTGCTGGATGAAATCAAATCCAATACCATCTCCATTACGGAAGTCTATACCAAAACCCCCTCCCCCTTCGCCGATAACATCATCTGGCGACAAACCAACCAATATATGTACGAAGACGACAGCCCACACCCGAGACTTCGCTCCAACCTCAACGACTCCCTCCTCAAAGAAGTATTATACTCCTCCCTACTCCGCCCCAAATTCCCCGAAACCCTGCTAAAAACTTTCCAACAAAAACTCCACCGCACCGCCGAAGGCTACTCCCCGGGTTCACCCGAAGAACTCCTCCTCTGGGTCAACGACCGCATCTTAATCCCACTAAATGAATGGAACGAACTTTTAAACGCCATCCAACGCGACCACGCCATCACTCCCGAAGAAATCACCCAAAACCTGGACGAATTCCTGTTTTTCATCGAAATAAATAACACCATTACCGCCATCGCATCCCGCGATAACCTCCCACTGATTCACCAAACTCTATCACCGGACTTTCTTAACTTTCACTCCCAAAAAATCCCCACCCCTTCCCTCCAACTCGAACCCCCACCCAATGACCAGGATCCCAACGATCTTATTACCCGCCTCCTCACCCAATTCCTCCGCTTCTACGGCCCCATCTCTTTCCATTTCCTCCAAACTACCCTCGGCATCCCTCCCGAAAACCTCACCCCCACCCTCGAAACCCTCACGGAAGAAGGCCGCATCATCATCGATGAATTCAGGACCAACGACTCCCCTACCCCCACCAAAACCGAAATCTGCGACACCGAAAACCTCGAAATCCTCCTCAGGATGAGAAGAACCCAGGCCCGCCCCTCCTTCGAACCCCTCGAAATCCAAAACCTCCCCCTCTTCATCGCCAGTTACCACGACATCACCTCCCCAGGCAACTCCATGAACGACCTCCAACAAACCCTCCAAAAACTCTTCGGTTACCCGGCCAAAACCTCCCTCTGGGAAACCGATATCCTCCCCTCCCGCCTAAACCCCTACTTCCCCTCCTGGCTCGATACCTCCCTCCACGAAAACGACCTAATCTGGTTCGGATGCGGCTTAGAACAAATCGGATTCTGCTTCGAACCGGATTACGAACTTTTCGCAAGAAAAGACCGGGACCAGGAACCCTTTTGTAAAAGGGTTCCTGGACCTCCGAAAACTTTTGTTAAGGTTCCTGGGCTTGAGAAAACTTTCGGTAAGGCCACTGGGCTTGAGAAAACTTTTGGCAAGGCTCCCGATGTTCCGAAAACCTTTGGTAAGGTTCCTGGGCCTGGGAATACCTTTGGTGTCGAAGAAGAGAATGAAGCCGAAGAAGAAAACGGGAACACCGGTTTTGACACGGAGATATCTATTAATATGGACACCACCGAAGATCAAAAGAAAATCCTAAACAAGATAAAAAAAATACTGACGGAAACCCGCGGGAAATATGAACTAAACGACTTAATGGATTTAACCGGCCTCTCCTCCGCAGAACTAACCCCCATCCTGTGGAAAATGACATGGGCAGGTTTGATCGGCAACGACGATTTCAAAGTCATCCGGAACGGCGTGATGAACCGCTTCAAACCCGAAGAAATCCACGAAACCAGGCAGGTTAGGTCTTTCGGTTCCGGCAGACCCACCCGAAGACTCGGTTTCAACCGGTGGCATGCGTCGCGCCCTTTCTCCGGGAATTGGTACGCCCTTCCTGCTGTCGAACATGAAAACCTCGACGCTTTAGACCTCCAGGAACTCACAAAAGACCGCATCCGCCTCCTCTTCATGAGATACGGTATTTTATTCCGCGAACTCGTCTGGAACGAACTCCCCATGCTGCGATGGTCTGCGATTTTCCCGGTTTTACGTTTAATGGAACTCTCCGGCGAAATCGTATCCGGGCATTTTTTTAAAGGAATCCCCGGCCTTCAATTCTGCACCCCCAACGCACTGGGGATTTTAACCCGCGGTTTACCCCACGACGCGATTTACTGGATGAACGCCACAGACCCCGCATCGCTGTGCGGCATTGGCCTCGAAGAACTCAAACCGTCGCTTCCTCACCGCATCCCCACCACACATATTGTTTTTCACGGCTCCAAACCCGTCCTCATCTCCAAGAAAAACGGCAAAGAGCTACTCTTCCTCGTAGAACCCGATAACTCCAGTATCTCCCAATACCTGGAATTCTTTAAAACCCTAATCGCACGCGAATTCCAACCCCTTAAATACATCGGCGTGGAAACCGTCAACGATATGCCTGTATTGGAAAGTCCGTATAAAGAGAAGTTAAAAGAGTTCGGTTTCAAAAAAGATTACAAATCCATGCTTTATACCAAAGATTATTCGTAAGGTTGAGGATTGTAAACTGCCTAAACGACTCTATCCCTCTTTATGGGTAGATGACTTCACCCGTAGTTAAAATCTCCTCCAGGAAACCACCGGGATCTTTTTCACCCCTTTCGATCAAAACCGGTTCTATTCGTAAATCTATATCTCTTCTCATTTGAAACAATTTAACCCGGGATTCAAGGTAACCGCCGGGGAATTTATCAACTATAACAGCTACATCAATATCGCTGTGTTCACGTGCGGTTCCACGAGAATATGACCCATAGAGAATAATCTTTTCAACGGGGAAAACAGCTTTTACAAGATCGGAATATTTTTTTACTTTTTCGATAACTTCATTTTTATCTTTTATTTCCATTCATTAATTATATGATAATTTAGATGTTCATTCAAGTAGGGGCGAACCGATGAACTACCTACAGTAATTCTAATTTTGGGATTAGGGGCGTGTCGGTGCTCCCCTGGAACGCCCTGTTGAGCCAGATTTTCGAGGACCGAAAATCGGCGAGACGGGTCCTCGGAGCCGATGACCGGCGGAGAGGTGAAGTGGAAGGGGAAACCGACTACAGCCCCGTTTGCGGTGAAAATTATATTTTCCAAAATTAGAATTACTGAACTACCTAAACGGCTCTTGATTTTAATTTGAATTTCATTTATAATGCGGATAGAGAATGAAAAATGGACGTAAATGATATCGAGACATACTGGATTGAGTCTTCGGACACAACTTTTATAAAGTATGTACCGGCGATTTTGCTGCCGAGTACCTGAAGATCGGCCAGGAGTTGAAAAAATGGCTCAAATCCCAGGCGAAATAATCCAATCGATTCATCAGTTGAGAAACAAACTCCTTCCTTCAATACCCATAAAAAAAATGTTTCTTTTTGGCTCCTATGCCAGGGGGAATTTTTCAAAGTACAGCGATATTGATTTATGCATTATAGCAGATGCAGACCGGGATAATTTTTCCTTGATGCTGGACATCGCCCCCATAGCCGTACATATAGATTCCAGGATCGAGACCGTTGTTTTTTCATCGCAAGAATATGCAGAAGAACCTTCCTACGGCCTCCTGGGTGAAATAAAACGCTCAGGCATCGAAATCTAACCCCACTGCGTGGGGGGTTATTGTAATTGGTTTATTGCATCGGTTTAGTTCCAATCCCACGGGTTCGGTCTCTGTCCATAATGTCCACGATGTCCATACTGTCCAGATTCATGCCTATTCTTGCCTATGGCCAATAGTCTGATAGGCAGAGGGCATGGACTGGGTGGACTTTGTGGACAAAATATTCTCTCGAAAAATTGGTGCTGAACCGTTTCAACCGTGCCGCAGGCACGTCAAACAAAACCCGGCGCAACGCGCGCAACTTCCCCAATCTTCAATCATCATTCATCATTCCTCCACCCACCTTCCTCTTAAGATCTTTCATACCCGAGAGTAACCAGCGCTACCGGCCGAAGCCATGACGGTATATCGCATATTTTCGATACTTTCTCTTCATCGAAAGCCCCCACCCAGCAAGTACCCAAGCCCAGGTCAGCGGCTTTTAACAGCGCATTTTCGACAGCGGCAGCCGCATCCTGGATGCAATATAAATCCCGGCCTCGATTGCCGTAGGGGGATATCGCATCCAGGTTAGCGCAAAAAATCATTACCACCGGGGCTTCTACCACAAACTCCTGGTCGGATGCCTTTGCCAGCTCTCTTCGCACAGCCGCGGATTTAACAATGAAAACTTCTCTCGCTTTTAATCCTCCTGCTGAAGGAGCCAGGTCTGCCGACTGGAGAATTTTCAATATATCGCTGTCCGATATCGCTGTAGTCCTGTAATTCCGCACCGAATGCCGCGCACTAATCACTGAATCAAATTCCATACCTTTAATTATACTAAATATCCCAATTATTTCAAAATCGATTCATTTCCCTACCAGTAGAGACGCAAAATCTTGCGCATCTACAATGACCGCCATCCAATGACCGATGAGAAATGACCGATGAGAAAAAAATAAAATAGTCAAAAAAAATATTTTCCTTGAAATTTATTCTTCTTTCCTCTAAAATGAAATCTTAATAAATAATTTGGAGTGGGTCATGGCTTTATTCGACAAAATAGCGAAAGTAAAAACGAAAGATGCAAAAACACAAGCATCCGGTAAAAACCCCGAAGAATTAATCCTGGAGATGGAAGAACTTCGCCGCCATATTTCCGAACTGGAAACCTCGCAAGTACAACTCTACCAGGCTCAAAAACTGCTGGAAGAAGAAAAAGAAAAAGCCCAGCAATACCTGGATATCGCCGGGGTGATATTTCTCGCTATCGATACCGACGGAATCGTCACCATGGTGAATCGAAAAGCATGCGAAGTATTGGGATATGACGAACACGAAATCATCGGGAAAAACTGGTTCGACAACTTTTTACCCGAACCCCACAAATCTGAAGTCATCCCTATTTCCCAAAAACTGCTGTCCGGCGAACTAAAATCCGCCGAATACTTCGAAAACCCGGTTCTGACTAAAAAGGGGGAAGAACGGCTTATCGCCTGGCATAATACCTATATTAAAGATCGAACCGGGAAAATCATCGGTCACCTCAGCTCCGGGGAAGATATCACAGAACGCAAAAAAGCAGAAATCGCCCTGCGCAAAAGCGAAGAAAAATACCGAAACGTCATCGAACATGCCAATGAAGCCATTTTTATCGCCCAGGACTGGGTCATTCGATTCCCCAATCCCAAAACCATCGATCTAATGGGGTACTCTGAAGAAGAACTGGCAAACACACCTTTTGTCGATATCATCCACCCCGACGACCGCCAGATGGTGGCAGAACGCCATAAACAAAGACTCAGCGGGGAAAAAGTCGAAGAATTTTACTCCTTCCGAATTATTTCCAAAAAAGGGGAAACCCAATGGATCGAAATCAAACCAGTCCGCATTATGTGGGACAATAGACCCGCTACTCTCAACTTTGTCGCAGATATCACCGCCAGGAAAAAATCGGAAACCGAAAATAAAAAACTCGAAGAACAACTGTTCCGCGCCCAAAAAATGGAAGCACTGGGAACCCTGGCCGGCGGCATTGCCCACGACTTCAACAATATCCTGAGTGCTATCCACGGCTATACCGAATTATGCATTTTCGACCTCCCTAATAACCATTCATTGCAAATTAACTTACGCCATATCCTGGATGCATCCGACAGGGCTAAAGAAATGGTCAACCAGATATTGGCTTTCAGCCGTAAAAACGAACAAGAACGGTCACCGGTTTATATCGGCAGCATCATCCTGGAAGTCGAAAAACTCCTCCGCATTTCTTTTCCCTCTACGATTAAAATCATTGTCGATATCCGGGACGCACCAACCCCCGTCATCTCCGATAAAATCCAATTATACCAGGTCATCATGAACCTATGCACCAATGCCGCCCATGCCATGAGAGATCAAGGCGGCTCTCTTCTTATTTCTCTTTGCGAAGTCACCCTTGATCACGACGCCATCGAAGGAAGAATCATCAACCCGGGAAAATACCAAAAACTGTCTGTTAGCGATACAGGATGCGGCATGTCCGATGAAACAAAACGGAGGCTCTTCGATCCCTATTTTACGACCAAACAACCCGGTGAAGGAAGCGGGCTTGGACTTGCTGTCGTTCACGGTATCGTTAAAAGCCACAAAGGCGAAATCACTTTTCATTCCGAATTGGGAAAAGGATCGTCTTTCAGTATCTTTTTCCCTGTTATAGAAATGGCAGCAGAAACAAAGCAGCAGCAGGTGCAAGAAGCAAAAAACCCCATCGCCCCGGAGGTAAAACACCGCGTTCTTTTTGTAGATGATGATCCCATATTGGTCAATATGGTCACTCAAATGCTTGAAAAAATCGGGTGTTCCGTGGAATCGCAAAATTCTACCACCGATACCTTAAAAATAATTCTCAATGACCCCACCCGGTTCGATGTGGTGATCACCGATCAGACTATGCCCAATATAACGGGTTTGGAACTGGCCAAGGAAATTAAAGCCATTAATCCTCATTTACCGGTTATTTTGTGTACCGGTTTCAGCGAGGAAATCGACGAAAAGAATTTCAGGGCTAAAGGAGTCGATGCCTTTTTGATGAAACCGATTTCCATGACCGAAATTGCCGAAGTCATTCGCAAAGTTCTGCAGCAGTCTTAATCTTGCAGCTCCGGGTTCACCTGGTCAAAAGCTTTTGTGGGGGTTCCAGGGGGCGGCTTTTCACGAAAAGAGCCCCCTGGTGTCGTGAAAGGGTTCTACTTTTTCCAAATGGGGATTTTTCGTCCGGGTGTCCATGGAGCGCCAGCGGCTTCCAGTTTATCTTCCAATTTCTTTAAATCCACGTCGATGAGTTGTCGGGCTTGTTCCAGTAATGTTTCGGCTTCTTTGGCTGCAATCTCGAAATTCTGTTTATTTGAAGTAGTGATACCTGTAGTGGTATAGTGCTGCATCGTAATACGTTCGACTACAGAGAGAGAAACGGGTTCACCTCGCATTCTTACAGTCCAATCCCCGAATAATTTGGAGGAGAGATCGGTTATTTTTTTATTGATCTCCTGGGCCTCTTCAAACAATTTGGGGTCGGTGCCGGGTGTATCTGTCAATGCTTTTTTGATATATTGCAGGCGTTCCCGTGCTTCACCCATGGCTGAGCGAGTTCCCATCAGGACGCGCAGCAGTTCTGCCGATTTTGCCTGGAATTCCCTGACTTCTTTTTGATCTTTAGCGGGAAGGGATTGCAAACCCAGGGATTCAACCACAACGGTTTGCGGTTGTCCTAAAGGTATTAAAACGCCATCGACCTGCTTGGCAATGGAAACCGTATAGGTTCCTGGTATTACCAGTTGGCCTTCCGAAGCCATATCCCAGGGATCCCCTTCGTATTTGGAAGGTCCGATTTCGATGGGGTCTGTGGTGAGGTAACGCAAATTCCATACGACGCGGTGAATTCCTTGCGATGTGGGTCCGGTAAATTTCCTGACGACGTTGCCTGCCGAGTCTTTTACGGTAAAAATAATGGCCGGGGCATCCTGGATAAATTCTTTTTTGATGGTGTCCCAACCGGGGAAAGGAATGGGTTTGCCTTCTTTTTCAAGGGTTTTCTCCAATTCCCTGCGTTGATCTTTATCGCTTTCGATGGAGTCTTTCAAATAGTAAGTAAAAGTAGCGCCGAAGGGAGGGTTGGGTGCGACGTAAAAGGAGTCCCCGAAGAATGATTTATTGGGGAGGTTGAGGATATTTTTCCGGATATACAGGTATGCTTTTTTAACCGGGAACAGGATTGCATCCTGTGCGAAGCTTTTTTCGTCGATATCTCGAAGGGGGGAGTAATTGTCCAGGACAAAAAAGCCGCGTCCGAAAGAAGCGCCGACCAGGTCGTTTTCTCGTTTTTGGATTTCGATATCGCGGAAAGAGATGGTGGGAACTCCGCCCGACAGTTTTATCCAATGTTTACCTTCGTCCAGTGTGGTGTAGATGCCGAATTCGGTACCGATGAAGAGGAGGGAGGGTTTGACGTGGTCCTGGGCGATGGACCAAATGATGGTTCGATCGGGGAGGTCGCCGGAGATGGAGGTCCAGGTGCGGCCCTGGTCTGAGCTTTTCAGTATATAAGGTTTAAAGTCGCCTTTTTTATGGTTATCGATGGCGGCGTAAACGGTATTGGGGTCGTGTAAAGAGGCTTTGATATCGTTAACGAAGAAGAAGGGGGGAATGCCGGGGATCCCGTCTACTTTTCGCCATTGTTTGCCGCCGTTGTCCGTGACCTGGATTAAACCGTCGTCGGTTCCGACGTAAATCAAGTTTTCTTTGAGGGGGGATTCGGAGATAGCGGTAATATTCCCGAAGAAGGACATAGCTCCGAGGTCCCACAGGTCGTCAACACTCCAGGTTTTATCCATGATGGGTTGTTGAAGGCGGGAAATTCCGCGTGAAAGGTCCGGGCTGATGACTGTCCAGGATTCGCCGCGGTCGTCGCTGCGGTATAGGCGTTGAGAAGCGTAGTAGAGACGGGTATTGGAATGGGGGCTGATAATTAATGGGGAGTCCCAATTCCATCGTTGGGGTTCTGCTCCGGGTTCTGCTTTGGGTTGGATCGAGATTTCTTCGGCGCTTCGTTTATCGTAGCGGAACAATTCGCCGACCTGGAAAGAGCTATAAATAATATTGGGGTTTTCGGGGTCGATGGCGCAAGCGTAGCCGTCAGCGCCGGTGGTATTGATCCAATCGCTGTTGAAAATACCGTTAAGAACCAGGGTTTGGGAGGGGCCCCATTGACTGCCGTTATCTTGAGCGCCGCCGTGTATATTATAAAAAGGCAAGGCATTATCCAGGGATAATTTGTAAAATTGTGTAATCGGTAAGTTGGGGAAGTATTTCCAGGTATTGCCGGATTCGAAGGATTCGTATAAACCGCCGTCGCATCCTGCGAGGAGGTAGTCCGGGTTAGTAGGGTCGAAAGCCAATGCGTGGTTATCGGAGTGTTTGGATTTTTCGCCGACTCGTCGGAAGGTTTTACCGCCGTCGTCGGTAACGCGCATCCAGACGTCCATTTGGTAGACGCGGTCGAAGCGGAAGGGGTCTGCGAAGATTTCCTGGTAGTAGTGGCAGCCGGTACCGCCGCTGGTGTAGCTGTTTCGTTTTTCCCAGCTTTCGCCGCCGTTCGAGGAGCGGTAGAAGCCTTTTTCTTCGTCGCTGGCTTCGATGGTGGCATAGACCACTTCGGGTTTGATGGGAGAGACGGCGAGGCCGATCCGGCCTTTATGGCCTGAAGGGATACCGACGGTTAGTTTTCGCCAGGTTTTACCGGCGTCGGTGGATTTATATATCCCGGATTCCGGGCCGCCGCCCATAAAAGCAGCGACGCTGCGCCGTCTTTGGTAAGCGGATGCGTAGAGGGTATCGGGTTTTTTGGTATCGAAAGCCACATCGCAGACGCCGGTATCTTTGCTGATCTGTAGGGAGGGGGTCCAGGTTTCGCCGCCGTCCGTGGTTTTATAGAGGCCCCGATCTCCGCCTGAGTTCCACAGTGGTCCTTCGGCAGCCACATAAACGACATTGGAATTCCGCGGGTCAACGATTATTTTCGAAATATGTTCCGATTGTTTGAGGCCCATATTTTTCCAGGTTTTGCCGCCGTTCAGGCTTTTGTAAATGCCATCCCCGAAACTCACGTGCCGGCCGGAGACGTTTTCGCCGGTGCCGACCCAAATGACATCCGGGTAATTGGGGTCGATGGCGACGCATCCGATGGAGTAGGCGTTTTCGTTATCGAAGATGGGGGTCCAGGTAGTGCCGGCGTTGATGGTTTTCCACACACCGCCAGATCCTACTGCCACATACCATATGCTCCGGTTTTTGGGGTGAATGGCGATATCGCTGACTCTTCCCGATGTCATCGCGGGGCCGATATTCCGGAATTCAAAACTCGATAACAATGTGGAATCCAACACACTTTTTTTCTCATTCGGATTTTTTACTGTTCCCGGTTTTAGGGGGCTGTAGAGAAGGAAAACAAAAAGAAGGAAAAAAATGAAAGGTTTAGCGCCTTTGTTTGATATTGTTTTTTTTTGCATTGTCTAATACCTCCAGGTTATTCGAACAAAAAACGTCTCAGTTTAATTGGTTTGTATTATATTTACATAATACTATAAAACCAATGGAAAAAAAAGTCAACGTTTTTTCTCCATTATTCCGGGATCATTGAAATTAATCGTATAATATTTTATAATAAAGGCGGTTCGATGGCCTGCGATGAAAATAATCGAGCCGCAGAGGGCACCGCAAACACAGGAAGATTTTATTTAAACGGTCTTGGGGCGAGGTCCTCTCTCGACCTGCCGGTAATGGAGAAGGTTCAGATGATAGTGGAAATATTGGCGAATCGGTGTTGGAACAGAATATGGATACGACGGATATGCTTATATGTGCTGCTGCCGATATTTTTATGCACCGAGATATCAGCACTGAAACCGGGGATTTCTTTCGATTGTTATCGCCAGCACAGGTGGGACTCGGTAAAAGGTTTGCCCTCCGACAAAGTAACCTGTATTTCACAGGATATGAACGGTTTTATCTGGTTGGGTACGGACAGGGGGTTGGTTCGCTTTAACGGCATCGATTTCGAGGTGTTTAATACCGAAAATACGGAAGAGATGAGGTGCAATTATATCACCTGTTTATTTGCCGGGGATGATGGGAAATTATTGGCAGGGACTCACGGTGGGGGTTTCCTGGAATATAACCCCACGTACAAGAAATTCAAGAGTTATTTTCACAAGTATGGGACGTCTATTCAATTTATTAGCTCATTGTGCCAGGATAAACGGATGAATACCTGGATAGGAACAGAGGGAGGAGGCTTGCTGCAATGGAAGGAGAGTGTGTTTTTTATTTATACCACAAAAGACGGGTTTTCCAGTAATCACATCGATCATTTAGCTGTAGACGCCAAAGGCTGCCTCTGGGTCGGCACTCCGGAGGGACTCCATCGATTCGAAAATGGGAATGTCACCGTTTTTAAAGAAAACGCCGGGCTGCTGAATCGCCAAATTACGGCTCTTTGCCGGGGTTCGAATCATACTCTTTGGGTCGGGACACCCGCCGGGATTCATCGATTCCGGGTAAAAGACAACCGGGTTATCGATATCATGACCAGTCCCCAAAATATTCGATCCCTGCTGGAAGATTCGGACGGTATCCTGTGGGCGGCAGCGGAAACGGGGTTATTCCAAATCATACCGAAATCTATGGGGGAAAGCGATGAAGTTAAAACCTTTAGCAATATAATCAAACCTGTATCGACAGTGGATGAATACGAATACCGTTCGCCGTTTACTGCGTTGTTCGAAGACTCCCTTAAAATAGTGTGGTGCGGTACCATGGGAGAGGGTTTTGCCTGTTTAAAGAATAGCAATTTTTCTTTTTATAATAAAGATTCCGGTCTTTCCAGCGACAGGATCAGCTCCATCCAGGAAGATAAATGGGGGAATATCTGGATCGGTACCTGGGGTGGGGGGGTGAATCGATATACCGACGGGAAATTTTTCGTTATTACTCAACAAAACGGTCTTTCAAGTCCGTATATCAATACGCTTTGCGAAGATAAAAAAGGCATCCTCTGGGTGGGGACATTAAAGGGATTAAATCGTCTTCAAAGTGTATCCCAGGCCGAATCCTTTTGCCCCGGTGCCCCTGAAGTCGGGAATTCTTCTATTACTGCTATTTGTAATCCCAGGTCCGATTTGACAAACCAATTATGGGTGGGTGTGGAAGGAAAAGGGCTTTATTCCCTTAAAGATGGGCGGTTTTATCGTAAAAGCGGTTTACCCTTCTTCTCCAATACCACTATTCGCAGTATGGCGGAAGATGATTATAGTCATTTATGGGTCGGTACGGACCAGGGGCTTCGTTATTATAAAAATGATGCGCTAATGCCCTTTGCGAAGGAACAGGAACTATCCGGGACCATCATTTACGATATATTGATCGATGAAATCGGTATAATCTGGTTGGGGACCAATAAAGGTATTCTTCGTTATGATAAATCGAGCGAGAGAATCGGGGTATACCCGGATGAGTCGGAATTAATCACTGCCAGTGTTTACCGGGTTTTGGAAAACGATATGGGGAGCTTCTGGTTAAGTTCCAACCGGGGAATTTTTTTTATTTATAAAAATATTTTCGATACCCCTTCTTATTTGCGGTCGCGGAAGAAATACCCCGGGTATTTCCATATTCTAGAGTCCGATGGAATAAACACATCCGTATTTTCAGGCGGCTTTCAACCTGCGGGATGCAAGACCTCGTTAGGTCATGTTTGGCTTCCCACTTTCCGGGGAGTTATCGAATTCACTGCAGCCGATGTCGACATGGAATCGCCTTCGGTCCCGGTGTTGATCGAAAAAGTTGTGATGGATGGAAAAGAGTTTTTTATCGATACATTTTCGAATATGATATTTCCCCACAATACAGAAAAGATCGAGATTTATTTTTCCGTCATCGACATGCAATTTATCCTGGATTTGAAAATTAAATACCAATTGGATGGGAATTCTCCGACAAAACGTTTTTTCGAGGAAAAAGTCATCGATGCTGCGGTTAAGAAGGTTGAATTTCAAAACTTACCGGGGGGGCGTTATCATTTTATATTGATGGCCGGTAGTGACGATAAAGGGTGGAATAAAACCAGCTCTGCCGCTCTCGAATTTTCGATAAAACACGGTTTCTCCATTGGAGAGATTTTGATTTTTATTTTGGTTATCGTCGGTGCAATACTTGTTTTCGTGGTGTCGAAAGTAGTAGAGAATCGCCGGAAAAACCAAGAAATAGAAAGAATATTCGGTGAAGATGCCAGGTACAAAACTTCCAGCTTGCACCGCAAAAAAGTCAATAAGTATATGAATGAAATTTTAAACGTCATGAAAGAAGAAAAGCCCTATTTGGACCCGGAAATGTCGGTGAGTAAAATGGCGAGCCGGTTGGGAATTCCAAAGGAGTATATTTCCCAGATTGTGAACCAGCGCTTTTATATGAATTTCAACCAGTTTTTGAACAAATATCGCGTCGAGGAAGCAAAGAAATTGCTTTTAGACCCCAAAGAGAGCCAGTTTGTCGTGTTGAAAATCGGTTATGATGTGGGTTTCAATTCAAAATCTACTTTTAATGCCGCTTTTAAGAAATTTACCGGGTTAAGCCCGTCGGAATACCGGGAAAAGCACGAGGGTCAAGGGGATGTGAACCCCGGGGTCAAGTAGTCCTGGCTTAGCGGTGAATTCTAAAATTTAAAGCGGGAGAATAGGTATTCCAGGTAGCGGGATTTCATCTGTTTACTGGCCATGACCTGTTTGATGGGTGGGAGTTTAAGGATCACGCCCAGGATGGCGGCCATAGCGCGATGATTCCACAGGGCGTGGTTATCGAAGATCAAGTGGTGGAGTTTCCCTCTTTCGATAGCCATTACAACGGCTTTATGGGCAGAGTTAAGGGGGGTAATGACCCGCTGCGGCCTTTCTTTTAAAGAGATACATCGCTCCGGGCAGGCTCGAATGCATACGCCGCACCCGAGGCAAATTTCGTCGTTAAGTCTTGCTTTTTTCTTTTTGGGGGCATGGGGGTCTTTAGCAGAAACAAGGCTCATGGCTTCGACCGGGCACACATCCGCGCATTTCCCGCACCCTGTACAATTGGCGGAATCGATCTGGGGAAGGTAGTTAGTGGTATGAACAGGATTTAGAAAGGCGAAACGTTTGGCAGCCAGCATGGCTTCGCAGCAGCACCCGCAGCAATTGCATATAAAATTGACCTTTTGCCGGATGTTTTCTCCAAACTGTACCAGGTTCCAGTCATAGGCGGTTTGAAGTAAATCCATACACTCGTTGACATCGATAGATCTTGCAATCCCGCTGTGTGAGAGGGATTCTGCCGTCGAGTTGAAAGTCATGCAAATATCCAGGGGAGCATTACAAGCACGGTCCAGGTGTTTCATTTTGTGCCGGCAGTAACAGACTCCGACACCGATATGGGTGGCGGATCGAATCACTTCCGTTGCCCGTTCGTAATCGAGGACATGCAGCGTATTTTCCCGGGGTAATGCGGGTTCGTGCACAAACACGCGTCCAAGATGGGTCTCTCCTTCGGTAAAAAGGGTTCTAATAAAATCTTCTTCCACGTTCAAATATTGATAATACAGCTCTGCCAATACTTTTTGATCCACATCGGTGCGATAGCGCATCATAGAAAATTCAAAAAAGCCGGCCATGGGGGGAGGAAGGGTATATATAGATTCGCCCTTTCGTTCCACATCCACCAGGATGCCGCGGCTGGCAAGTTCTTCCAATATTATGCGGGTTTCGGTTAATGTTTTTTTCCATACTCTTGAAGCTTTTCTAGCGGTGAAGGGTTTAATCGGCAGAAGGGAGACGTATCCCGCTTCCTTTTCGGAGAATAGCATTTCCAGGATTTTATACAATAAATCCGATGGAGGCGCACCCTGGGGGAACCGGTTCAAGCGGTCCACTAATTTTTTATAAGCTGATTTGACTGTTTCGTGAGCCATTTTTTCCTCATCATTAGTTATATCGAATAATGCAGAATAAGTCAATGAAAGCGAAAAAATTTCGATTGCCCCTTAGTAAATTTAAATGTTGACATATTAAAAGGATAGTATATGCTATTAGTATATATAATACCAGGAGGAAATATGTCGAAGGTTTTATCATTAAAGCTCAAAGACGATGTGTTCCAGGAAGTGGAAGATATTATTCGAAAATTGAAAATGCCCAGGAATACTTATATAAATGAGGCTCTTTCTTTTTACAATCACCAGAGCCGAAGAAAGATTTTGCAAAAAAGGTTGGAAATTGAGTCCGGGCTGGTACAGAAAAATTCGATGGAAGTCCTGGATGAATTCGAAAAGCTTGACGATTGGAGTGTGGAATTAAGGTAATCCCGGCCTGGTTTATAGAAAACAGTAGAAAACAGTTTTTTGCATGGATTTTTTTTTTGAATAATGTATAATAATATAGTGTGAATTAGATCGAAAAATAAGGAGATTGATACAATGAACTATGATATTTTTCATGCTTATGATATAAGGGGCGTTTACCCGTCGGAAATTAACGAAGAAGCCTGTTTCAAAATTGCGAAAGCTTATGCGGCCTATTTTAAACCCCAAACCGTTGCGGTGGGGATGGATGCCCGGCTCTCTTCTCCTGCATTAAAGGAGAACGTTGTCAACGCCTTGTTGGAATCCGGCGTCGATGTCGTGGATATCGGCGGAGTGACTACAGATATGATCTACTTTGCCGTAGGCGCTTATAACTACTCCGGCGGGATCATCGTCTCCGCTTCCCATAATCCCGGTAAATATAACGGGTTGAAAATGGTGAGAGAACAAGCCACGGCTATTTCTTCAGATACCGGCCTTTTCCAACTGCGAGACGCCCTGAAAGAAAACAGGGTCGACTTCAAACCCGGTCCGAAACGGGGAAATGTTACACAAAAAGAGATACTGGATGATTATATTCGCCACGTCTTGGGTTTTGTCGATGTCGCTGCCATTCGGGGCCATTCTTTTCGCTTTGTCGGGAATGGAAACTTCGGGTTTGTGGGTCAATCCGTACACCGGATCGTGGAGGAATTGGGTTTAACCATGATCCCGTTAAATTTTACACCGGACGGTTCTTTCCCCAAAGGATCGCCGGACCCGATGCTGCCGGAGAATAGGAAAGAAACATCGGAACTCGTTAAAAGTTCCAACGCGGATTTCGGAGTGGCGTGGGATGCAGATGCGGATCGTGTTATGTTTTTCGATGAGAAAGGCGAATTTATTTCCGGTGCTTACACGGGCGCCCTGTTGGCCCGGATTTTGATCGGGAAACATGGTAAAAGCACGATTATTTGCGATCCCCGCGTTACCTGGCCCATGAAACAAATAATGAAAGAAACCGGTGGAACCGCGTTTGTATGGAAATGCGGCCATACGTTCATGAAGGACAAAATGCGCGAGTTGAATGCGTTATTTGCCAGTGAAATGAGTGCGCATTATTACTTCCGCGATAACTATTATGCAGATAACGGCATTATCCCGTTCTTGTTGATCCTTGAGCACCTGGCACTGCAAGGGAAAAAACTCTCCGAAATCCTTAAGCCTTTTGCTGTCGGTCATTTTATGTCCGGTGAAGTGAATTACCGGGTGAAAGATGTCCCGTCCATAATCGAAAAGATTCGAGAACAATATAAAAATGAGGCCATGGATGACCTGGACGGTTTGTCGGTAGAGAGCGCCGAATGGCGGTTTAACTTGCGGCCCTCCAATACGGAACCCCTGCTGCGCTTAAACGTAGAAGCACGGAACGATGAATCGGTCCGGGCTTTAATCAAGGAAATCGAAACGATTATCAACGCTTCATAACGAAAATCCACAGTTAAATTTGTCTCCGACGGCCAGGAAACCCTTTCGTGAAAAAGTTTCCTGGACCTTCCCAAAGCTTTTAATTATTAGTATGTATCAGGCATGGGAGGATTATCACTATGATCGGAGCCGCTATATTTTTGACGTTGTTCGAATACTCCGGCACTGCAAACGAACCCACACGCAGTGTGGTTTTGGGAGGTGTCGGAACCCGTCCATCCGTGATGGTTTACAAAAAGGTGTCCATCCGTGATGGCTGACAAACTGATGGCGAATCAGGATAATTGGATGGCGCTTTTTAAATCCGGGTCTTTCAACCTCAGCTCGCGGATTGCAGCTCCTACCGGTGCGAGGAACGAAAATAAGAAGAGCCTCCATCCGCCGTTTATTAAGATATTGCCTATGGTAGCTTCTTCACCCCATATGAATAATACGGAAAAAGCAGTATAAAGAATGGAGGCAGCTATCCCCCACGTTACAGCGGATATAATTCGACCGGACAGGGGAGCTCCACCGCATCCTTTGACTATACCCACTCCGCAGAGGAAAATGACGATTAAAACCAGCCACCATGTATCTCCCAGCGTGGGCACGATTCCACTCCATTTTAAATAGAATAGATCTGCTGTCCCTAATATGGCCACTGCTGCGGCAATATATAAAACAGTATGCCAGTACCGCGGTTTTTGGGAGGTTCTTATTTCCATTTGTTTGATCATACGCCGGCGAATCGTGAGGGGCCAATTGTAAAACAAACGAAATACCCAATGCTCCAACAGCGCCCCGCTCTCCCCGAACACCGGCACGATGTGAACTCCTTCCGTTGCCCAATGACCGGCCATAAACCGCGCCAATTCCGGGTACCGGTAAGTCATCTGGATCGGGAACGCCAGGTAACCGATGTATTTAAAGAAACCAAGGAACACGGCGATATTATAATCTTTAAAATTCCGGTCTTTAATCACCATATACACCACATAAAGCCCCCGAACCAATGATCCGGGCGATATAGGCGTTACCTGGAACAATATAAGAATAGCCGCTACGGCTGCCATCGCTTCCGCATTGGTCAACTGCGGGTGCGCCCTGACGTATATCCAGCTCAAAGTTACCGAAACGATCTGGGTTACAGGCAGTGTACACACATGTACCGCCAGGCTTTTTAAATACTTTTGAATAAAGGGCTCTTTCAATTGCCCCCGGATTGTATCGGCATCTTTTCTCGCCAGGATGTGTTTCTTTTCTCCCTGTTCGATCATATCTTTCAACCACTCTTCACGAAACGGGGCGCTGAAATAGAGTTTAAAAGGCCGTACGAATATATTATGCAGCCGTTCACGGGCATATTGTCCATCTGTAAAAAACCGGTGCACCCCCCCGGGTAAAATGGATAACGGCAGATGAAGAAGGTATAAACCGAAAGAGTCGGAAATATTTCCCGCTTTTACCGCGGTAACCCGTTCATTTCGGTTCCAATCGATGGCTTTTTCTGCCATTTTCCCACGAAAAGCGCGCTTTAGATATCCCCATTTACTTAAGACCCCGGCGTAATGGCGCCGCCAATCCGGCCTGCCCCAGGTTTTACGAAAAAATCTCCCCAGGAAAGGAATAATACCCAATACATAATAAACGATAGTTAAAAACGCATTTTTGTTTAATTCCTGCTCGGAGTGGTCGTCCAGGAGATTTTGAACCCGCCAGCCTTTTCGTAAACTGCTTAACATCGTGGACCATAACCGTCTGCTGAACAGGAGGCGGAAATGATTGTGGGTGATATCCGGTATCGAATCCCGGTATATTTTTTCACAGGTTTTAAGGTCTTCAAATAAAGGCAGCATATCGGGGAACTCGTCTTTGTTGGATTGAATGAATCGGTCCAATTTTTTTAGGTTACCCCGGTCGAATTGTACCAGGCTGCCGCGCCCGATTCCTTTTAATATCAATTTGAAATCCCCCGGGCTCATGGGAAGGAGAGGCAGCAGCGCCAAGCCTGCCCGGAAATCCACTGCGGTTAAACCCTGGGTCGGGTCTTTTTCCGTTTCGTTCCGTTTCAAGCAATTGGGCTGGCTTTTGGCTGTAGACCATTCGTATTGCCGCGCGAATTCATGAGCCCCCATATCGTGGAGCAGTTGGACAAAATCGGCCATGTATTTTTTCTTTGCCCGGTATTCCGGGGAACCCATCAGGTCTGTTTTTACTTTTTTGCCCCGGTTGTGGAGTTTGAGTAAGTCCATCCTGTCGTCTACTTCCAGCCGCCATGTGCGCCCGTCGATCCAATCGCTGATCTCCCCGCAGCTTCCCAGTTTCGTATCGACAAAGGTTGCGTGGATATCGTTCACCACCGACTCGTCGCCGAAACGGGTTTTCGCTCCCCGGCGTATTAGTTTTTGCCACAAAGCACCGGCGCGGGCTGCCGTAGGATTCACTTGCGGTTGAAATGCCCCCTGGAAACCGACCCGGTATAAAAGGTTTCGAAAGAAAATCGAAAAACCGGAAGGGGGGATCAATATTTTTATGGCATAGGAGTGACCCACCCGGATGGGAAAATGAAGGGGAGGATTTCCCGGTTCATTTTCTTTGAAAGCGATTTCCATCACTTTGGCTTTGTATACTTGACCGGCGAAACCGCCGCCTGCGAATTTCTCGATCTCGAAATTTATTATAGCTTTTTTTCCATAATCATCAGCAGACAGGCTCTCGCAATCGATTGCGAGCCGTTCGCCCACGTCGTATCTTTTAACTCTCAATGGGCGGTGCAGATCCTGTTGGAAAAATTTCTCTCTTAAGCGTTGGCGGATGTGGATATCCTCTAAATCTTTTTGTTGATTATCGGTCATAGTCTAATTCCTTATCCTGTGTATTTGGGAATCGAATATTTGGGGATAATTCGAAGCAATATTCTATCGTAAATGGTAGAATAATGCAAGAAATTTCTTGCCTGCCACGAAATTAGATTAGCCACAGGGGTCACAGAGCCGCACTAAGTGTGGGTTTTTTTTGCCTTTTTCTTGCCTGTCCCCTTTTTTTTCAAAAGAGTGTGGACTGTGTGGACCTTGTGGACAATGGATTTGTTTGTGGAAAAGGTTACATACCCGGGACTTTTTGCCGCAGCGATCGTACAGGGTTTTAATTTCATGGTCTTTGGGCGAGGCCGCATGCTTCATAATGAGCTATCCCCTTTTTTCCCTTTTTGTGGAACGATGAATGACAAATTGGGGAAATTTCGGCTCTTGACAAAATAGAGGATGGGAATTATACTTCCAAAGGTGATTAAATATGGATAAGACCGATTATGATAAGAATAAGGATATTGACGATGTAACGCCGGGAGTTTTAGAGAATCGTGCTTTTATGCAAAAGCTGTTGAAAACCCGGATGCCGTTTGGAAAATATGCGGGACGATTTTTGATCGACCTTCCCGAATCGTACGTGGTGTGGTTTTCGCGGCAAGGTTTCCCGAAGGGGGAACTAGGGAAAATGCTGCAAATCGTTTATGAAATCAAATTGAACGGGTTGGAATATCTATTTGAGAACTTTCGTAGGTAGTTTATTTTTATAAAAGAGAGATTTAATTCATTAAATGGGTGATTTAATTTATTAAACGGGGAATTTTAATATTAAAATCACGGATTTTAAGATTAAAACGCTTGACTTTAATCTTATATTTGAAGATTTTAAGGATAAAAACCGGGATTTAAAGAATAAAAACGGGGATTTAAAGAATAAAACAGACGGTTTTAATATTAAAATTGAGCGTTTATTGATAGAGAAAGGTTTTCTTTGACCGGCCTTTCTTTATTTTCGTTTTATTTAAAGGTTCACCGGTGAACACGGAGGTCATGAGGCCTGGATGAGGCCCCTGACCCCCTTTTTTGTTTTACTTTTTATCTAACACCGATGAATTCGTTAGAAGTCGATTAATCTTCGATCGGCACATTGGTAACCGGGCAGTTTGTACCGCAGGTATTACCGCAGGTGTAGTTAACGGGACAGGTGGGACCGCAAAGGGTCTGGAGGCAACCGGTATCGCAGCTATAACATGTATTGCACTTGGAGTTATAAGAAATAGGGCAAATCTGAGTATACGCGATTGCGATGTTACCACCGTGGACCTGGTTGAGTCCGGCAATGGTCATTTTGTTTAGGTTCATTTTTTTCAACAGCTTTTTTGTCTTCATTTTTTTGTTTCTCCTTTTATCGGTTTATTTTTGTTTGTAAAAACGTCGATTTCGAAACGATTCACGCAGGGGCGCAGTTTTCTTCTTATTTTTTTAATTCGCCTTTGATATAATTATACTCCTTTTTTTCTTTCACGTAAACCCACTGCGTGGGGGGCGTTTGCAATGCCTGTATATCTTGCTTCTTTCCTGGCATGACCTAACTCCGTTTATATTTGAGAAATTTTTGACTGTCCCCTTTTTTGTTTTTCACGGGTGGCACAGGTTCTTTTTGACTGTCCCGAATGCCACTAAGTTAAGGTTATTTTTGTGCTATAGGGGCGTGTCGGTGCTCCCCTGGAACGCCCTGTTGAGCCAAATTTTCGAGGACCGAAAATTGGCGAGACGGGTCCCC
>Ga0105104_10000782_pt1 | contig 24719 bp, 25 predicted proteins | sample PPLLaktember2015_3_FD_87034 | JGI IMG/M metagenome (GOLD analysis project Ga0105104, IMG submission 87034) | Freshwater sediment microbial communities from Prairie Pothole Lake near Jamestown, North Dakota, USA - PPLs Lake P7 Core (6) Depth... | ecosystem: Environmental > Aquatic > Freshwater >...
GATCCTCTCGGCGTTTGACGCCGAAGCCCAGAAGCTGCTCACCGAGATCCAGGACCGCCAGGCGATCATCCTCCACGGCCGGACCTTTACCACCGGGCGGCTGGCCGGCCAGAACGTGGTCCTGGCAGTCAGCGGGGTGAGCATGGTCAATGCCGCAGTGACCGCCCAGACCACCATCGATTATTTTGAGGTGACCGGCATTGTTTTCTCGGGGATCGCCGGCGGGGTCAACCCGGACCTCCATATTGGCGATGTCACCGTCCCGGCGCGTTGGGGCCAGTACCAGGAGCAGCGCTTTGTCCGCCAGACCGGGGATGGTTGGGCGGTGCCGTCTGGCGCGCCGTTTGGCAATTACGACATGATGGTCCCTATGCCGGTGGAGGTAACCCCGCCGGACGGCCGCCCTGATACGGTGATTGAAAAGTTCTGGTTCGATGTGGATGGGCAGATGCTGGAGGCCGCCGAGGCAGCTGCTGCGCGGGTGACCCTGGATGACTGCCCGGCGGTCGGCGGCTGCCTGACCGAGGCGCCCAGGGTGGTGACGGGAGGGAATGGGGTCAGCGGTCCAACCTTTGTGGACAACGCCGAGTACCGCGAGTGGGTCTGGCAGACTTTTCAGGCCGATGCGCTGGATATGGAGAGCGCTGCCGTGGCCCAGGTGGCTTACAGCAACGCCAAACCGTTCATCGCCTTCCGCTCCCTCTCCGACCTGGCGGGTGGGGGACCGGGCGCCAACGAGATCGCGCTCTTTTTCCAGCTGGCCGCCGATAATTCCGCCGCGGTGGTGACGGCGTTTCTGGAGGAGATGGGACAGTAATCAGGGTACTTCAGCAGCTGCTAACTGCCGGAGATTATTGGGCTACCGGGCTCTTTTGCAGCACCTTACGCAGCTGGACGCGCGCCCGGCACAGGCGGCTTTTGACCGTGCCGATGGGAGCATTCAGGACCCTGGCCGCTTCCCGGTAATCCATTTCCTGAAGATCGATCAAAACCACCGCGGCGCGGTATTCGGGCGACAGCTGCTGGATGCATTTCATCAAGTATTTTTTGGATTCGCTGCGTTCGGCGGCCTGTTCGGGGGTATCCAGCGGGTCGGCCAGCCAGGAGGGCGATTCGATCTCATCCTCATAATCATCAAAGAGCTCTAACGGACGCGTGGGGCGGCGTTTCTGTTTGCGCAGCTGGTCCACGCACAGGTTGGTGGTGATGCGCAGCAGCCAGGGCCGGAAAGGCCCGCCGTGGAAGAGGTCCAGCTTGCGGTAAGCCGTCAAAAAGACTTCCTGGGCAGCGTCTTCAGCGGCTTCGGGTTCCCTCAGGATCCAGAATGCCTGGCGGTAGACCGCATCCTGGTATTCCATGACCAGCTCGTTGAAGGCCGCCAGGTCGCCGCACTGCGCGCGCTGGATACGCGCTTGCTCACGTTGTACATCGATGTCCAGGCTTAATACTGGTTCTGGTCGTGTATAAGGAAAACGCTTCAAATTGCCAATCGCCTCGATCATCGCAAACCCTCTCAAAGTTAGATTCCAGAACCCGTTTTTTATTGATGAGACCGCTCTCATTGGGGACATCCATACTATACCAAACAGGTGGGGTATTAAGGATCGGATAAAAGGGTTAATCCGGGGGGTTAAATTAATCCATCCAACGTATAATCTGGATATGAAAGAACTAACCACCGAAATCGAGATCAATTCTACTCCCGACCACGTCTGGAAGTTCCTGACCGATTTCGCCACCTTTCCGGAGTGGAACCCCTTTATTCGCCGCGCCAGAGGTGAACTGCGCCCAGGCGGGCGCCTGGAGGTCTTGTTGGGAGCCTCAGGGACCCAGGCGAGGATCTTCCGCCCCACCGTGTTGGCAGTCGAACCCAACCGCGAGCTGCGCTGGCTGGGTAAGCTGTTCTTGGGCGGTCTGTTTGACGGCGAGCATATTTTTAGCATCGAGCCCCTGGAGGATCAGCGCGTCCGCCTGGTTCAGCGTGAGCGCTTCAGCGGGCTGCTCATCCCCTTCATGAACAAGCTTATCGACGTCGACACCCGCCGGGGGTTCGAGGAGATGAATCAGGCCCTCAAGCAGCGCGCCGAACAGTTTGGACCAGTTGGGTAAGGTCCGTTCTCCCGCCCCGGGTGTGCTGGTCTGTGACGGGGTCTACTCGGAGGAGAATAAATTCTCCAGCGAAGAACACGTTGAAGTGACTGGGTGAAAGGGATTACTAAACAATGGAAGTGGTCAACCTGAATGATAAGCTCGCCCGTATCAACGATTTCTGGCACCCGCGCATCGTGGCCGAGCTGAATGATATGCATGTCAAGCTGGTCCGGCTGGAAGGCGAGTTCGTCTGGCATCACCATGAGGAAGAGGATGAGCTCTTCCTGGTGGTCAAAGGCCGGCTGCGCATGCAGTTCCGCGACCGCGAAGAAATTCTAGAGGAGGGCGAGCTGCTGGTCGTCCCCCATGGGGTGGAGCACCGCCCGGTAGCGGATGGTGAGACGCATGTGCTGCTCCTGGAACCCAAGACCACCCTCAACACCGGCAACGTTCGGAACGAGCGCACGGTCGAAGCCGATTGGATCTAACCTGTTTCCCGTTTGCTGTCTACCACCCATGTCTGGCTACTCCAAAACCCCTCTCGTTCAAAAGCTCGGGATCAAACCGGGGTTTCACCTGGCGATCCTCAACGCGCCGGCCGGTTATGAGCGGGTGCTGGTCGATCTCCCCGCCGGGATCACGCAGAGCGCCGAATTGGGTCATGGGCTGGATTTCGTCCAGTTCTTTTGTCGGGAGCGCGCCCAGCTAGAACAGCGCTTCCCGGAATTGAAAGCTGCCCTGAAACCGGCCGGGATGCTGTGGATATCCTGGCCCAAGGGGACATCGAAAGTGCCTACCAATCTGAACGAAAATATCATCCGCGAGATTGGCCTCGAGAATGGGCTGGTAGATGTCAAAGTCGCCGCCGTGGATGATGATTGGTCGGGGTTGAAATTTATCTACCGTCTCAAGGACCGCCCCTGATATGTTCCTCTTTTACTTCTCGATCTCGCTGACCATCCTGTCCAGCCTGCTCTACCACCTGGCCCAAAAGCTGACCCCTCAAGGCGCCCACCCCCTGGTTTCGCTGGGGGTAACGTACGGAGCGGCTTTGCTGATCTGCCTGGCTGCCTTGATCTTTTCGCCGCCCAGGGACGGCCTGCTGACCGAACTGCGCCGCCTGAACGGATCCAGCCTGGTCCTGGCGCTGGCGATCTTTGGTCTGGAGATCGGCTTCCTGCTGGCATATCGGGCGGGTTGGAATATCAGCCTGGCGGCGATCTTGGCCAATGTGGCGCTGGGCGTGCTGCTGATCCCGGTGGGATTGGTCTTCTTTCGCGAGCAGCTTACGCCATTGAACTGGGTGGGCCTGCTGCTGTGTGTCGTGGGCTTATTTCTCGTCAACCGGAGGTAGGCCATGCCAGCCGAGCTGGATAAAATCCGGTAACCATCACGATAAGGAGGTCAGGATGCAAAATGCAGGTCAGGTCCAATCGGGGTATGCACCGGTGCGTGGAGCGCGCATCTTTTATAAGGTGATTGGCGAGGGGAAACCTCTGGTCCTGGTGCATGCCGGGATTGCCGACAGCCGGATGTGGGATCGGCAGGTAAACGATTTTGCGCGCCGCTACCGGGTGATCACATACGACCTGCGCGGTTTCGGCAAAAGCGATTCGCCGCCAGGCGAATTCGCGCATTATAAAGACCTGGCCGGGCTGCTGGACTACCTGGGGATCCAGAACGCAGCCCTGGTGGGTTGTTCTCTGGGCGGTGGGACTATTCTCAACCTGGCGGTCCGGCACCCCGATCGGGTGGCGGCTCTGGTTCTGGTCGGCTCGGGGGTGGAGGGTTACCAGTTCAAGGACCAGGAGACCAAAGACCAATGGCCGGCGATCGACCTCGCGATCGATCAGGGCAAATACGACCAGGCAGCCGACCTGGAGATCAAACTATGGGTGGCCGGTCCGCGCCGGACCGTCTACCAGGTGGACCCGGATGTGCGCGACCGGGTGCACGCCATGCTGATCTCGGCTTACCAGGCCGGGCAGACCCAGGGGAGCGAGGAGCGTTTGGACCCCGCCACTCTGGGGCGCCTGGGAGAGGTGCGCGCGCCTACGCTGGTATTGGTGGGGGAGGAAGACGTCCCGGATATCTTCCGCATCGCCGAACTGCTCTCTAACGGGATCGCCGGCGCCCGGCGCGCCAGCATCCCCGGAGCGGCGCATCTCCCCGGCCTGGAACGGCCCGCCGAGTTCAACCAGGCCGTGATGGAGTTTCTCGATGCGGTCTACCGTTCGGGTTAGCCGAGCGCACGGGCGAAATCATTAAAACCTGATTGAGGCATTCATTTGGCCGATTTGCATTTTTCCATCGAGATCAACCGACCGCCTGAGGCAGTCTTTCGCCTGATCGCTGACCTGGCGAACTATCATCGCTGGCTGCCCCCTTCGAAGACGTATGCGGCAACCGTCGATATATCCGACACACCTATCCAGGCTGGCACAACATATCGCGACAAGAATACCTCTAACGTCTTGCTCGGCGAAGTCCGCGCTTATTCACCCTATTCCCTGATCGTTTTCCATCAGGGTACCGAAAAAAAGAGTCTCGACATCACCATCCGCTATGAGTTGTCGCCGTCGGGCAATGGCACCCGGCTTGAGCGTACAACCACGATCACGACATTTGGGGTGCTGCGCCTGCTCCAGCCCATCGTGGTCGGGCAAATCCGGCAAGAGAACGAGCGCACGATCCGGGCGCTCAAGGCGTATCTGGAGACCCATACAGGATAATCAAGGAGCACAGATGGAATATCGTTTGTTTGGCAGGACCGGCGTCAAGGTATCTCCCCTCTGCCTGGGCGCGATGAATTTCGGCGGGGCCACCTTGGAAGAAGACTCGATCCGTATCATCCACGCTGCCCTGGATGCGGGGTTCAACTTTATCGATACGGCCAATGTGTACAACGCCGGGAACAGCGAAGTGGTGGTAGGGAAAGCCCTGCATGACCGGCGCGACCGGGTCTTTCTGGCCACCAAAGCACACGGCCGGATGGGCGACGGCCCCAACGATGAAGGCAACTCGCGCTTGCACATCTGGAAAGCTGTGGATGATTCGCTGCGCCGGTTGAACACCGACCACATCGATCTCTACCAGATGCACCGCGCCAACCCGGAAATCCCCATCGATGAAACCCTGGGCGCGCTGACCGACCTGGTGCGGGCCGGTAAAGTTCGTTATACCGGCTGCTCTACCCACCCGGCCTGGATGGTGATGGAGGCCCTGGCGACCGCCGAGCGGCTGGGGCTGGCGCGGTATGTTTCCGAGCAGCCGCCTTACAACCTGCTCGACCGGCGGATCGAGAACGAGCTGGTCCCTCTGGCGCTCAAATACAACCTGGCCATCATCCCCTGGGCTCCGCTGGCGCAGGGTATCCTGGCGGGGCGCTACTCTTCCGGACAGGCGTACCCCGCGGATTCGCGCGCCGCGCGGATGCCGGGAACGATCTATGCCGAGCGGGTCACCCCGCAGGGGATCAGCGCGGGCGAGAAATTCACAGCCCTGGCACGGGAGTGCGGCAAGACCCCCGGGCAGCTGGCGCTGTTGTGGGCCAAAGACCAGGCGGGGATCACCGCGCCGATCGTCGGTCCGCGCACCCTGGAACAGCTCGAGGAGCTGGCGCCCGTGCTGGAGATGAATCTGAGTGAGGAGGAGCGGGCGGCCTGCGATGAGCTCAACCCTCCCGGGGGTGCGCTGGTCAACTTCCATAACACATCGGGTTGGATGAAAACCCCGGTTGCGTCATGAAAATCTCCATCCAATTCTCGGGTGTAGCGCGTGCCATTGTAAAGGCCCAAACTGTCGATTTTGAAGTCGAGCCGGGGGCCACCTATACCGATGTGGTGCGCAAGCTGAGCGAAGCTTATCCTCAACTGACCGGTGTGGTCATCGACTCGGACGGCAAATCCCTGTTGAGCGCTAATATGTTCAGCATGGACGGCGAAGAAATGATCCAGCCTGACCAGATGGAGCAGGCCCCCGCGCCGGGCGCCCGTTTGATGTTAATGTCGATCATCGTGGGTGGATAAGGGACAGGGTAGATCCTGTATGCCGCCGGGCAGTTACGATAAAGCCGCCGCGAATGGCGCGAATTTGACGGAAAAAGATAGAAAGCAATCATGCCCGAATTTATAGAGACCATATTCGCTCGCCGCAGCATCCGCGCCTATACCGAACGACCGGTCGATCGGGAAACGCTTAAGCTGCTTCTACAAGCGGCCATGGCCGCGCCATCGGCGGCCAACAGCCAGCCCTGGGAGTTTATCGTGATCGATGAAATAGAAGCCCTGGATGGGCTGCGCGGCCAACTGCGGTTCGGCCAGTATAATGCCCCCGCGGCCATTGTGGTGTGCGGCAGCCCTGAAACTGCCCACAACAGCGCGGGGCGCAGGTTCTGGGTCCAGGATTGTTCGGCAGCCATCGAAAACATCCTGATTGCCGCGGCCGGGTTGGGGTTAGGAACCGTATGGATCGGGGTATACCCGCTTCCGGCGGTAGTCCAGGCGGTCAGCCAGGAGCTGGGTCTCCCCGAACAGGTGATCCCATTGGGGGTGATCTACGTGGGCCATCCTGCCGAGGAGAAACCCCCGCGCACCCAATACGATGAACACCGGGTTTACTGGCAGCATTATGCGCCGCACAAACGGCGGGCAAAGCTCAAAAACGCCAAGCACCAGTAGGCCTGGCCTTACCAGAATGATACCTACCGGGTTATAATGATCTCCTCGCGCAGCAGCCGTAAAGACGCAAAATTTTGCGTCTTTACTTTACATCTTGGCAGCTTTGCGCGAGGATTTGCCCCCGATTATGGAAAGGAACTCCTACGTGACTACTGCATTCGACGAGCTCAAATGGCGCGGGTTGGTATACGACTATATGGAGGGCGTGCCTGATCTGCTCGCCACTCAGAAGATCACCATCTATAACGGCTTCGATGCCACAGCCGATTCGCTCCACGTCGGACACATGGTTCCGCTGATCGCCCTGGCTCGCTTGCAGCGTTTTGGCCACCATCCCATTGCCCTGGCGGGCGGCGGGACCAGCATGATCGGCGACCCGAGCGGCAAGACCAGCGAGCGCCAGCTCCTCAGCCGCGAACAGATCGAATCGAATGTCGCATGTATCAAACAGCAGCTGGCTCATTTCCTCGATTTTGAGGTAAAGACCAACCCGGCGCGGGTGCAGAATAACGCCGATTGGCTCATGCCGCTCAACCTGATCGAATTCCTGCGCGACGTGGGCAAGCATTTTACGGTAAATTACATGATCTCGAAGGATTCGGTGCGCACGCGCCTGGAGCGCGAGGACGGCATTTCGTTTACCGAGTTCAGCTACATGCTGCTCCAATCCTATGATTTCGTACACCTTTTCGACGTCGAGAACTGCGTTTTGCAGACCGGCGGCAGCGACCAGTGGGGCAATATCACCGCCGGGGCGGAGCTGATCCGGCGCATGCGCGGGAAACCGGCTTTCGGCCTGGTCTACCCGCTGATCACCAAAGCGGACGGCACGAAATTTGGCAAAACCGAAACGGGCACGGTCTGGCTTTCGGCAGAACGCACCTCGCCTTACCGTTTCTACCAGTTCTGGTTGAACGCCGATGACCGGGATGTGGCCGGCTATCTGAAGTTCTTTACCTGGCTGCCGCAGCCTGAGATCCAGGCCCTGGAACAGTCAGTGGCCGAGCGCCCCGAGCAGCGCGAGGCGCAGCGCGTGCTGGCGCGCGAGATGACCCGCACCGTGCACGGCGAGGCGGCCCTGGCGCGCGCCGAACAGGCCGCAAAAGTCCTTTTTGGCGGCGAGCTGACCGGTCTGAGCGCGGCGGAGATCGCCGATATCTTCGCGGACGTGCCTTCCAGCGAGCTGCCCCGCAGCCAGTTGGAAGGGGCCGGGATGGCGGTCATCGATCTGCTGGTTTCCAGCGGGATGAGCAAATCGAAAGGCGAAGCGCGCCGCTCGATCGACGAGGGTGGGATCTACCTCAACAACCTGCGGGTTGGCGAGGCCGGACAGGCGGTTACCCTCGCGGACGCTATGGAGGGCCGCTTCCTGGTCCTGCGCAAAGGGCGCAAGAATTACACCCTGGTGCAGGTGGTGTGATCCGCGAAATGAGAGACGGACAACCGCGGCGACGCAGAGTACGCAGAGGTTTATACGAGAAGAATTCTCTGCTTTCTGTGCGTCTCCGCGGTGAATTTTCGGGCGGGATTTGTGTGTAAAAATGGCTGATTTTGAAACGCTGGATATTTTTGGGTACCGCGGCGAGCGGGTGCCGAACCGGTTCTACCACCAGGCAGGCGAGACGCGCCACCTGGCGTTGGTCTTTCCGGGGTACCGCTATGGGCTGGACCTGCCGCTGTTGTATTACCCGACCCAGCTGCTGCGGGCACGCGGGGCGGATGTATTGGGGCTGGATCTTGCGTATAGCCGAGATCGGCGATATGTTTCCGCAGCGGACCCCGAGAAATCCGAATGGCTGGACGCGGATACGCGGGCAGCCTGCGCGGTTGCCATGGCTCAACGGGAATACAACCGGTTCACCCTGATCGGCAAGTCATTGGGTACACTGGCGGTTGGCTGCCTGGTGGAGACCGAGCCGCGCCTGAAAGAGGCGCACTGCATCTGGCTGACCCCCATCTTGAATAATGAACGGCTCCAGAGCCAAATGGCCCAGGCTCCCCAGCGCGGGTTGGTAGTGGTCGGAACAACCGATCCTTATTATCAGGAAGAGATTCTCGACCGGCTGGAGCAGGCCACCCGCAACCCCAGCCTGGTGATCCCCAATGCCGACCACAGCCTGGAAATCCCGGGGAAGATCAGCGAATCGATCCGCATCCTCCAGACCGTCATGGACGCAATCGATGTATTTTTAAATGTTTAAAAGATAGGAAAATGGTTGGACGCGGACGAACACTAAATAACGCGGAAAAAGATTCAGTTAGTCTACTCAGACACCGGGTGTTTTCGGAAACACCCGGTGTCTGGTCCTTCACTCGTGCTTGTCCGCGTCTAACCCAAAGAGTTATTTCTTTAGGGCGGCTTCCATGAGCTTCTGGATGCGGCTGATCATGCTGGCCGGTTCGGGGTGGATGCCTTCCACCAGCAGGGCGTCTTCATAGACCTGCTCGATTACCGCGTGCGCCAGCGGGTGATCCGGTTCCAAGGCTTCTACGCCGGTCAGGATCGGGTGCCTGGGGTTGATCTCCAGCACCTTCTTGGGGGCGCTGAAATCGCGGTTGAGCATGCGGTAGACGCGCTGCATCTCGGGGTTGAGCGTCCCTTCCGGGTCGACCAGGCGGGCGGGTGAGTCGGACAGCCGCTCGGTCTTGCGCACATCGCTGACCTTTTCTCCCAATACCTGCTTGAAGCGCTCGATCAAATCGTTAACCTGGCTCTCTGACAGAGCCGGGGTTTCCGAGCCGGTCTGCGGTTCCTCTTCCACGTTGGGCAGCTCGGCGGTTGCCACGTTGGCCAGCGGCTTATCCTTGTATTGGGTCAGGCGCAGCAGGACAAAAGAGTCGACCGGGTCGGTGAACAGCAGCACCTCATAATTTTGTTTGCGGATAGCGTCCAGGTGCGGGCTGTAGAGCACCGAGCGCTCATCCTCGCCAAGGATGTAATAAATTTTGTCCTGCCCCTCTGGCATGCGCTGGATGTAATCGTCCAGCGAAGACCACTCGGCAGTCTTCAGGTTGGTCCGGTAGCGCAGCAGGGAGGCCAGGTTGTCGAAGTCGGCCGCGTCGGTGGCCACGCCTTCTTTGATGTGGATGCCGTGCGTCTCCCAGAATTTAATGTATTCTTCCGGTTTTTCGTCGGCCAGTTTTTTTAGGGTTTTGATGACCTCTCCGGTCACCAGTTTTTTAAGTTGGGTCATCAGGCGGTTGTTCTGGACCGACTCGCGCGAGACATTCAGCGGCAGGTCTTCCGAATCGATCACTCCCTGGATAAAACGGAAGGCCTCTGGGAGCAGGTCCTTACAGTAATCCTGGATCAATACCTTGCGCGCGTATAATTTCAGGCCGTCTTCGTGACGCGGGGAAAACATATTGCGCTCCCCGCCGGCCGGGACGAACAGCAGGGCGTATAACTGGACAGGAGCATCCACCACCATGTGGGTGTGGGCGCGAGGGGGTTCGGGGTCCAGGGTAAACTGTTTGTAAAATTCATCGTATTCTTTGGCCTCTACCTGGCGGGGCTGCTGGCGCCACAGCGCGGTCTGGCGGTTGGCCTGTTCCTGCTCTTCGCCGATATAGATCGGGAAGGGGATGAAATCCGAGTGATGGCGAACGATCTCGCGCAGGCGGTAGGGTTCGAGGAACTCTTTGGCGTCCTCTTTGAGCTTGAGGATCACCCGCGTGCCGCGTTCTTTCATCTCGGACGGCTCGATCGTGTAGGTGTCGGCTCCGCTGGAAGTCCAGGCAGCCGGCTCGCTCTCCGGTTGGTAGGAATGCGACTCGACCCGGATCCATTCGGCGGCCATAAATGCCGAATAGAAACCAACCCCGAACTGCCCGATCACATCGGTCAGGCTGCGGTTCTGGCTCCTGGCCGCCTCGATAAAGGCGCGCGCCCCGGAATGGGCGATGGTGCCCAGGTTCTCGTCCATCTCTGCGCGGGTCATCCCGACCCCACTGTCTTGAATGGTGAGCGTGCCCTCCTCCTTGTTGGGGAGGATGCGGATGGCGAGCTCAGCATCGGGGTCCAGGATGTCGTGTTTGGTGAGCATCTCGAAGTCCAACCGGATGAGCGCGTCAGAGGCGTTGGAGATCAGCTCGCGCAAGAAGATCTCCCGGTTGGTGTACAGGGAATGGATCAGGATTTCCAGAAGCTGGCGGGTCTCCGCTTTGAATGGGATCTGCTGGACAGTTTCTGAATTGGGAGAAGGATTCGGTTGGCTCATGGCGTATCCTTGGGATTGGATTTGGTGAATTGTTCGTTTTCTTTTGGCGGGACTATGTTACCACAAATGGGATTCCTTCGGAGGAAGACACACCAGAGGGATCAAGCGACTACTCCAAATAAGGATATAGTATAGTTTTGTAAAAAATGCATTAGAAGTTACAATAACGGTACCAAAAAACGGGAGCCGGGTATGAGAAGGTATTGGAAATGGATCTGGGTTATCCTGGGAGCCGGGTTGGGCGCGGCTGTGGTCTGGCGGCTGGCGGCTCGCCGGCGCTCGCTGCCTTGCCCCGCCTGGCTGGGTTGGCTGTTGGAGAATCCATTAATGGAAGCCAGCGCACGCTCAATCCTTGCCAGGCTGGACCTGCGTCCCGGGATGCGCGTGCTCGACGTGGGCTCAGGGCCAGGACGGTTGACCATCCCGGCAGCTGAAATGGTAGGTCCTTCCGGAGAAGTGGTCGCGCTGGATATGCAGCCCGCCATGCTGCGGCGCGCACAGCACCGGGCGAATACAGCCGGGTTGGAAAATATCCGTTTCGTGCTGGGTAATGCGGGCGGCGGCCATTTGGAACTCGGCTATTTCGACCGGGCGCTGTTAGTGACCGTGCTCGGGGAGATCGTCGACCGCCAGGCCGCGCTCGGCGAGATTCTCCTGGCCCTCAAGCCGGGTGGGATCCTTTCGGTGAGTGAATTCTTTCCGGATCCCCACTTCCAATCACAGGAGACTGTCCGGCGCCTGACCGCCCAGGCCGGGTTCGAAGAGCTCCGCTGCGACGGCAAGCCGCTGGCCTATACCATGCACCTGCGCAGACCGGAGATAGTGGGTGGTGGTAAGTGAGTAGTGACCGGATCTTTTCTGACACCTGTCTACTATCCACTTTCTGAGAGGACTGAGATGACGATTGAATCTGAGAGAGATTTGAAGAAACTTCAAAAGATCGGCAAGATCGTAGCGCTAACTTTGCGGGTGATGGCGCGCAGCGCCCGGCCGGGGATGACCACCCGCGAGCTGGATGCGATTGGCGCGGCTGTCTTGCAGAAGCACGGAGCGCGTTCCGCGCCCATGCTGGCTTACAATTTTCCCGGAGCGACCTGTATCAGCATCAACGACGAGGCCGCCCACGGCATCCCGGGCGAGCGGGTGATCCAGGCGGATGATCTGGTCAATATCGACGTATCCGCCGAGCTGGAAGGTTATTTCGCGGATACGGCTGTCATGGTGGTTATGCCGGAAGCCGGCCCACTCAAACGCAAACTGGCGGACTGCACGCGGGTCGCGCTCCAGCGTGGGATGCATGCTGCCCGCGCCGGTAGGCCGATCAACGCCATCGCTCAGGCGGTGCAAGGCGAGGCGCGCCGCTGTGGTTTTTCTGTTTTGAGCGACCTGTCTGGCCACGGGGTGGGGCGCGCCATCCACGAAGAGCCCCAAGCGGTGGCGAATGTCTACAACCCGCTGGATTTCCGCAAGCTTTCGGACGGGCTGGTGATCACCATCGAGCCTTTTCTCACAACAGGCGCACGCGAGACCCGCACCCTCTCGGATGGATGGACGTTGAAAACCATGGATGGCAGCCTGAGCGCTCAATACGAGCATACCATCGTTGTCACCCGCGGCCAGCCCCTGGTGATCACAGCGCTCTAAATTCCACTTTTGGCGGGCTATAATAGGGATATGCAGGAAACAAAAGTCCAGACACAGATATCCGCAGGAGGGGTTGCTTTCCGGCTGCATGGGGGCCGGGTGGAGGTGGCTTTGATTTCCGTAGGGAGCGAGCCGCGCTGGCAGCTCCCCAAAGGAATGATTGGCCCTGGCGAGGACAACGAAACCGCCGCTATGCGCGAAGTCCACGAGGAGGCCGGGGTCGAGACCGATCTGATCGCCCCACTGGACCGCATCGAGTACTGGTATGTTTCTCACAGCCAGGGCCGGCGCATCCGTTTTCATAAATTTGTCTATTTTTTTCTGCTGAGATATCTTTCGGGGGATCCCAAAGACCACGACCATGAGGTGAATGACGCCCGCTGGGTGGAGATCGACGCTGCCATCCGCTTGATGTCATTTGAGAGCGAGCGCAAGGTGGTCATCCGCGCCCGCGAACTGATCCAAAACCTTCTATAAATGCATTATAAAATCTCATATACCCACTACAACAAATGTAACGTATAATTAGATCAAATAATAGTAATGATGAGATGACATGTGGTATCGGGGGGCTTACCGATGAAAACTATCATTGCTCGGGACTGGCTTTCGCAACCAGACCAAATAGGGGGGAATTTCGATGAGGAATCTTTACGCACCCGGTGATCTGGCCCAATTTGAACCGGGAGATCATATCAGCCTGATCTATGATAACGACCAGGATCAAAAAAACTGGTCTATTACCTGTGCCCGCAAGGCGCTCAACCAGCACGAGAAGATGCTGTATTTAATCGACCCCAGCCAGATGGAAGGGACCATGAGCGCCCTATGGGACGCGGGTCTCGGCCTCGAAGCCCTCCTGCAAGCCGGCCAGCTCCAGATCCGCTGCCTGAGCAGCGTGCAAGGACAAGACGACAAGCTGGTACACCCCGACAACATCCAGCAAATTCTTCACGACGAGCTAGAAATTGCGCGCGAGCAGGGTTTCGAAACGCTGCAGATTATGGCTGAGATGAGTTGGGCTGTCGAATGCAGCCCGGTTTCTGAAGTCGTCGAACATTATGAAACTGCAATCTTTCAATTCATTACCCAAAACCCGGCGGTGGTGATGTGCCAGTATGACCGGCATAAGTTCCAACCCGACACCCTGCTCGGACTGCTAACCAGCCACCCTTACCTGGCTCTGGGTGAAACGGTTTACGAAAATTTTTATTATCTCCACGGACAGCCGCGCCACCTGGCTGCCGACTATCCTGAGGTCGTTTTCGATACCTGGCTGCGCAACCTGCGCGATTACCACACGTCCCAGGAGAAAATGTGGCACAGCAGCACTCATGATGTGGAAACCGGTCTGTTCAACCGGGCTTTCTTTGACGAAGAGATGGCTCAGTTGGAGAAAGATCCCTCCCACTCGATCGGGATGGTGATGGTCCTGCTGGATCACCCGGAACTACTGCTCGAGGGGTTTGACCCGCAGGTAGCGCGCGAGTATTTGCGCCGGGCAGCACAGGTGCTCAAGACGGCCAGCCGGCAGTCGGATGTCATTGCGCGGGTAGACGAGCGCCAGTTTGCCGTCCTGACCCGAGACGGGGATTTCCAGTCCATGGAAGACACCGTCCGGCGCATCCGTTCGGCGTTGAAATCGCACAACCAGGATATCCACCGCGCGCCGCTCAATCTGTTCTTGTGGGGCGCGACGTCGCGGATGGAACAATGAGTTGAGGGGGCAGGCAGGAAAACGTAAAGCTTAAAACGTAATTCACGTTTCGTGTGATATGGACGCTGTTCCAGCCGCGCGCTGGCCTATTTCACACTAAACGTGAAATAGCATATAGAATATGAAAATTGGGTTAATTGAGTGTAATAGTAGATCGGGTTAAGTCAAACCCCCCCTTTTAGTAATCGATGTCACAATTGTAAGTCAACTGCAAACACTGTTGGCATCTGCAGTGGTTATACTGATTTTGGATTTTTGGTGGGGACTTAGTCTGCTAACAGTATGGGAGGGAAATCAATATGCATCGGCGCGCTATTAATCCGTTCATCCTCATTTCAGCCACTCTACTATTCCTATCCGGCGAAGTAGTACACGCGGCTTTTCCAGTAAAAACCTCCCAGGCCGTTCGTCAGGTTTGGAATATCCAGCGAGTCGATGACGTCCACAGGTTGACCGAGAAAATGGGTGATCACGCGGCGGTCTACGACTCAGCCGGAACTCTTCATGTGACGTACGGCAGCGATCACCTCTATTATGCCCGCTGTGTTGGGACGAGCTGCACGGTTGAAGTAGTAGACAGTACGGATTTTGTGGGCATGTATGCGTCGCTGGCACTGGACAGCCACGGTCATCCCCATATCGCTTATTACGACACTGGTTTATTGGATACCTGCGATGACGAGAAAGTGAAATATGCTGCCTGGAATGGCAGCCAGTGGCGGATCGATGTGGTCGATCAGGGCTGCCTCGGGGTTTATCCTTCGATCGCGGTGGATGCCCAGGACGCGCCGCATATCAGCTACTTCGACGAGGTCAGTGATGAACTGAGGCTGGCAGACTGGGAGAACAACTCCTGGCATGCCTACACTCCCTACTGGCTGCCGAGTTTTGGGTTCAGCGGCCACCCCTCCTCACTGTTGTCCGATGCACAGGGCCGCCTGCATCTGGCTTTTATCGCCGGTGCATCCGGCGGAGGGGGAACGGTCTGGTACACCCGCAAGGTCGAGGGTGGGTGGGAACCGTTGGTCCAGGTCGACTCTCAGCCGGGAGCGTCGCGATTGGCAATGGTTCTTGACAGCGCCGGTGCTCCACACCTGGCTTATAACCACAGCCATTTCGACTCCGGCCTGAACGATACCGTGAGTAAGGTTCGTTATAAACGCTTCGATGGCAGTGCCTGGCTGGCCCACGAAGAAGTCGCCAGTATGGAATACCTGGGATGGATATCGCTGTTGGTTGGGACAGACGGTTATCCGCGCCTGGTTTACAAAGCGGATGGGGCCGTTGCAGCCGTGAGAAAAACCTCCGCCGGTTGGGGAACGCCCGCCGCCATACCCAATACGGACGGTACGGAACGAATGTATCTCGGGCAAGCCTCAGCCACTACGCTCGGTATGAGTTTCTACTCCGGTGGAAAATTGCATAATGTACGTAAAGGCCCAGAATCGTCTGATTTGTGGACTGTGCCAATAGAAATCGACTCGACGGGGCACACAGGTTCTCACATCGCCATGGCCGCCAGCCAAACAGGTGACCTGCATGTTGTCTATACCGATTGGAGAGAGAAGGAGCTGCGTTATGCCCACCGCCCTGCCGGTGGCGCGTGGCAGATTGAAACAGTGCTGGAGACCGGTGACAATCTGCTCATCCGGGCAGCCGATATCGATCTGGATACAAACGGCCGGCCGAATATCGTCTACCAGGAGTATAACGAGAGCGACCAGCGTTCTGCGCTAAAATATCTCTTCTGGTCGGGCAGCGTCTGGGGGAATATGGGCGCGGTCCACGAGCCAACCCACAACGGCTGTATGCCTTCGTTGGAGCTGGATGGGTCGAACACGATTTATATTGCCTACAATGACTGCGACTATGTCCACGATAACCTGATGTTGGCGATCTGGGATGGGACCTGGCATTACCAGACGGTGGATCCGGCCCAGGACACCAGCAGCGCTTCGCTGGTTGTGAACGATCTTGGGTATTTCTACATCAGTTACACACTGCTGGATTATCCGAACAGCAAAGTGCGCTTTGCCAGGAAAGAGGGTTCGGTAAATTGGACGAATGAAGATGTGGCCATTGGAACCATGACCAACACCAGCCTGGTATTGGACAGTGCCGGCAGGCCGCGGATTGCCTATGTAGTCACTGCTGGCATGGATTACATCTCGAAGCTTTCTTATTGGGATGGGCAGCAGTGGTTGGTGGACACGGTGGCAGAGACGATGTACTGGAGCGAGTCCAGGTTGGCGATCGATGAGCAAGATCGCCTGCACCTCGCCTATGCCTGCCAATACCGCCCCTGTTATGCGCTCAAAGATGGATCCGAATGGGCAGTCACCGACCCGGTCGACCGTCCACCTGCGGACCCCGACGAAGATTTTGGGACGACTCGCTCCCTCGCGATTGGGCTGGGCACAAAGGCAATGCCGGTGATTGTCTATGAAGGCGAGCTGGACCTGAAGGCAGCAGAACTGGAAGAAGAGCTGCTCGTGTTCCTGCCGTTAGTGGTTAGATAAAGTGGATGAAAGTTTCTCCGCGCTTCACCGCCTTCATCGGGACCTACCGCGATAAGATCCGTAAGAAAATCCGCGTGATCCGTGACCCGGAAAGCGCCCTCGACCTGCTCGGAGAGCTGGAGGGTCGCGTACAGCCTGCTCAACGACCGCCGGCTGGCTATCGCCTATGAGCCGTACGCCAGCTCGAAAAGGCGCGGCCCCGATTATGCCGTCACCTACCGGGCCAATCTGGTATTCAATATCAAAGTGGCTCGCATCCGTGTCGAGGAGAATGAGGCTGGCGGCCTGGATCTCTCTCGCAGAGAAGAACGCATCCTGCGCATCCTCCGCTATAAACTGGGCCACATATTGTCGACGGGCGAAACGCCGGTCGTTCCGGCGGGGGCTGCGTTGGGTGAATTTGCGGGACAGGTCATGCAATACCTCGATTGCGCGAGATGATCAACACCAGACGTAAATCGTAACCAACTCCTTACGTTTCACGATTTACGTTTTATGAATCACGGGTCAGCCAGCGGTCTAATCCGGCCGGCAGGCTGTAATCCTGCAGGGCATCCACCAAAGCCTGCGGTTCGGGAGAATGGGCCAGCAGCATACGGTGCTCAGCGTAGATAAAACCTTCCGCCAGGGCATGTTCGACCATTGCCAGTAGGGGGTCGAAATAGCCGCGCGTATTGAGCAGCCCCACCGGTTTCTGGTGCAGCCCGATCTGTACCCAGGTGAGGGTTTCAAACAGCTCGTCGAAGGTACCAAACCCGCCCGGTAGAGCGATAAAAGCATCCGCCAGCGCACTCATGCGCGCCTTGCGCAGCTGGATATCGGCAACTATCTCGAGCTGCGAGAGACCCGCGTGGATCAAATTGGGGGTGTTGAGGCTTTCACAGACCACCCCGGTCACCCAGCCGCCCGCGCGTAAAACTCCTTCGGCTACCGCGCCCATCAAACCGGTTTTACCGGCCCCGTAAACCAGCCGGATACCGTGCCCGGCCAGCGCCCTGCCCATTTCTTCGGCTGCCTGGTAGTACTCCGGGTGGATGTTATCGGCCGATCCACAATAAATGCATATGCTTTGCAGGCTACGTTTCGGCATTGTTCAAGTTCCCGTAGGCTTCAGACGCGCGGAGCTGCTTGGATTTGATCCACTGAAAGCCGTTCTCCGGATCGATCACAGCCACGTCGATTGCGCCCCCGCAGTTGGCCGATCCACCTGGCGTCAACCCGATGCCGTCCGAGAAGCGCTGCATCTGGATGGTGGTATGCACCAGGAAGAGCGAGTAATCCACCGCGTCCTGCAAGGTTAATGACCAGTAATCGACCAGATAGCCGAGCTTGCCATCATCGAGACCTTTTCCCAGCTCCTCATTGTATCCAGGCAGCTCGCGGATGCGCGGGTCGTGACCGCGCAGCAGGCGTGAAATTACCGGGGTATATCCGCGCCAGACCGAACCGGGTTTTTCATCGCTGGTGCGCACCTGGTAGGATTCGCCCTTGGGAACGTAGACCTCATACACCTGGCCCTGTTTTCCACCCGGGTCGTATCCACCCACCAGCAAGGAAACCGCATAACTGTTCTCGTCTACCGGCTCATCGATCTTCTTGTCGATGCCGGCCTGGTAGGCCTGAGTCAGGTACTCTCCCAGGCATTTGACCATCTCGGATACCGGCAGGTCCGGGTTGGCCAGAGATAGCTTGAAATCGTGGATGTGGCTGTTGATATTGCGCCCATCCAGGAAGGCCCAACCGCAGGTTACTGCGCCGATGCGTTTGTTGAGCTGGAAGAGTTTGCGTGCGTAATCGGAACTGACACGCAAATCGCTGTTGCGGTTGGTGTAGGTCTGGCGGCTGTCCGCGGAAAAAACGATCCCTTCCGGGACGGTGACGTTGACGACAATGGTCATGGAGCCTCCAAGGATAGTGTGTAGGATTAGAAATGTAAAACGTAAAGCATGAAACGTAAAACGTAAATCGTGAAGCGTAAAACGTAAAGCGTGAAACGCAGAAATTACGGATTACGTTTTACGTTTTATTATCGTCTTGCAGAGGCAAAACCACAGTGCCTTTACTGCCCCACTGCACTGGCAAGTCTATCCAGCGTGCCTGGATCGGGAGCCATGATCCAGACGGTGCGCGCGGCGTCTAGCTCGACCTGGACTACCTGCCCGGCGGTTTCCCAGCGCAGCCGGTCAGTTTGCTGGACGAGGGGAGCGCCCCAGCGGGTCGTTCCGTACTGGCGCATCGCGTTGATAAATTCGGCGGCATCCCGGTCTGTGTCCCAGGCGGTCACCAATACCAGACCAAATGCCTGGCCGGCATCATTCGCGAAAGCGGCGTAACGGTCGCCATCCCAGCCGGCGGCTGCCTGGCGCGCGCCAGTCTCGGGCAAACGCGCCTCTTCCTGCGCGCCGAGCGCCAGGACCTGGTAGGTGGAGTACTCACCCAGGCTGTCATTATCAAGCTCGCGCCAGCCTTCGCCTAAGACCGCGGACAGATCGGGGAGGGTCACGGTTTGAGGTCTGTCTGAAGGGTAGCCCTGCGGGTGGAGGATCTGCTCGCTCGAGTCGGGAGGGTTGGCAAAGGCCTGGTCAACCGCCGCTAGACCAGCCTGGTCTTGCAGTGTCTGAACAAATTCCAGCCCACGTTGATACGGGAAAAGGAAGGCTTCCTGAAGAAATTTTGGAGCGGCATCGTAAGCTGGCGACGAGTAGTTTTGAGCAAACTCGAGCAGATCCTGGCGGTCCCGGTCGGTGCCGGCTTCCAACAACCAGGTATTCCCAACCCAGGTTGCATCACCCTCGATCAGGGACTGCACCGCGGAACAGGGGTCTGAATTGTTCTGGCAGAATGTATCGGTAAACTGCAGGTTGTCGCTCAGCCCGAAGTACATATCCTGAAGGGCATGCGCGTACTCGTGGGCATAGGTCTGCCGCTCCATGCCGCGGAATCCACCCTCCTGGATGACAAACATGGCTTTGGCTTCATCATCGTAGAAACCGGCAATCTGCTCCGTATACAGATCGACTAATAGACCGCGCAGGTCAAATCCCGGTTCGAGCAGTCCAAATGCAGCCAGGGTGAGGGCCTCATCGCGGGCATCCTCTGGCGTGTAATCCTTTAGAAAATCATCCAGCACGCGCTGGCGGAGCTGGTCGCGGGTCAGCAGATAGCGCGGGACGGGATAAATCGGTTGGAGCCCGCGGATTTCGGCTACCTGCTGCTCGATCTCGGCCATCTGGCGGATGGTCTCGGCGGGCAGCGCCGCGCCGGAAGGGGTTGGAAACGGGGTAGAGATAGGCTGAGAAGGGTCCGGGGTGGGGCTGGGCCGGGGTGTAATGGGGATGCGGGTGGGCGTAGCCGTACTGGTCGGGCGCATGGCCTCCCAGGTGCCCACGCCAACACCAGAGACAGCCAGTAAACTCAAACACAGGCAGGCGGCCAGCGCCAGTACTCCGCAGGAGATCCAGATATTTCGATTGATGGATGAGTTCAATGACTGTTTCCTTCTACCCGATAGGCTGCATGTATTTTACCCAGTCAACCGGTTTCGAGCAACCCGGGGATAGCAGCGGACTGTACTGCAAATAAGGGAATTTACACTGCAGAGACGCGGAGACCGCTGAGATTTTCTTTTTTATCAAACTCAGCGGTCTCCGCGTCTCTGCGGTAACATTCTAATTTTTTGCTAGAGCAGCACTTATTGAGGGGATTCATGCAGGGTGGCCAGAACCTTGTGCGCTTCGGTGATACAGGCGTCTGCCTGGGCGGCCGGCGCAAAGATGACAAAGATGGGGGTAATGTTCTGCTCCAGGTAAGGGGTGGGCAGGTTGTTTTGCAGCAAGAGCCATTCGATGCGCTCGTGGGTGGTCGGGTTCTCGGTCGTGGCGGTCTGGAACCTGAAGGCGCCAATCTGGATGTTTTTCGTGTTGAGCGGCGGCTCGCTGGCCGGTTGGTCGCTGACCTGGCAGCCGGGGACAGCCGCGCTCTCCAGAAAACCCTGACCCAGGCCCTTGTCCGGGATCCAGGCCAGAGGGTCGTAATAGACGGCCAGCAAAGAATATTCCGAGAAAACGAATTCCTCGTGATCCGAAACGTCCTCATCCTGATCCGGCGCGCGGGTCGGAGCGCTGGTGGGCCCTAAGGTAGGGGCAGGTGTGGCGCTTGGCTGCGGGCTGGGGCTGGGTGTAGGGGCAGGCGGCGGGGTCTCGCTGGGCGCCGAACTGGGGGTGGGCAGTGAGAGCGGCGCGCTGGTCGGTTGGGGTGACCGGCAGCCGGTAAGGGCCAGGGCCACGGCCATAGTCAACAAAATCAGACGTTTCATGGAGGATCCTCTCAACAGTGGGCAGTGGACGGTGGGTAGTGGACAGATGCTGTGCGATGCTCCTAAGAGTATATTCTAGCTTAGCTTTGGGGATTTATGCAGAACCCGTTCAGAAACTTATAACCGGGGAGAACCGTCCACTCCCCACTACTTATTGTCCGATAAAGCTGAGCGCATAGAGGGCGTCTTCATAGCCGGGGCGCGCGTCCAGGGCTTTGCGGAACTGCTCGGCGGCCTGGCCGGTACCGCCATCGCGGTAGAGCGCCCAGCCGCGCCACAGCAGGCCCTCCTCCGAGTTGGGGGTGCGCTGGAGAGCGTATTCGGTCAGCGCCAGCAGGTCGGGGTTGCGCTGGCTGTGAAAATAAGCCAGGAATGGACCGAACTGGTAGCGGTACATGCGCTGCGGCAGATTCAGGCTGCGGGCTGTATCGTAGGCTTCGGCCGCTTCCACATAGCGCTCGAAATAAACCAGGTTGCTCCCCAGGTTGAACCAGGCCAGGGCATCTTTGGGATCGGCTTCGGTTTCCTCCTGCGATTGTTCCAGGGCATGCTGGCGGTTGGTGTCGACATCCCAATCCGTGCCGAGGATGCTCTCGACCACCGGCTGTTGATCGGGCCGGTAGACCAGGATGAGCACCCGGTTGAAGGATTTCCAGTTTTGATCCAGCTCGGCATACTCCACCGCAATATTCGCACCATAATAGGTATCCTGGGCGGTGAAGACTTTGCGGTTATCGTCGTACCCGGTGATTACCAGGTAGTGGCCGGCCCACAGGTCGTCGCGCGGCCAGAAGGGCTCGTCCATATGGAAGGTTTCCTCGATCATCACCGGGATGCCGGCTGCCAGGAAACGGCGGATTTGTTCCAGGCTGCCGCCGACCCGGTATTCGATATTGAGCCAGCCGGCCTGGTTGCGCACATAGTACACCAGCTCCTCGACATTGACATTGCGGTCCTCGCGGACCGGTTTGATCAGGTCAGAAATGGAAAACTGGTCTCCTTCCCAGCCATAATAGCGCAAATATGTAGAGAGGGCGGCCGGGCCGCAGTTATTAATATCCTGGCGTTCGTAATCGGGCGCTTCCAGCTTGACCTGGGCGGGCGGGGGGGTTGGTGTGGGTGTAGGGGGTGCCGGGGTCGGGCTGGGGAGAAGGGTGGCGGGGGTATTCTGGGCAGCCGTGGCTGTCTCAGCCGCGCCGGGGGTTGCGCTGGCGGGAGCGCTGCTTGCGCGGGCCAGCGAGGTGGGCTGAGGGGTCGGGGCGCGGTCGGCCGGATAAATGACCCCACCTACATATGCTGCCAACAGCTCAAAGCGCCAGCTCAGCCGGTCACGGATGGGAGGGATCTGGTAAAGCAGGAAGGCCAGTAGGCCGGCAAAGACTGCCCCGGCCAGGAATTTTAGGATAAATTTATGCTGCATAGTGGCAATTGTACCAGATGAGAGTCGTCAGTCGACAGTTCACAGTTTAGAGTAAAGCAACGGCGGTCGCAATTTTGTTGCGCACTTTCTGTAAACTCCAGACTCTAAACTCTGAACTGTAGACTGCAGTTTGAAAACTCCCTAAATTAGTCCGATTAATCGAACAAGTTTTGATATAATCTACCCACTATGAAGTACCATATATGGACAGAAGGCTGTCAGATGAATGTGGCCGATTCACAGCGGGTGGCTTCGGCCCTGGAACGGTTGGGATACCAGGGTACCGAGCGCCCGGAAGCGGCCGATGTGATCGTATTGAATACCTGCGTGGTGCGCCAGAGCGCCGAGGATAAGGCTTACGGCCGCCTGACCTCGCTGCGCCCGCTCAAGGACCGCCGGCCGGACCTGGTGATCAACCTGATGGGCTGTCTGGTAGGAGTACGCGGCGATCCGCGCCTCAAAGAGCGCTTCCCCTACGTAGACGTTTTTTCGCCCCCATCGGATCCCGGTCCGCTGCTGGCATTCCTGACCCAGGATGAGACCTACCTGATGGAGCAGGCAGAAACCCAGCGGCGTTTCGCTGCCATGGACGGCGATCTGATCCTCCCGGCCGAGGAGCGCGGGAACCTGGTCTCCGCACACGTACCGGTGGTGTACGGCTGCTCGCATGCCTGCACCTTCTGCATCATCCCCTTCCGGCGCGGTATCGAACGCAGCCGCCCGCTGGAGGATGTGCTGGCCGAGGTGCGCGCGCTGGTGGCCCAGGGTGTGAAAGAAGTGACCCTGCTGGGGCAGATCGTCGACCGCTATGGCAAAGACTGCCCGGATTGTCCCAATCTGGCCGGGCTGCTGCGCCAGATGCAAGCTGTGGAAGGTCTCGAACGCATTCGCTTCCTGACATCCCACCCCAATTGGATGAGCGACGAGCTGCTCGACACGGTGGCCGAGCTGCCCAAAGTCATGCCGCATATCGAAGTGCCCGCCCAGGCCGGAAACGATGAGGTATTGGCGAACATGAAACGCGGCTATACCAACGCCGAATACCGCCGGCTGGTGGAAAAGATCCGCGCGCGCATCCCCGGTGTTTCGATCGCCACCGATATTATCGTCGGCTTCCCGGGCGAGACGGCCGAACAGTTCGAGGATACCTACCAACTGCTGGCCGATTTAAGGTTGGATGTGGCTCACCTGGCGCGCTACTCGACGCGGCCTGGCACGGTCGCCACGCGGCGCATGATCGACGATGTGACCGATGAGGAGAAGATGCGCCGCTTCCGCCTGCTCGAGGATCTACAGGCAGAAGTGGTAACCGAGATCCACGCCCGTTTCCTGGGCAAGATCGTGCCGGTGTTGTTCGAGGAGCAGGTAAAAGGCCGCTGGAAAGGCCGTACTGAGACCAATAAACTGGTCTTTACCGAAGCCGGGCGCGATCTGCGCGGTATGACTCTCCCCGTCCAGATCACCTGGACCGGCCCCTGGTCGATGCAGGGTGCCTTGGTTTAGGTTGTGACGCAAATCAGCTCCCCCGCCGTCCGCGGCGGACCCGCTGACCATAATTAAAGTCAATGCCCACCCCGTAGACCACATTGGGTCTGAAGGCGAGCCTCGAATACCATTTCGATTGGCTGGCTAGCCACGCCTGTAGTGCAACGCCGCTGATCCGCCTGGGGATGGGCTGAGCAGGCCAGGTAGGCTACCTTTGAGACACCCTGGAGTATTCCAAAACTCCAGGGTGTCTGGATAATCGGGTAAACGAAACCCAACGTCAGGTGCAACCGGGTTGGATAATGTTGGGTTTCAGGGCAGTTGGTTGGCCGAGCGAAGGAGACTCGCGCACTGCCCTTCAACCCAACCTACGGATACTGCTCCCCCGCCGTCCTCGGCGGGGCGTGCGCCAGTCTCGCTGACCATGTATGATTTGGTTCGGAATTTCGCTTCCCATTCCCAATGGTCAGCGCACCCCGTGCACCACGCCGTCCCGGACAAGACACCGGGACTTACAGCCCCGGCCAAAACGCCCTGACCAGGACATCAGGACTTCGCCCTGACCAGGACATCAGGACTTAGCCGGGACTTATAGCCGGGGATGGCCGTAGGTCCTGCCCGCAGGGGGC
>Ga0105104_10000783_pt1 | contig 24718 bp, 22 predicted proteins | sample PPLLaktember2015_3_FD_87034 | JGI IMG/M metagenome (GOLD analysis project Ga0105104, IMG submission 87034) | Freshwater sediment microbial communities from Prairie Pothole Lake near Jamestown, North Dakota, USA - PPLs Lake P7 Core (6) Depth... | ecosystem: Environmental > Aquatic > Freshwater >...
CGGTCGGGCACCTCAGTGCTCCGACCGGGATGTCCTGTGCGCTGCGGCGCCCGATCCTCTCGCTGCGACGCGCAGCCTCGTCGTTGCGCTGCTCGACGTGCCACCGGGCACGCCTCCGCTGCTCGCTCCTCGGGTGCGCCGTCTCGCTTCGGTCTCGGCCGCCTCGCCGTGCACACGACACCCCGGTCGGAGCACTGAGTGGACGAGATCGCCGCGGTTCTGGGCCCTGGGGGCCGGCTCTCCCGTTCGCTGGCCGGGTACGAGCACCGCCCAGAGCAGCTCACCCTCGCCCGTGAGGTGGCCCGCGCCTTCGACGAGCGACGGATGCTGGTGGCCGAGGCGGGCACCGGCACGGGAAAGACGCTGGCCTATCTGGTCCCCGCCATCCTGAGCGGGCGCCGCGTCGTCGTCTCCACCGCGACCAAGAACCTCCAGGACCAGCTCTTCCACAAGGACCTGCCGCTGGTTCGCGACACGCTCGGGCTGCCCGTGCGGGCCACGCTGGTGAAGGGACGCGCCAACTACCTGTGCCTCCACCGGCTGGAACGGGCGCGCACCGGCGCCCTGCTGGACTCCCGCGAGGACGCGGACGCGTTCGCGATGCTGCTCCGCTGGGCCGAGCGCACCGAGACCGGCGACCGGGCCGAGCTGATGCTCCCGGAGGGATTCGGCGGCTGGCGCCAGGTCTCGACCACTCCCGAGGGGTGCCTCGGGACGCGCTGTCCGCAGCACGCCGCGTGCTTCGTGACCCGGCTGCGGCAGGAGGCCGAGGAATCCGAGCTGGTGGTGGTGAACCACGCGCTCTTCTTCGCCGACCTCGTGGTGCGCACCGGGCGGGGGAACGGCGAGGGCGTGCTCCCGCGGTACGAGGCAGTCATCTTCGACGAGGCGCACGGGCTCGAGGACGCCGCCACCGAGTTCTTCGGCACCACCGTGAGCAGCCACCGCTTCGAGGAGCTGGCCCGCGACGCCCAGGCGGCGCTGCCGCTGGAGGACGCGCGTGCGGGGGTGCTCTCCGCGCTGGCGGTCAAGGTGCGGGCCGAGGCCGAGGCGCTGTGGGCCGCGGCGCCGCGGGCGGTGGGGATGACCGACGAGGGCACGGTGCGCCTGACGGCGAGGGTCCTCGCGCCGCTCGCGCGGCAGGTCGAGGCGGTGCTGGAAGGGCTGGGGGCTCTCGGTGGGTTCGCCTCGGGCCACGAGGAGCCGGATGTCACCGCCGTCGCCCGTCGCGCGGCCGAGCTGGGAGCTGAGCTCGACTTCGTCCGGCGGGCAGACGCGGAGGACCACGTCTACTGGGCCGAGGGCCGGGGACGCGGCCTCTTCCTCCGCGCCGCCCCGATCTCGGTGGCCGAGGCGATGCGGGAGCGGCTCTACGGAGCCGTGGACACGGTGGTCTTCACCTCGGCGACGCTCCGGACCGGGAGCTCGTTCGAGTACTTCTGCCGGCAGGTGGGCCTGCTCGACGCCGAGGGAGAGGCGGTGGCCCCGCTGACCCAGCTCGCCGTGCCCTCCTCGTTCGACTACCCGAACCAGTCGGCGCTCTACCTGCCGACGGGCCTGCCCGAGCCCCGCGAGCCCGGGTTCGCGGAGGCCGTGGCCGAGGAGATCGCCCGGCTGGTGGAGGTGACCGGCGGTCGCGCCTTCGCCCTCTTCACCTCGCTGCGAAACATGGAGCGGGTGCATTCGTTGCTCTCCGGGCGGCTCCCCTACCCGATGCTGCTCCAGGGCGAGGCGCCGAAGCCCGTGCTTCTGGATGCGTTCCAGTCGACGCCGAGCGTGCTCTTCGCCTCGGCGAGCTTCTGGGAGGGCGTGGACGTGCCGGGCGACGCGCTGTCGCTGGTGGTCCTCGACAAGCTCCCCTTCGCCTCGCCAACGCATCCGGTGGTCGCCGCGCGCATCGAGGCGCTGGAGAAGGCCGGCCGCGAGCCGTTCTCCAGCTACCAGCTCCCGGAGGCGGCGCTCGCGCTGCGGCAGGGATTCGGGCGCCTCATCCGGACCCGGACCGACCGGGGCATCGTGGCGCTCCTCGACGTGCGCGTCGGGAGGAAGGCCTACGGACGGCAGCTGCTCGCGGGTCTGCCGCCGGCGCGACGGTTCCGGGAGATCGGCCCGCTCGGGGAGTGGTTCCGGAGCGGCGGACAGGTCTCTCCGGGCAGCGGGCTCGGTTAGGTCGGGACCACCCTGCTCCAGCACCCGCGGCGAGCCCGGCTCCTCCTTCCGAGGCGCGGGCCCCGGCCACTCTGGCGGCGGACGAGCGCCGACGTTCGCGGATCTCCGTACTCATGCAGCGCCGCGGGCGCGCTAGGGTGCCGCGTCCGCTCCGAGGAGCCGCCGACCTGTGACCCTGCGCCACTTCCGCCCGCTGCTGTCGCTCCTGCTCGCCGCCTGCGCGTCCGCGCCGTCCGCTCCGTCCGCTCCGCCCACCACCCCGGCGCGGAGCGAGACCGCCGCGAAGGCTGCGGACGCGGTGGTCCGCCCCATGCCCTCGGGCATCGACGCCGCCTCGCTCGACGAGTCGGTCAAGCCCTGCGACGACTTCTACCAGTACGCCTGTGGAGGCTGGCTCGCCGCCAACCCCATCCCCGCGGACCGCAGCCTCTGGGGAACGACCGCGGTGCTGGCCGAGCGAAACCAGGCCATCCTCCGCGAGATCCTCGAGGCGACCGCTGCGGGACAGCCGCCGGAGGGCACGCCCTACGCCGGGAAGCTCGGCGACTTCTACGCCACCTGCATGGACGAGGCGAAGCTGGAGACGGTCATGCCCGAGGTGAAGGCCCGGCTCGCCCGGCTCGCCCGCGTCTCCGGCAGCAAGGCCCTGGCCATCGAGGTCGCGCGCCTCAAGCGGAGCGGCGCCGAGGCCTTCTTCGAGTACGGGTCCATCGTCGACGCCAAGAAGTCCACCGACGTCATCGGTGGCCTGCGCCAGGGCGGGCTCGGTCTCCCGGACCGCGACTACTACGTGAGCGACACGCCGAAGATGAAGGAGATCCGCGAGGCCTACCGGGCCCACGTCGCCCAGATGTTCGGGCTGCTCGGGGACTCGCCGGCCACCGCGGCGGCCAAGGCCGAGCAGGTGATGGCTCTGGAGACGAAGCTCGCCGAGTCGAGCCTCGATCGGGTGGCCAGCCGGGACCCGATCAAGACCTATCACCCGATGCCGCGCGCGGAGCTGGAGGCGCTGAGCAAGGGCTTCGACTGGGACCGCTTCTTCAGCGAGGTCGGCACGCCCGGAGTGGACACGATCGACGTGAAGCATCCTCCCTACGCCACCACGGTGGCCTCCCTGGTGCGTGAGACCCCACCGGCGCAGCTCCGGACCTATCTCGCCTGGACGTTCCTCCGCTCGCAGGTGCTGGCCCTGCCGCGCCGGTTCTCCGAGGCGTCCTTCGCCTTCCAGAGCCGGTACCTGACCGGGGCCAAGGAGGACCTCCCCCGGTGGAAGAAGTGCGTCGCCGCCACCGACGCCGCGCTCGGCGAAGCGCTCGCGGTGCCCTTCGTCCAGCGGACCTTCGGCGAGGACGGCAAGCGCACCACCAAGGCCATGGTCCAGGCCGTCGCCCAGGCCTTCGAGGCCAACCTCGACGGACTCGCGTGGATGGACGCCGGGACCAAGGACCGCGCCCGATACAAGGTGAAGAAGCTGTTCGAGAAGATCGGCTACCCGGACCGGTGGCGTCGCTACGACGAGCTGAAGACCGACCGGAAGAGCCTCCTCGGGAACCTGACGCGGGCCGCGGCGCACGAGACGGCGCGGGACCTCCGGAAGATCGGCAAGCCGCTCGACCGGACCGAATGGCGGATGACCCCGCCGACGGTGAACGCGTACTACAGCGCGTCGCTCAACGAGATGGTGTTCCCCGCCGGCATCCTGCAGCCGCCCATGTACTCGCGCGAGGCCACCGACGCGGTGAACTTCGGCGCCATCGGCATGGTCATCGGGCACGAGCTGACCCACGGCTTCGACGACCGGGGCCGGCTCTTCGACGGCGACGGGAACATGACCGACTGGTGGTCGCCCGACGCGGGGAAGGCCTTCGTCGAGCGCGCGGCGTGCGTGAAGACCCAGTACGACGGCTACGTCGCCGTGGACGACCTGCACCTCAACGGGGCGCTGACCGTGAGCGAGAACGTCGCCGACCTCGGAGGGCTCAAGCTCGCCCTCGCCGCGATGCAGGCCTGGGCGAAGGAGCATCCGGACCGCGTGGTGCGCGATGCCCGCTTCACCCCCGAGCAGCAGTTCTTCCTCGGCGCAGGGCAGGCCTGGTGTCGCAACATCCGGCCGGAGGAGCTGCGGCGCCGCGTCACGGTGGACCCGCACTCGCCCGCGCGCTTCCGGATCAACGGCCCGCTCTCGAACATGCCCCAGTTCCAGGCCGCGTTCGGCTGCAAGGGCGGCGAGGCGATGGTCCGCCAGACGCGTTGCGAGGTGTGGTGACGAGAGAGACCTAGCGCGCGGCGGCGCGGAGACCGGCGCTCGGGAACAGCTCGGCCGACGCGAGGTGCACCAGGGGGACGTCCAGGGTGCAGAGGAGCCCGGCGTTCTCATGCCTGACCTGGAGGACGTGGTCGCCCTGGTACAGGTGCTCGAGCCGCTGGCGCAGGCGAACCAGCCGATCCGCCGCCTCGGTGACCTCGACCCCCGGGTGGGCGGTGGCCAGCTGGTGGAGGCGGATGCGCAGCCGACCGTCCGCCACCGCCGCCGTGAGCTCCAGCGCACCTTCCCAGGGTGAGGCCGGAAGCTCCGCCAGCTGGAAGAGCGCGAGCGACGGAACCTCGGCGGTCAGCGCCTCGGCAGGAATGTCCACCCGGCTCCGCAGTCGGCCGGGGGCGCGGATCTGCTGCAGCGCCAGGTAGGCCTGGAGGAACTCCAGCTCCTGCCCGAGCGCCACCCGCTCCTGTCCCAGCGTGGCCAGGGTCAGGCGGAGCACGTCGCTCAGCCGGGCCAGCAGCTGTACCGCCTGTGTGGAGGCACCGGAGCGGACGAACTCTGCGGTCGTCCGCAGCGTGTCCTCCAGCAGCTGGGGATGGAGCTGGACTCGCATCTGGTCCAGCTCGGCCCGGGCCAGCTCGGCCTCCATCTGCGCCGCCGACAGAGCTTCCTGCCGCAGCCGGCGCCGGAGCTCGATGGTCCCCAGGATGCCGACGATCGCCAGGTAGTTGATCCCCGGGCCAACGATGCCCTTGAAGTTCCGGAGGAAGACTCGCCCCACCGGCATCTTCCGCACCGTGGGCGGACCGGCGAAGCGCGAGACGAGCGCCTGCCCGGCGTTGATGTACACCATGACGCCGAGGAAGCCGGCGAGCAGCGCCCCGACGAGGACCGCGGGACGCGCGCCGACGGAGATCAGCCGCCGCACGGGTCGGCCGAGCACGGCCAGCACCGGCACCCAGAGCAGCCAGGAGAGGACCGCGGCGATCCGGTAGTCCGTCCGGAGGTTGGGCGGAATCTCGGTCCGCATCTGGAGCCAGCTCAGGAGCCCCAGCACGGTCGCCCCGGCGAGCGCCAGCGCCCACCAGCGGACGAGGAACCACCCCTTCCGGGGCACGGTGCTGGGGGCGAGAACGTCCACGGCCTCCCTTTACCGCAGCTGCCGGATTCGCGCCTGCTGGCTGCGGGCGACCGGTAGCTCCGCCCCGGTGGCGAGCACCGCGACCAGGCCTCCGCTGCCTGTCCGCCGCAGCTCGCGCAGGACCCGCCGGTTGACGATGGCCGTCCGGTGGATGCGGACGAAGCGCGCCGAATCCAGCCGGTTCTCGAGCGCCGCCATCGACTCGCGGTGCAGGTAGGTCCGGGCGCCCACGTGCAGCTCGACGTAGTAGTCCGCCGACTCGATCCAGTCGATCTCCTCGGCCTCGAGGAAGATGATCCGCCCGCGATCGCGCACCACGATGCGCGACGACGGCGCGGAGACCAGCCCTGCCTCCACCGCCTTGGCCCGGAGCTGCTCGCCGAGCCGGGCCGCCTCCTCGCGCGAGAGCTGCTCCTTGGCCCGGGCCAGCGTCTCGCGGAACCGGGAGTCCTCGTAGGGCTTGAGCAGGTAGTCGAAGGCGTGCACCCGGAAGGCCTCGAGCGCGTACTGGTCGTACGCGGTGCAGAAGACCACCATGGGCAGCGGCGCCTCGGCCCGCGCGAGCACCTCGAAACCGCTGCCCCCCGGCATCTGCACGTCGAGGAAGCAGAGCTGCGGGTGGGTCCGGGCCAGGAGAGCCACCGCCTCATCACCGCTGCCGGCCTCGCCCACCACCGTCACCCCCGGGTCCTCGGCCAGGAGCATCCGCAGACCCTCTCGGGCCAGCGGCTCGTCGTCCACCACCGCCACCGTCACTGGCTCAGGCACGCACCACCTCCGGACCACGGAAAGGAATTGCCAGCAGCGACTCGACGCCGCCCTCCAAACGGTTCGACACCCGGAAGCGGTGTTGACCGGGGTACAGGTGCTGGAGGCGCGCACGCACGTTGCGCAGGCCGACGCCGCCGGGGGACTCGGAGCCGGGGCTCAGCCCCACGCCGGTGTCTCGCACGCGGAGGACCAGCTGCTCCCCCTCGCGCACCGCCGCCACCTCCACCGAGCCGCCGGCGATGGAGGGCGCGATGCCGTGTCGCACGGCGTTCTCCGCGAGCGGCTGGAGCACCAGGCTCGGCACCCTCGCCTCGAGGGTGTCCGGGTCGATCCGCATCTGGATCTGCAGCCGGTCCGGGAAGCGGATCTGCTGTAGCGACAGGTAGCGCTCGAGAAAATCCAGCTCCTGGCGCAGCGGTACCTCCTGCTGCCCGGCGGTGGCCAGCGCCAGGCGGAGGAGGTCGCTGAGGCCGGCGATCATCCGCACCGCGGTGTCGCCCTCGCCCTTGCGGACCAGCATGGAGATCGCGTTCAGGGTGTTGAAGAGGAAGTGGGGATGCAGCTGGACCCGGAGCGCATCGAGCTCCGCCTTCGCCAGCTCGGCCTGGAGCCGCGCGCCGGTCAGCTCCTGCGCGCGCAGCCGGCGCCGGAGGTCGATGGCCAGCAGCACCCCCGCGCTCATCACGTAGACCATGGTGTCCAGGAACGCGCTCTTCGTCACCAGATCCAAGGCCGCAGCTCCGTACGTCAGCTTCCGCATGCTGAACGGGCCGATGACCCGTGACAGCAGCGCCAGGAGCCCTTCCTGGAAGAAGACGAGGCTGGTGCAGGCCAGCACGTGGACCACGCCCACGCGGAGGAGGCCGTAGCGCTCCACCGGGAAGCGGCGGAGCAGCCACGCCACCAGGGGAGTCAGGAACGCCCAGAGGACCCAGCCGGAGTAGAACCACAGGAAGCGGTTCGTGCCCCAGGCGGCCCCCTCCTGCTCCCAGGCCTTGGACTGCAGCCCCACGGCCACGCCGGGGATGGACCACAGGAGAACGAGGCCGGCGAACCGGCGCAGAGGGGCGAGCATGGGCAGACCGCGGGGAGAACGTGCGTATCTACGGACGATTCCGTCGGCAACCCTGAGGCTGCAGCGAGCGAGGTAGCTCCGGCAGCGGACGGCGACGACCCGGGACTAGAGCTCCCGGGACATGAGCAGCCGAAGCTTCCCGGACTTCTTGCTCACCACCGTGGCGACGGTGGTGAACCCCGCCTTCCTGTAAAAGGCCACCGCCGGCGCATTGGCCGGATCTACCCGAAGTGCCAGGGTTTTCCGGTACATGTCCCGGGCGACCCCCAGGGCGTGGTCGAGGAGCGCCATCCCGACACCCCGGTGCCGCAGCTCCGGCTTGACCACGATGTTCCGCATGTACGCCGCCCCGGCCACCGGCCCATCCCGCTCGACGGTGACGTAGCCCACGATCTGGCCCTGCAGGCGGGCCACATGGATGAAGGGGCGCAGCTGGGTGATGGCCTGAAGGGACTCCTCGGGGCTCTCGCCCCGCTTGGCCCAGGGCTCCGAGGTGCCTCGCAGGGAGGCCACCGGCTGAAGCTCGGTCTCTCCAAGAGGAGCGTACTTGAGGGCGCCTGGAAGGTCGCCGGGGAGGCTGGCGACGTCGAGCGGCGGCAAGGTCGGTTGCTCCGTCACTGTGTCCACCCGCTTCATCGTCATCTCCGCCACCCCCTCGTACCTCCCGTGGATCCTAACCCCAGGCTTCGCATTCGTGCACGTTCCGAAAATGAGGCCCCTTTTGTGGTCCAGGGTCGTACGGGGACGCCATTCTCGACGCGAGGCGGCCTCCTGTATTCTCGGGGCTGACTCCTGCCACCGCCACCGCGGCGCGCGGCCGGGGCCTTGCCTCGTGCAACTCAACCACGCCCAGCGCGAACTGACGGTCAAGGTCGTGTACTACGGCCCCGGTCTCTCGGGGAAAACGACCAACCTCCAGATGATCCACGCCCGCACCGCGAGCGAGGGACGGGGGAAGCTGTTGACGGTCGAGACTCATGACGACCGCACCCTGTTCTTCGATCTGCTGCCGGTCTTCTTCCATACCAAGGGCGGCTACACCGTGAAGGTGAAGCTGTTCACGGTTCCCGGGCAGGTCATCCACAACGCAACCCGCCGTGTCGTGCTCCAGAACGCCGATGCGGTGGCCTTCATCGCCGACAGCCGCCGCAGCGCCGGCCAGGAGAACAACCAGTACTGGGAAAACCTGAAGGCCAACATGCGGGAGAACGGGCTCAACGCCGCCCAGGTCCCGATCGTGATCCAGTTCAACAAGCGCGATCTGCCGGACAGCAAGACCGACGCCGAGCTCGAGGAGACGCGCGCGCGGGGCAAGGAGCCGGTGATCGGCGCGGTGGCGATCCGCGGCGAAGGCGTGCTGGAGACGCTCTACGCAGTGATCCAGCTGGCGTACCGGAAGATGGACGAGCAGGCGGGGCTGAGCCGGAACATCGGGCTGAGCGAGGCCGAGTTCCTGAAGCTCGTCTTCGCTCGCATGGATCTGGACGGCACGCAGGTGTCCTCCTGGCTGGCCTCGGGAGGAGGCCCGGGGTGAGCGGCGCCGGCGACAGCGGCCGCCAGGGGTCTCCGCGGGAAGAGACGCCCCGCCTGGAGCAGCGGCCACTGTCGGTCCTCGAGCGCCGCCTCACGCTGAGCGACATGCTCGACACCAGCACCTTCGCCGAGCTGGTGAAGAGCTTCGCCGAGCTCTACAAGCTGGGGGTCAAGGTCTTCGACGAGAAGGGCAACCGGCTCGCGGACATCAAGAGCGGCAACGGTGACTTCTGCGGCTACGTCTTCTCCTTCACCGAGGGGAAGCGCTGCTGCACCCAGACCGTCGCCCGGGTGAAGGACGGGCCGCTGGCCACGACGCAGAACGCGCGCGCGCCCCATGCTCCCGCGGCTACCAAGGTCCACGGGATGATCGCCGTGCCCTGCTTCACCGGGCTGCGGTATCTGGTCCTTCCCATCCTCTGGGAGGGCGACGTGCTGGGCCGGGTGGTGTTCGGGCCCTTCGTGCCCGAGGAGCTGGGTGAGCTGCCGCCGTCGCTCACCGACCTGACCCCCGGCATCGACCTGGCGCAGGCGGGCGCCTACCTGGCGAAGATCCGCCGCGCGCCCGAGTCCACGATCGTCAAGGTGCTGCTCCACTTCGCCCAGCTGCTCGAAACGCTGGTCGCCGCGGGGCAGAAGACCTTCCTCACCAGCCAGGTGCACATCGAGGCCACGCTGGAGAGCAACCGCGACCTCGAGGCGCAGAACAGGCGGCTGGAGCAGATGAACGTCCAGCTCAAGGACATGGACCGGCTGAAGTCGAGCTTCCTGGCCACGGTGAGCCACGAGCTGCGCACGCCGCTGACCTCGATCATCGGCTACTCGGAGATGCTCTCCGAGGGGCTGGTGGGCACGCTCAACTCGGAGCAGACCGACTACGTCCGGACGATCATGGAGAAGGGGGACACCCTCCTCAAGCTGATCTCGTCCATCCTCGACGTGACGCAGATCGAGGCCGGGAAGGTGCGGCTGACCTTCGAGCCGGTGAACGTCGGCGACCTGGTGTCCTCCGCCGTCTCCAGCATCAAGCCCCAGGCCCAGAGGAAGGGGCTCACCCTCGACCTCAAGCTGCCTGCGCGAGCGGTGGAGGTCCGCGCCGACCGCGAGAAGGTCCGCCAGGTGATGGTGAACCTCCTCTCCAATGCGGTGAAGTTCACGCCCAAGGGCGGCTGGGTGCAGGTGCTGGTGACGGAGGTGAAGTTCCAGCCCGAGCTGGACGCCGAAGGCTGGCAGTTCGTGGTCCAGGACTCGGGAGTGGGCATCCCCTCCGACCAGCTGGAGAAGATCTTCCAGAGCTTCTACCAGGTGGACAACTCGAGCACCCGCGAGTTCGGCGGCGCGGGCCTGGGCCTGGCGATCGTGAAGAGCTACGTCGAGGGACACGGCGGAAAGGTTCGGGTGCAGAGCGAGCTCGGCCAGGGCTCGCGCTTCGAGGTGGTCCTCCCGGTCAGCCCGCCGCCGCCTCGCGCGGTGATTGCCCCGCCGCTGTCCGAGCCCCCGCCGCCCCCGCCCGCCCGGTTCTGAGCCGGCCCGCTCCGACGATGGGCCCGGAGTTCCAGCTCATCGACGCGTTCGTCGCCGCGGCGGCAGCGTCGTTCCGCGCGCCCGCGGGCCCGGGCGACGACGCCGCGGTGCTCCGGCCCGCGCGAGGCGAGACCTGCGTGACGGTCGACGCGGTGGTCGAGGGCGTGCATTTCCGCCGTGCGAGCAGCCGGCTCGAGGACGTGGGGCACAAGGCCCTGGCGGTCAACCTCTCGGACCTCGCGGCGATGGGAGCGAGCCCCCGGTGGGCGCTGGTGGCGCTCGGTGTCCCGCGAGGCTTCCGGCTCGCCGACGCGCGAAGGCTTGGGGCGGGGTTCGGCGCCCTCGCTCGCTCCACGGGGACGGCGCTCGTCGGGGGCAACGTGGCCCGGGGGCCGGGCATCTCTCTGACGGTCACCGTCGGTGGCGAGGTCCGGCGGGGCCGGGCGCTGCTCCGCTCGGGCGCGTGTCCCGGCGACGTGGTCTGGGTCTCCGGCGCGCTGGGCGATGCCCGGCTGGGGCTCCTGCTCCTGGAGCGTCCGCGAGGTCCGGAGGCCCGGCGGCTCCGCGGGTCGCCCGGGCTCGCGCGAGGTGTGATGCAGCGGCAGCGTCGCCCGGAGCCACGGCTGGCGCTCGGGGCATCGCTGGCGGGCATCGCCTCGTCGTGCATCGACCTGAGCGACGGCCTCGTGCAGGACGCGGGTCACCTCGCGGCGGCGAGCCGGACCGCGCTCCATCTCGACGCTCGCGCGCTGCCCGTCTCCACCGCGCTCGCCGCGGCCTACCCGGAGCCGCGGGCGCGGGCCCGCGCCGCCGCGACCGGCGGGGAGGACTACGAGCTGCTCTTCACTGCGGCCGCTTCAAGGGCCGGCCCCATCGAGCGGCTGGGTCGCCGTCTCGGTCTCGCGCTCACGAAGATCGGCGAGGTCCGGCGCGGCCGGGGGGTGCATCTCCGCGGCCTGGGCGGCGGCCGGGTCGAAGGCTTCGACCACCTCGCCTGACCGCCGGCGCCGGACGCAGCTGCCAGGGCTTCGTCCGGTGGGCATCTTCCCCGAGCCATGACCCGCCCCGCCTCGTCATCCTCGCTCGCTGCCGCAGCGCTCCTCGGCATCGCCACCGGCATGCGCTCGCTCCTTCCGCTCGCGCTGCTCTCCCTGACGCAGGGGAGCCACCGTGGACTCCGGGCGCTGCTCCTCCCGCTCGCGGCGACGGAGCTCGTCGGCGACAAGCTCCCGTGGATCCCGAGCCGGCTCGGTCCGGTCCCCCTCGGAGCCCGGCTCCTCGCCGGCGGCATCGGAGCCGCCTGGCTGACCCGGTCGCGTCGTCCCACGCCGCTGGTCCTCGCCGGAGCCGCCGGAGCTCTCGCCGGAGCGCTCCTCGGCTCCCGCGCCCGGAAACGGCTCCCTCATTCCACGGGGACGCCGGACCTCCCCTGGGCCGTGCTCGAGGACGTGACCGCCGCCGCGCTCGCCGGGACCGCCGTCCGCCTCGCCTCCGCCTGACAGCGTCCTCTCCCCGACAGGGGCGGCGAAGGTGGGTCCGCCCCGGCTCACGAGCGCCGCGTTTCCCCTCCCGCGAAGCAGCACGGCGTTAAGCTTCGACGCCGGGAACCGTGGAGGACGCGAGGGGCGTGAAATACCTGGTGACGGGTGGTGCGGGCTTCATCGGCTGCAACGCCTCACGGCGATGGATGGAGCGGGGGCACGAGGTGGTGGTGCTCGACGACCTGTCCCGCCGCGGGGCCGACAGCAACCTCGACTGGCTGAAGAGCCAGGGCCGCTTCATCTTCGAGCGGGTCGACCTCCGCGACGCCGCCGCGCTCGACGCCGCCCTGGCTCGCCACCGCGACGCGCAGGTCATCCTCCATCTCGCCGCGCAGGTGGCGGTGACCACCTCGGTCACCGAGCCGCGCCACGACTTCGAGGTGAACGCGCTCGGCACCTTCAACCTGCTCGAGTCCGCGCGCCGTCACACTCCCTCCGCCGCGTTCCTCTACGCCTCGACCAACAAGGTGTACGGCGGGCTCGAGCACGTGGGCGTGGAGCAGCGGCACGGCCGCTACGCGTTCCGCGACCGCCCCCGGGGCATCTCCGAGTCCGAACCGCTCGACTTCCACTCGCCCTACGGCTGCAGCAAGGGCGCGGCGGACCAGTACGTCCGCGACTACGCGCGGATCTACGGCCTGCGCACCGTCGTCTTCCGCCAGTCCTGCATCTACGGCTGGCGCCAGTTCGGCGTGGAGGACCAGGGCTGGGTGGCCTGGTTCACCATCGCCGCGGTCACCGGGAAGCCCGTCACCATCTACGGAGACGGACGCCAGGTGCGGGATCTCCTCTTCGTCGACGACCTGTGTGAGGCCTACGACGCGGCCGTGGAGCGCATCGACCGGGCCAGCGGACAGGTCTTCAACCTCGGGGGTGGGCCCGACAACACCCTGTCCTTGCTGGAGCTGGTCGAGCAGCTGGACCGGCTCACCGGACGGCCGCTCCGCCCGGCCTTCGCTGGCTGGCGCCCGGGGGACCAGCCAGTCTTCGTCGCCGACGTGTCCCGGGCCTCCGAGGCCCTCGGGTGGCGCCCGCGGACCGGCGTCACCGAGGGCGTGGAGAAGCTCGCTCGCTGGGTCCAGGAAAACCGAGCCCTGTTCGGCTGAACGCCGCCGGCCCGTGTGGGGAGGGGTGTTCCCGGACGCACCGTCCCCTGTCCGGAATGTGAAATCCGGTCCGTCCTACGCCAGAATCGCCGCCCGACATGGCACTGGTGCCCCCGCCGACCCGCAACGGAACGGTTCGCCGTTCCGTGCTGGACGAGTTTCCCGCTGCCCGGACCAGCCGGCGGCCGGCGCCGGTTCGAAGGTTGGCGGCGGCGCTCGAGGACCGGGGGCATCCGGTGTCGCTCTCGCTGCAGAGCAAGATCCTCGTCTCGCACTTCCTGCTGGCGATGGTGCTGGTGGGAACGCTGCACCTCGTCCGCAACGCCAGCTGGGCGGTGCAGGGGCTCGTGGCGGGAGCGCTGACGCTGGTCCTGGCGCTTCTCCTCCCCGCGGTGCTGGCGCGGGTCACGCGGCTGCGCTCGCTGAGCCGGAGCGCGCTGGACATCTCCCGCGGTGATCTCGCCTCGCCGGTCACCACCGAGCCGAGCCTGGGACGGGACGAGATCGACGAGCTCTCCACCGCCATCGGCAACATGCAGGAGAATCTCCGCGAGCTGGTGGGCCACATCCAGCACACCGCGGCCAGCGTCGCGGATTCGGCCAACGAGCTGGGGCGGTCGGCCGAGAACGTCAACGCCGCCACCACCGAGGTGGGCACCTCCATCCGGAAGATCGCTCTCGGCGCCGGCACCCAGTCGGACCTGGTGGCCCGGGCCCAGAAGGTCATCGGGGAGATGGCCGGGAGCATCCAGCGGACCGCCCTCTCCGCCGAGGACGCCGCCCTGGCCGCCGGCGAGACCTCGGTCGCCGCCGAGCAGAGCAGCAAGGCGGCGCGCCTCGCCGGCGAGAAGGTGAACAAGGTGTTCAGCCGGGTGGAGAGCGCGAGCCACGAGGTCTTCGCCTTCGGGGAGAAGACGCAGGAGATCTCGAAGATCGTCGACGTCATCACCCAGGTGGCCCAGCAGACGAACCTCCTGGCCCTCAACGCCACCATCGAGGCGGCCCGCGCCGGCGAGTACGGGCGCGGCTTCGCCGTCGTGGCGGACGAGGTGCGGAAGCTCGCCGAGTCCGCGGGCAGGAGCGCCGAGCAGATCAGCAAGCTGGCCCGGGACATCTCCGGTCAGTCGGTGGCGGTGGTCTCGGCGATGAAGCAATCCATCGAGGAGCTCACCGACGGCCGCGAGGACCTGGGCACAATCGTTCGCTCCATGGGGAGCATCACCGACACCGCCCGCAAGGGTGCGGAGAAGGTGCACCTCATCAGCCAGAGCGCCCGGGAGCAGCTCGCCGGGAGCGAGGAGATGGTCAAGGCGGTGGGGGAGATCTCCGAGGTCGCCGAGGCCAACGCCAGCTCCACCGAGGCCGCGGGGGGCATCATCGAGGACCAGACCGCTGCCGTGGCCCGCATGACCTCCGCCGCCCAGGAGCTGAACAACCTCAGCCTGGAGCTGCAGAGCGTGGTCCGCCGGTTCCGGCTCGGCTCGTGAGCGCTCCCGGGCAGCCCGCCGCCCGAGGTGGGACGCCATCCGACCGCGGCCCCGTCCAGCACGTGGTCTTCCTCGTGGACGGCACCCGCTACGCCCTCCCGCTGAGCGTGGTGAGCCAGGTGGTGCTCCAGCCCGAGGGCCTGGTCCGCGTGCCCCGGGCGCCGGCCCCGGTGCTGGGAGTGGTGAACCTCCGTGGGCGCGTGGTCACCGTGGTGGACTTTGCGCTGCTCCTGGACCTGCCGCGCCCCGCACAGCCACAGCGCAAGCTGATCCTCCTCGAGCGGGGGCGCCGGGACCTGGCGCTCAGCGTCACCGACGTCGAGGGATTCGAGACGGTCGAGAAAGTGTCAAGCCAGCCACGCGAGTCACGTGGCCCGGTGCGTGGAGTGACCCGGGTCAAGGGTGCGGCGGTGACGGTGCTGGACGCGGATGCGCTCGACATCGCGGTGACACACCTCTTCGACCGCGGCTAACATCCGTCACTCCGTAGCCCCCCGGACCATGCCGAAGCGAGTGCTGATCGTCGATGACGCGGTGTTCATGCGGAACATGATCCGCGACATCTTCAGCTCCGGTGGCTACGAGGTGGTGGGCGAGGCCGCGCATGGCATCGAGGCCATCGAGAAGTACCGGGCGCTCAAGCCGGACCTCACCACCATGGACATCGTGATGCCGTACAAGAGCGGCATCGAGGCCACCCGGGAGATCGTCAAGGGCGACCCCAAGGCGGTGGTGGTCATCTGCTCGGCGCTGGGCCAGGAGTCGCTGGTGATGGAGGCGATCGAGGCCGGCGCGGCGGACTTCATCGTCAAGCCGTTCCGTGCCGAGGACGTGCTGGCGGTGGTGAAGAAGGTGCTGGGCGAGACGCCCAAGGTGTAGCCCTGGCTGCGACGCTCGACATGTCCCGCTACCTGGGCCTCTTCGTGGCCGAGGCCTCGGAGCACCTCGAGGCGCTGGGGCGGGACCTGGTGGCCCTGGAGGGCACGCCGGCGGCCGAGACGGTGGACTCGCTGTTCCGCCACGCGCACTCGGTGAAGGGCATGGCCGCGTCGATGGGGCTCGAGCCCATCGCCCAGCTCGCCCACCGGGTGGAGGACCTGGTCGACATCGCTCGCCGGGTGCCGGGCGCGCTGGGGCGCGAGCGGGTGGATCTGCTGCTGACCACCACGGACGCGATGCTCGCGCTGGTTCGAGGCACCGGGGAGGGGAACCCGCCGGCGCCCCAGCCCGAGCTGCTGGCCAGGCTCTCCGAGGCGGTGGTCGCGCTCACCGGCGAGCAGCCCCGTCCGACGAAGGTGGCCCGGGTGGATCCACTCGCCCGGCCGGCGAGCCCCTCGCTGAGCGCCAGCAAGTTCGAGATCCGCTTCCGCATCCTCCCCGCCGCCCAGAGCCCGGGCCCTCGCGCCTTCCTCGTGTACAAGAAGCTCACCGGCCTCGGCACGGTGAGCCAGCTCCGCCCGCCGCTGGAGGACCTGCGGGCCGGGGCCATCCCCGACGGGCGGGTGGCGCTCGTGCTGGAGACCGACGGTGGCCTGGACCCGGTGCGCACCGCGCTCGGGCTGGTCCCCGAGGTGGAGCTGATCTCCGCCGAGCCCGTGATGGAGGCGCCGGCGGGACCGCCCGCCCCTGCCCCCGGCCCCGTCGAGGCTTCGCGCACCGTCCGCGTCAGGACCGAGCTCCTCGACGACTTCCTGGAGATGGCCGGAGAGCTCCTGCTGGCCACCGCCCGCCTGCGGGACATCGGCCGGCGCTTCCCCGAGCACGAGCGCCCGGCGCTGGAGGAGGGCGTGGACCGGCTCCACTCCCTGGTGAAGGACCTCCACGGGAAGGTGATGGGCGCGCGGATGACGCCCGTCGCGGTGGTGACCGATCAGCTCCCCCGCGCCGCCCGCGACCTCGCCCGGAAGCGGGGCAAGGACGTGGAGGTGTCGGTGACCGGGGCGGAGATCGAGATCGACCGCGCCATCCTCGACGCCATCGCCGAGCCGCTGCTGCACGTGCTCCGCAACGCGGTGGACCACGGCATCGAGGCGCCCGAGGCGCGGGTTGGCGCCGGCAAGCCTCCCCGCGGGCGGCTGCGCATCTCCGTCCGGCGTACCCGCGAGCGGGTGGTCATCGAGCTGGAGGACGACGGGCGGGGCATGGACCCGGAGAAGCTCCGCGACGCCGCCGTGGCCCGGGGCAAGCTCTCCCCCGAGGCCGCGGCCCGCCTCTCCACCCGCGAGGTGCTGCTCCTGGCCTGTCTCCCCGGCGTCTCCACCGCGACCGACGTGGACGACGTGAGCGGGCGCGGAGTGGGGATGGACGCGGTGAAGCGCTCCGTGGAGTCGCTCGGAGGCGCGCTGGAGCTCGACTCCCAGCCGGGGCGCGGCACCCGGGTCACCCTGCGCCTGCCGCTCACGGTGGCGGTGGTCCAGCTCCTGCTGGTCCGGGCCGGCGGCGAGGTGCTGGGCCTTCCCATCACCAAGGTGCTGGGCGCGGTGGAGCTCCCCGAGAGCGCGCTGCAGCGCTCGCCCTCGGTGGACTTCCTCACCTACGGACAGCAGCTGGTGCCGGCCCACGACCTGGCGCGACTCCTCGAGCTGCCGCCCGGCCCACCTCCCCGCGCGCGCCCCTGGGTGGTGATGGAGTCCGAGGACGGCACGGTGGCCCTCGGCGTCGAGGCGCTGCTCGGACAGGAGGAGGCGGTGCTCAAGGCGCTCTCGCGTCCGCTGGACCGGGTCGCGGGTCTTGCGGGGGTGACCATCCTCGGCAACGGGCGCCCGGTGTTCATCCTCGACGTCCCGAGGCTGCTGGCCTGAGGGCGATCGGCTCTCCCGAATGCTCGCCTTCGCGGTCCGCCTCCTGCTCCTCGGAACCCCGGTGCTCTCCGAGGGCGACCTGCGCGTCGTCGAGCGGCTGGCGTGGCGGGCCGGCGTGCCCAGGGGCGCGGTCGAGTCCCTCTCCACCGACGTCACCGGGGACGGCGCCCCGGACGTGGTCCTCCTCACCCGGACCTCCGACCGGCTGGTGCTCTTCGTCGCCGAGGGGCCGGTCTCGCCGGTGGGCCGGTGGTGGCGGGTGGACCTGCACCGCGGCACCGCGGCCGGCGAGCTGTGCGTTCCGGCCACCTCTGCGCGCGTTCTGGTGGAGGACCACGGGGTGGTGTCGCACGCCCTGGAGTGCGATCGCGAGCAGACCGGGGCCTGTCCCACCCCGCGCGGTCGGGCCCTCCGCGTCGAGGCCTCCCCCGCGGCCTCGGCCCGCGCGCGGACCAGCACGGGGCCTCCCCCGCACCAGGGGGAGGCTCGAGGAGCCACGCCGGAGCGCGGCGCGTCCGGGCTCAGCGCGCAGGTCCGCTGCCCCGCGGTGCACGTCTTCTTCGACGGGAGCGACCTGCGCTTCTGGTCCGGCGCCGTCCGGGCGGACGCTCCGCAGGCCAGCATTCCCGCCGGGCCGTTTGCACCATAGGGTCAAGGCCATGCCCGCCGAGCTCACCGAGGCCCAGGCAGACGCGCTCCGAGAGCTGACGAACGTCGCGGCCGGACACGCCGCGCGTGCGCTGTCCACGCTGCTCGGGGGGGAGAAGTTCGGGCTCTGGCCGCCGCTGGTCCGCCACCTGGACCATCCCCAGCTCACCGCGCTCCTCGGAGGGAAGGGCGCGCCGCTCACCGCGGTCAGTGCCGAGCTCCGGGGCGGCGTGGGGGGAGCGATGGCCCTGGTGTTCACCGAGCCGCACGTGCAGACGCTCACCTCCCGGCTGCTGGGAGCCGCGGGCCAGCGCTTCCAGACACCCGAGGTGGCCCTCCGGGACGCGGCCAATCTCGTCTACGCCGCGGCGCTCGAAGCGACGGCTCGACTCTCGGGCGTCCGCGCGCTGCACTCGGTGCCGGTGGTGGGCGAGGGGCCGGCGGAGATGATTGCCCGGATGTGCATCCCCGCGGAGCGGGGCTGGGTGCTGGAGGCCGAGCTGTACGCCTCGCCGCTCTCGGGACGGTTCCTGCTGCTCCCCGACGTGCCCGGGCTGACGACGTTCCTCCGCGGGCTGAAGATGGCGTAAGCCACGGTCCTGTCCGTGGACCCCACTCGCCTGAGGAAGCTGCTCGAGGACGTCAAGCGTGGCCGCGCCAGCGTGGACGAGGCCACGCGCGCCCTCACCGATCTTCCCTTCGCCGAGCTCGGCTACGCCACGGTGGACACCCACCGGAGCGTGCGCTTCGGGTTCCCCGAGGTGGTGTACGGCGAGGGGAAGGCCCCGGAGCAGCTCCTCGGCATCGTGGAGGTGCTCGTCCGGCGGAAGCAGCCGGTGCTGGTGACCCGGCTTAACGAGGAGAACGCGGCCCCGCTGCTCCAGCGCTGGCCGAGGGCGAGGTGGCACCCCGAGGCGCGCATCTTCCACCTCCCCCAGGGGCGCCCCCGCGCCGGCCGGGTGGCCGTGACCTGCGCCGGCACCAGCGACGTGCCGGTTGCCGAGGAGGCCGCCCTCACCGCCGAGGCCATGGGGGCCACCGTGGCTCGCATCTACGACGTGGGGGTGGCCGGCCTGCACCGCCTGCTCCGCCGCCGGAGCGAGATCCAGGAGGCCCACGTGGCCATCGCCGTCGCCGGCATGGAGGGGGCCCTGGCCTCGGTCGTCGGCGGACTGGTGGGCATTCCGGTGGTGGCGGTGCCGACCAGCGTCGGCTACGGAGCGAACTTCAAGGGCCTGTCCGCGCTCCTCACCATGCTCAACTCCTGCGCCTCCAACGTCGCCGTGGTGAACATCGACAACGGGTTCGGCGCCGGGTTCTACGCGGCCCTGGTCAGCCGCAGCGTCACGCGGAGGGGCAGGGGCCGATGAGCACGGTGCTCTACCTCGAGCCGGTGGGGGGCATCGCCGGGGACATGTTCCTCGCCGCCATGCTCGACCTGGGGGTGGACGCCCGTGCCCTCGAGGAGGGGCTGCGCACTCTCGGACTCGACGGCTGGGGATTCGAGGTGAGCCGCGCGGTGCGCCAGGCCATCTCCGGCGTGCACCTGAACGTGGCCCTCTCCTCCGAGCTGCCGCACGTGCACCGCGGGCTGACCGACATCCTCGGCCGGATCGACGCCAGCGCCCTTCCGCCACGGGCCAAGGCGCAGGCTCGCGCGGTGTTCGAGGTCATCGGCCGCGCCGAGGCGAAGATTCACGACGTGCCGCTGGAGTCGGTCCACTTCCACGAGGTGGGCGCGGTCGACAGCATCGTCGACGTCTGCGGCGCGGCCCTGGCGCTGGAGCTGCTCGGACAGCCGGAGGTGGTCTCCGCGCCGCCCCCGCTCGGGAGCGGGATGGTGGAGACGATGCACGGGCGCTTCCCCGTGCCCGTCCCGGCCACGCTGGAGATCCTCCGCGACCTGCCGGTGCGCTTCGAGGGGCAGGGCGAGCTCACCACCCCCACCGGGGCGGCGCTGCTGCGGGCCCTCTCCCGGCCCGGCCCGCCGCCGGCGATGCGGCTGGAGCGCACCGGGTACGGGCTCGGGCGCCGGGAGCTGCCCGACCGTCCCAACGTGCTCCGGGCCACGCTGGGCACAGCGGTCGCGGCCACGGGCTCGGACGTATGGGAGTTGGCCGTCACGCTCGACGATGCGACGCCCCAGCTGCTCGGGTACCTGGTGGAGACGCTGGTCACCCACGGGGCGCTCGACGCCTGGGTGGCACCGGTCACCCTGAAGAAGAGCCGGCCCGGTCACGTGCTCTCGGTGCTCGTCTGCGGGGGCGAGCGCGAGCGGGTGGTCCGCCGCCTCCTCACGGAGTCCCCCACGCTGGGAGTGCGGGCCTGGCCGGTCCATCGGACTGTGCTCGACCGAGCACATGTGGAGGTGGAGACTGCGCACGGACCGGTCCGGGTGAAGGTCGGGAGTCTGGGCGGGGAGATCCTGAACGCGGCACCCGAATACGAGGATGTCCGTGCCCGGGCCGAAGCGGCCGGCGTTCCCTTCAAGCAGGTGTGGGCCGAGGCTCTGGCGGCGTACGCTCGCCGCCGCTGACTGTGGATTGCCCCGGGGTGACCCCGGGGCCGATGACCGGAGGACGAGATGCCCGAACAGAACTGGGACGAGCGGCTGCTCGAGTACGTGCGGAGGACCGGCGAGGACCTGAAGCGCACCGGTGAGGAGTTCCTGGAGCAGACCCAGAAGACCTTCGAGGACCTCAGAGACCCTGCGCAGCAGGAGAAGCTGAAGGCGCGTGTCAGCGAGTTGCGCACCTGGGCGATGACCAAGTTCGAGGAGGCGAGGAGCCGGGCCGAGGAGGCCCTGGGCATCGAGCGCCCGAAAGCGGCACCCACCCGGTCGGCCAAGACCCGCGGACCGGCGGGCAAGAAGGCGAAGGGCGGCTCCCGGACCACACGGAAGACGGGCGGCGGGGGCAAGCGTGCAAAGGGGCGTCAGCGCTGACGGGAGGCACCTCCTCACGTCCGTTACCTGTGACACAATCAGCAGTTCCGGTGAGTTCCGAGTCAGGAAAATTCTCCGCGGACATCGACGAGGACGTCATCGCCGCGGCGCTGGAGAGCGTGGAGAAGCAGCGCGAGGCCGCTGCGGACGAGGTGTCCGTCCCGACGCCAGACGTCGCAACGCCGGACGTCGCGGCGGAGGGAGAGCTCGCCGCGCTGCGGGCCCGGGTCGAGGCGCTCGAGGCGCGCGAGCGCGAGCTGACAGGCCAGCTGGACCAGGAGCGCGAGCGCACACTCCGCGCCCTGGCGGACCTGGACAACGCGCGGAAGCGGGCCCAGCGGGAGCGGGAGGAGGTCGTGCGTTACGGGCTGGAACGGGCCTTGAAGGACCTGCTCCCGGTCATCGACAACCTGGACCGGGCGCTCGACCTCGGCGACCGGACCGGAAAATGGGACGGACTCGCCGAAGGCGTGAGGATGACGCGCAAGCTCCTGGAGGACACGCTGGCCAGGCAGGGCCTCAAGGCGTTCAGCGCCAGCGGAAAGCCGTTCGACCCACATCTGCACGAGGCCATGGGCCACGAGGAGAGGGAGGACCTGCCGCCGAACGCGGTGAGCACCGAGGTGCTGCGCGGCTTCACCCTGCACGACCGGCTGGTGCGCCCGGCCCTGGTCATGGTCGCCCGGCCGCCGGCGGCCCCTTCCGGCGCCGAGGAGTCCGCGGTGGCGGATGCCGCACCGGCGTCGCCTGAACCGGAAGTCTCCGGGGGGAACAGCTAGAGACCATGGCGAAGGTCATCGGAATCGACCTGGGAACGACCAACAGCTGCGTCGCCGTGATGGAGAGCGGCGAGCCGGTGGTCATTCCCAACAGCGAAGGCAGCCGCACCACGCCGTCCATGGTCGGCTTCACCGAGAACGGTGAGCGGCTGGTGGGGCAGATCGCCAAGCGGCAGGCCATCACCAACCCCGAGGCGACGCTCTACGCCGTGAAGCGGCTCATCGGCCGCAGGATCGACGCGCCGGAGACGAAGAGGGCCATCGCCCTGAGCAGCTTCAAGGTGGTGCCCTCGCCCAACGGAGACGCCTGGGTGGACGTCCGTGGGAAGCTGCTCAGCCCCCAGGAGATCAGCGCCCAGGTCCTGCTGAAGATGAAGTCCACCGCGGAGGATTACCTCGGCGAGCCGGTCACCGAGGCGGTCATCACCGTCCCCGCCTACTTCAACGACAGCCAGCGCCAGGCCACCAAGGACGCCGGGCGCATCGCCGGGCTGAACGTGCTGCGCATCATCAACGAGCCCACCGCCGCGGCGCTGGCCTACGGGATGGACAAGGAGTCGCAGGGCACCAGGACCGAGCGGGTGGCGGTCTACGACCTCGGCGGCGGCACGTTCGACATCAGCATCCTCGAGCTGAACGGCGGCGTGTTCGAGGTGCGCAGCACCAACGGCGACACCTTCCTCGGCGGCGAGGACTTCGACCAGCGCATCATCGACTGGCTGGCCAAGCGGTTCATGGAGCAGACGAAGATCGATCTGCGCAACGACCGGATGGCGCTCCAGCGGCTGAAGGAGGCCGCCGAGCGGGCCAAGCACGAGCTGTCCAGCGCGCCGGACACCGAGATCAACCTCCCGTTCATCGTCGCCGACGCGAGCGGGCCCAAGCACCTCACCGACACCATCGACCGCCAGACACTCGAGTCGCTGGTCATGGACCTGGTGGAGAAGACGCTCGAGCCCTGCCGCATCGCGCTCAAGGACGCGGGGCTCACCACGCAGGCCATCCATCAGGTCCTGCTGGTCGGCGGCATGACCCGCATGCCGCTGGTGCAGCGGCTGGTGAAGGAGTTCTTCGGCAAGGAGCCCCACAAGGGCATCAACCCCGACGAGGTGGTGGCGATCGGCGCCGCCATCCAGGGCGGGGTGCTCAAGGGCGAGGTGAAGGACGTCCTGCTGCTCGACGTCACCCCGCTGTCGCTGGGCGTCGAGACCGCGGGCGGCGTGGCCACGCGCATCATCGACAAGAACACCACCATCCCCTGCAAGAAGAGCCAGGTCTTCTCCACCGCGGTGGACAACCAGCCGCTGGTCTCGGTGCACGTCATCCAGGGCGAGCGCGAGATGGCCACGGACAACAAGACCCTGGCCCGGTTCGAGCTGGTGGGCATCCCCCCCGCGCCGCGCGGCGTGCCGCAGATCGAGGTCTCCTTCGACATCGACGCCAACGGCATCGTCCACGTCAGCGCCAAGGACCTCGGCACCGGCAAGCAACAACAAGTCAGGGTGGTGAGCAGCTCCGGCCTCACCGAGACCGAGATCCAGCAGATGGTCAAGGACGCGCAGACCAACGCCGCCGACGACAAGCGCAAGCGCGAGATGGCCGAGCTGCGTAACAACGCCGAGGGGCTCATCTACACCACGGAGAAGAGCCTGGAGGAGTACGCCCACGTCGTCACCCCGAAGGACGTGACCGAGATCCAGGCCGACATGGAGAACCTCAAAGGCCTCATGAAGCAGGAGGATCCGGGAAAGCTGAAGGAGGCGCTGCAGCGACTGGAGAGCAGCGCCTACCGGATCGCCGACGCCATCTACGCCGACCAGGCCAAGTCCTCGGCCTAGACGGCGGAACCGCTCGCTCCCGCCACACTGCCGCTCGCTGCTCCGCCTGGACTCCGGGCCAGGGACCGTCCGGGCCCGCGATCGAGTCGCCGACGACCACGCCCCCCCGCCGGTCTCCACGGCCTCGCGCGAGGCACGCTGACCGGGCCGGCTCAGGCCTCGGGAAGGGCGAGCGGGACGATCTCCCGGCCGGACACCCGGAGGAAGCGCCACACCAGCGCCACCGCCACCGCCGTGAGCCCGGCGGCGAGCCCCCACCAGATCCCCACCACGCCCCAGCGCAGGTGGAAGCCGAGCAGCAGGGCCAGCGGGAGACCGACCAGGTAGTGGCCGATCACGTTGGCGGTGAAGGTGAAGCGACTGTCGCCCGCTCCCCGGAGCACGCCGGCGCCGACGCCCTGCACCCCGTCGGAGATCTGGAACACCGCCGCCACGGTGAACAGGGGGACTGCCAGCGCCGCGATGGCAGCCGAGTCGGTCATCGTGGCCACGATGGGTCCGGGGATGAGGAGGTAGGTGATGGCGGCACACCCCATGAATGCCGCGCCGGCGGCGAAGGCGAGCAGGCCGGCGCGCCGCGCGCCCGGCGTGTCGCGGGCACCGACGGCGAGCCCGACCCGGACGCTCCCCGCGTTGCCGATGCCCATGGCGAAGGTGAACGTGACCGAGGAGTAGGTGAGGGCGATCTGGTGCGCGGCGAGGCTCTCCGCCCCGAGCCGCCCGGCGAGGAAGCCCGCGAGCGCGAAGACCCCCACCTCGGCGCCGAAGTGGAGCCCGATCGGCACGCCGACCCGGAGGATGCGGCGCTCGTCCTCGGGCAGCCGCCGGTGGAGGTCCGGTGGACGGCGGGGAAGGGGAATCTGTCGGATGACCCAGGCGAGGAAGAGGACCTCGCTGATCTGGACGAGGCTGGTGGCCAGCGCCGAGCCGCCCGCGCCCATCGGGGGAATCCAGCGGAACGGGCCGGTCCACGCCGGGAGCCGCGCCCCGCCGAAGACCAAGAGGAGATCTAAGAGGAGGTTCATCACGATCGCCAGCACCGTGGCCCATAGCAGGGCCCGGGCGGCCACAACCGCCTGGACATAGCCGCGCTGGGCGTAG
>Ga0105104_10000784_pt1 | contig 24698 bp, 33 predicted proteins | sample PPLLaktember2015_3_FD_87034 | JGI IMG/M metagenome (GOLD analysis project Ga0105104, IMG submission 87034) | Freshwater sediment microbial communities from Prairie Pothole Lake near Jamestown, North Dakota, USA - PPLs Lake P7 Core (6) Depth... | ecosystem: Environmental > Aquatic > Freshwater >...
CTTGTTGTTTATTAACATTTGCATGCTCATTAAACGTTGATGGGTTTTGCGCTAGAAGTTACTCAGTTCGGGGATTTAAATGAAAAAAATACAAACAGGCTTTACGTTAATTGAGTTGGCAATCGTCCTGGTCATTATTGGCCTGCTGCTTGGTGGCGTATTGAAGGGTCAGGAACTGATTAATAGCGCTAAGGCAAAAAACATTGCTAGTGATCTTAAAAACATCCAGATTTTTATTTATGGATATCAAGATAAATTTAGGGCGATTCCTGGGGATGATGCAAATGCGAGTGTGCATATAAATGGAGCTACCAACCCTACTACCCCTGCGGGGACTTTAAATAACTCTCAAATTAATGGCAACTGGTTAAATCCAGCCGCAACTGATGAGTCATTCTTATTCTGGCAGCATGTTAGATTGGCTGGATTTGCTACAGGTCCAACTAATGTAGCTGATGTTAATTATTTACCACGAAATGCTGATAGCGGTCGTATAGGAGTGCAAAGTCTCACTGCGGCGTTTGTTACAATTACTAATATGACTGGTCTATATGTTGTATGCTCAGAAAATATTTTAGGAAGGTTGGCAAAGCAAATTGATACTAATTTGGACGATGGCGAGACGAGTACAGGTTCTTTCCGCGCCATCGGTGCAGTTGGTGCTGCTGGGGTAGGTACAAATGCTATAACTTCGGCAACTATTGGAGATGGTAGTCCATATACTGTCTGCCTAGCTTTCTAGTTTTAAAGTAATGATTGAAAAAAGCTCACTAATAGGTGAGCTTTTTTCATCAATCTGCAGTATCTATACATTTGTCAGCTCAAGCTAGGTTTTATTTAAATCTTGCATAGAGCCTAAATTGTTTTAGAATAGTGCCTCAATGAACACTGAAAAAATTTAATAAAATCCTCCTCCTCCATGGCATCTAATATCGTAGAAATAGACAATCTTTCCTTTGGTTTTAAAGGACGGATGCTGCATAAAAATATCAATATGGTATTTCCGCAAGGCAAGGTCGTAGCCATCATGGGCGGCAGCGGTAGCGGTAAAACCACTTTGCTACGTTTAATCGGCGGGCAAATCAAGCCACTCAAAGGTCAGGTGCGTGTGGATGGCAAAGTGGTGCATGAGCAGGATCGTGAAGGTATTTATAAGCTGCGCCGTACCATGGGCATGCTGTTTCAGCATGGCGCCTTATTCACTGATTTAAGCGTGTTTGATAACGTTGCTTTCCCTATGCGTGAGCTAACAGACCTGCCAGAATCGATGATTAGGGATTTGGTATTGATGAAGCTTAACGCAGTTGGTTTGCGTGGGGCCCACCAATTAATGCCAACAGAACTCTCCGGCGGTATGGCTAGACGCGTGGCTTTGGCTCGTGCTGTGGCGCTAGATCCAAACATTATCATGTACGATGAGCCTTTTGCTGGCCTGGACCCTATTTCCATGGGTGTAATATGTGATTTGATTCGCAGCCTGAACGACGCGTTAGGTGCAACCTCTATTATCGTTTCACATGACGTTAAGGAAACTTTCCTGATTGCAGATTATGTATATTTCGTTGCAAGCGGTGAGGTTGCGGCAGAGGGTACGCCACACGATTTGATGCAATCTACATTACCCTTCGTGCATCAGTTCGTTCATGGTGAAAAAGATGGTCCGGTGCCTTTTCATTACCCTGCTGCAAGCTATCAGGCTGAATTGCTCAAACAAACGCCATTATAAGAAATTAAATCAATCGTAAAAATAAATAATGACTTCAACTTTATTGATTAGTATGGCTAGGCTGTTACGCGGGATTGGCTGTCGCATGATAGAACGTACATGGCGCCTGGGTGCCGGGGCCAGGTTGTTTTTTCTGACGCTGATTTATTCAGGCGAAAGCTTTAGAAGATTTCATCTGACATTGCGCGAAATATACTTCACGGGTGTGATGTCGTTATTGATTATTATTGTGTCAGCTTTTTTTGTGGGCATGGTTTTAGGTTTGCAAGGGTATAACACTTTGCAGAAGTACGGTTCATCTGAGGCTATTGGCGTGCTGGTTGCGCTTTCGCTGGTTCGTGAATTAGGCCCGGTAGTGACGGCGCTGCTCTTTGCCGGGCGTGCAGGTACGGCTATTACAGCGGAAATCGGTTTAATGAAAACAACCGAGCAGTTATCAGCGATGGAAATGATGGCGGTAAATCCGATTGCCCGTGTTATTGCCCCTCGTTTCTGGGCGGGGGTGATATCCATGCCTATACTGGCGGCATTGTTTTCCATGGTTGGTGTTTTGGGTGGCTACTTGGTGGCTGTGCCTTTGATTGGCGTTGATGACGGTGCTTTCTGGTCGCAAATGCAAGCTAATGTGGATGTGAGAGATGACATCATTAATGGCGTAATCAAGAGTGTAGTATTTGGTGTAGCCTGTACCATGATTGCCTTGTTTGAAGGGTTTGATGCTCCTCCAACTGCGGAGGGGGTTAGTCATGCAACTACACGTACTGTGGTCATTTCATCATTGACGGTGCTGGGATTGGATTTTGTTTTAACGTCTTTCATGATTACTGTTTAGCTATAGTTAAACAACGCATGAGAGTAAGAATAAGGGGATGTTAAGTGGATAGAACAACGATAGATTTGTGGGTCGGTATTTTTGTGGCGCTAGGTGTGGCAGCTTTGCTGGGTTTGGCTATGAAGGTCGGTAATTTAACATCAAATAAAATTGGTGATACTTACACTGTAAGTGCGGCGTTTGAGAATATCGGCGGCTTAAAACCGAATGCGCCTGTGAAAAGTGCTGGCGTGGTAGTTGGCCGTGTTGCGGATATCAAGTTTGATACTAAATCATATGAAGCGGTAGTGAGCATCAAAATTGACAAGCGTTATGATTTTCCTAAAGATACATTCGCCAATATCTATACAGCAGGGTTGCTTGGAGAGCAGTACGTTGGTCTTGAGGCTGGCGGCGAAGATGATATTTTGAAAAATGGTGATAAAATTACGCAAACGCAAGACGCAGTTGTGCTGGAAAAAATGATCAGTCAATTTTTATACAGTAAAGCGTCAGAAGCAAAATCAGAAGATGGTGCAAATGCTGCCAACCCAAAAGGAGATGTTAAGTCTTCTAAAGAAAGTTCAGGCGAAGTTAAGTCAACTGAATTGGGCGATGCACCGTTTTAGAACGTTAGCTGAGTGGTAGTGGTGTAACTTTTTAAAGTGGCATACTGTCATATCAGAATCGTTATTGAGTAAATTAAAGGGTTCAAATGAAAACGTTTTTAGGCTTTTTGGCACGGGTTGCTTTATTTGCAACTTTGTTTGTAGGTAGTAGTGTGGCATTTGCAGAAGTTACTGCGGATGAACTCGTCAAGCAAACCGCTGAAGATGTATTAGCAACGATCAAAAGCGATAAAGAGATTCAGTCAGGCAGCCAGCAGAAGATATATGCATTGGCGGAAGAGAAGATTCTGCCAAACTTCGATTTTGATCGTGTGTGCCGCATGGTGCTAGGTAAAAATTGGAAGGTAGCTACGCCTGAGCAGCAAGCTGCTTTTAAAAAAGAGTTCCGCAGTTTGTTGTTGCGCACATATGCCAGTGCACTTGGTAAATATAAAAATCAGGTGATTGAATATAAACCTATGCGTGCTGAGCCGGGTGCGAAAAATGTAAGCGTTAAAACGCAGATTTTACAGCCAGGCGGCCAACCAATTGCTGTTGATTACAGCTTGGTAAAGGTTGATGATGGCTGGAAAGTCTATGATATTGTGATTGAAAGCGTAAGCTTGGTAACGAACTATCGTAGTCAATTTAGCAATGAAATTCGCACAAATGGTATAGATAGCTTGAATAAAAAGCTGGCAGATAAAAATAAAGCAGCCGGTGTATGACAACTATTTCATTACAGAATAATCAGTGGCATGTTACGGGCGAGATTCTGATGGATAATGCCAATACAGTCCTGATTGAAAGTAATGCTTTGGAAATGGCAAATGATTTGCAAGTGGATTTTTCTGCTGTTACCGATGTAGACACGGCCGCTCTGAGTTTGCTGATAGAGTGGCAACGCCGTGCCTTGGCATCAAATAAAAAAATAGTATTTACGCATTTACCTGAGAGTTTGCACAGCTTGGCGACACTTTATGGTGTTGCAGACTTTATCCCGCTAAGTACAAATTAATTTATTAGAAACTAAATTCTGTTTAGCAAATGATAAGGCCAATATTTATTGGCCTATTGTTTTTATAGAATCATCAACATGTAAAAAGTGATGTAGTTTTTATCAGTTTTATAGGTGCTTTGTATAAAGCACGTTCTGTGTGCCAGTGTCTAACTTATTCAATATTCTAGCGAGAGCCTCATTTGAGTCAGCCAGCAATTAAAATTAGTGGAGTTCATAAGTATTTCGGGGCACTGCATGCGCTTAAAGGGATTGATTTAGTTATTGAGCCTGGAGAATTTTTTGCTTTGCTTGGGCCTAACGGTGCCGGGAAATCCACGTTAATTAATATTCTTGCCGGTCTGATTACACCAAGTTCCGGCACCATATCTGTCATGGGCTTTGATGTCGGCAGCCAATACCAGCAGGCACGGCAGTTGTTGGGCGTGGTTCCTCAGGAATTGGTATTTGACCCATTCTTTAATGTACGTGAAATGCTGCGGTTTCAGGCGGGTTATTTTGGGCGTGGCCGCGAAAACGATGCATGGGTAGATGAAATACTTGAAGGCCTGGGTCTGGCAGATAAAGCACATACCAATATGCGCAGGCTTTCTGGAGGCATGAAGCGGCGCGCATTGATTGCACAGGCTTTAGCTCATAAGCCACCTGTTATTGTACTTGATGAGCCAACAGCCGGTGTTGATGTTGAGTTAAGGCAAATGCTGTGGGAGTTCATCAAAAAGCTGAATCGTGATGGCCATACCATTATTCTGACAACGCATTATTTGGAAGAAGCTGAAACTTTGTGTAGCCGCGTTGGCATGATGAAGCAAGGCAAGATTGTGGCCTTGGATAGTACTTCCAATCTGCTGAATAAGTTTTCGGGCAAACATTTGCGTTTAACTTTGGGTGACGTTACATTGCCGACAAGTATTGAGTCGCTGGTGCGGCATATCGAGAATGGCATTTATACCTTTGCCCTGATAGATATGGCACAAATTGAGTTTGTCTTATCCGTATTGCGTACAGCTAATGTAAAGGTGCTTGATATGCAATTGAATGAAGCTGATCTGGAAGATGTCTTTTTGTCATTGGTAGGAAGCTCGTCGTTAAGTAATGCATCGTCTGGCAGGTTGTCATGAGTGATTCAAAGTTAATTGATCAATTAAAACTGGGAGCGACCTTTCGCGGCCCATGGACGCTTTTAAAAAAAGAGCTGCTACGATTCTGGCGTGTTGCGTTTCAAACCGTAGCTGCTCCAGTGATTACGGCATTGCTGTACCTGTTAATCTTTTCGCACGTGCTGGAAAGTCACGTACAGGTTTATGACGGCGTGCCTTACACGGCTTTTTTGATTCCCGGCCTGATTATGATGTCAGTATTGCAAAATGCTTTTGCGAATAGTTCATCAAGTCTAATACAGTCAAAAGTGATGGGTAATATCGTGTTTATATTATTAACACCGCTTACGCATATGCAATTCTTTCTGGCATTTCTGATTGCAGCAATTATCCGCGGTCTGGTAGTTGGGTTATGCATTTATTTGGTCGCCATGTGGTTTATTGATTTAAGTGTGGCAAATCCCTGGTTGATTATTGCCTTCGCATTGCTTGGCAGTGCTTTATTGGGTACATTTGGCATCATTGCGGGAATATGGGCAGATCGTTTTGACCAGATGGCAGCCTTTCAGAATTTCATTATCATGCCATTATCATTTTTATCGGGCGTATTCTATTCCATTCATTCACTACCGCCATTTTGGCAAAAAGTATCACAGCTGAATCCATTTTTTTACATGATTGATGGATTTAGATATGGTTTTTTTGGCAAAGGTGACGTGTCGCCGATGGTTAGTTTGGCAATCGTTGGTGTCTCATTCTTACTGTTAGCATTGATTACCCTAAAAATGCTAAAATCCGGCTATAAACTAAGAACTTAGATTCAATTTAGAAAAGTAAAAGGTAATCGTCAGTGTTAAGCGCACAGCAATTAGAGACATATATCACACAAAATTTAGCCTGTGACTACATTAAAGTGGTAGGTGACGATGGAACGCATTTTGAGGCGACAATCGTAAGCCCTGAATTTATAGATAAAACAATGGTGCAGCAGCACCAACTGGTTTATGCAGCATTGGGCGATAGGATGCGAGCAGAGATACACGCGCTTTCAATGAAAACGCTAACACCGGGGGCCTGGGCAAAAGTTAAAGAATAAAGATTAAGTTACAGCATTTTTAAAAAAATCATAAAGGTGCTGTAAAAAGAATTTTGAAATTAGGATAAATAATGGATACGCAAGCACTAATCAAACAGCAGGTCACGAGCAACCCGGTAGTTCTTTATATGAAGGGTAGCCCCAAATTTCCACAATGTGGTTTTTCAAATTTAGCGACGCAAATTTTAAGCGCATGTAATGTAGAGTATCTTGCGGTTGATGTACTTGCAGACCAGAATATTCGTGAGGGTATTAAGGTTTATGCGAACTGGCCGACCATCCCACAGCTCTACATCAGCGGTGAGTTTGTTGGCGGTTCAGATATTATGCGCGCCATGTATGAAAGCGGCGAGCTACAAACTTTACTGAATGCGGCCAAATAATTGGATAAATTACTCATCACCGGCGGTAATCGCCTTAATGGTGTAGTCACCATCTCAGGCGCAAAAAATGCGGCATTGCCGATTTTATGCGCGTCTTTGCTGGCAGAAACGCCATTGCATCTCAGTAGTGTTGCAGCATTAAAGGATATTGACACTACCATTAAGCTGCTGGATACCATGGGGGTTAAGATCTCCCGTAATGGCGACAAAGTGACTTTGGACGCCAGTGAGGTTGCTTCTTTTGAAGCAACCTACGAAATGGTTAAAACCATGCGCGCGTCTATTTTGGTGTTGGGCCCATTATTGGCGCGTTTTGGCACTGCGCGAGTGTCATTACCTGGTGGCTGCGCTATCGGTTCACGTCCGGTCGATTTGCACATCAAAGGTCTGCAGGCGATGGGTGCCGCGATACATATCACGCATGGTTATATTCAGGCGAGTACTTTACATTTGCCCAATCGACGTTTGCAGGGTGCGCGCTACTACATGGACTTGGTGACGGTTACTGGTACGGAAAACCTGATGATGGCCGCAGCTTTGGCTGAAGGTACAACCGTGCTGGAAAATGCGGCTAAAGAACCTGAAGTGATCGACTTGGCCGAGATGCTCATTAAAATGGGCGCAAATATCACTGGTGCAGGTACGGATGTTATTACGATTGTGGGTGTGGAGAAGCTTAGTGGCACCACACATAATGTAGTATGTGATCGCATTGAAGCTGGCACTTATATGGTGGCAGCTGCAATGACTGGAGGCGAGGTGAAATTACTCAACGCCCGTGCAGATTTGCTGGATGCCGTGATTGAAAAATTGCGCGAAGCTGGTGCCGAAGTGACCAGTGATGCAGATACTATTACCGTGAAAAGTGACGGTAAATTAAAAGCTGTGAATATCCGCACCGCACCGCACCCAGCTTTCCCGACTGATATGCAGGCCCAGTTTATGGCGCTTAACACCATGGCGGAAGGTGTGGCAAAAGTGACCGAAACAATATTTGAAAACCGTTTCATGCATGTGCAGGAAATGCAGCGTATGGGCGCTGATATTAGTATTGATGGCAATACCGCATTGGTAAAGGGTGTGCCTTTCCTTGATGGCGCAACCGTGATGGCGACGGACTTACGCGCTTCTGCCAGTTTGGTTTTGGCGGGTCTGGTGGCGCGTGGTGATACCGTGATTGAGCGTATCTATCACTTAGACCGCGGCTATGAAAACCTGGAAGAGAAATTGAATGCTTTGGGTGCCAACGTTAAACGCATCGCTTAGATTAGAAAAATAGACGAATAAAATGATTACGATAGCACTCTCAAAAGGCCGGATTTTTGAAGAAACTGTACCATTGCTGGCAGCAGCGGGTATTCATGCGGCCGAGGACCCCGAGTCATCACGCAAGCTCATCATTGGAACCAATCGCGAAGATGTGCGTTTGATTATCGTACGTGCTACCGACGTGCCTACCTATGTGCAGTATGGCGCAGCGGATTTGGGTATTGCCGGTAAAGATGTACTGGATGAGCATGGCGGTGAAGGCTTATATCAGCCGATTGACCTGCAGATTGCCAAATGCAAAATGATGGTAGCCGTACGTGAAGACTTCGATTATTTTGGGTCCATCCGTAGTGGTGCTCGTTTGAAAGTGGTTACCAAATATGTGAAAACCGCACGTGAGCATTTTGCAGCCAAGGGTATGCATGTTGATTTAATCAAATTGTATGGCTCTATGGAGTTGGGTCCATTGGTTGGCTTGGCTGATGTAATTGTAGACTTGGTGAGTACCGGTGGAACTTTACGTGCTAACAATCTTAAAGCAGTAGAAGAGGTTGGCGACATAAGCTCGCGTTTAGTAGTTAACCAGGCCTCACTCAAACTGAACAGAGCGAAATTGCAGCCTATTATGGATGCGTTCCAAACAGCAATTGCTGCTAGAAAATAAATTTAGATTATTAGGTTCAATTGTATGAAAATTAGACGTTTTTCTACTGTAGATAGTAATTTCGAAAGCAATCTAAAAGATTTGCTCGCGTTTGAAACGGCACAAGACGATAGTATTGATGTGGTAGTGGCCAATATCTTGAAAGATGTAAAAGCCCGTGGTGATGCCGCTGTGCTGGAATATACCAATCGTTTTGATAAAACTAACGCTACTGAACTTGCAGAACTTGAAATTAGCCAGGCGGAGCTTGCTGCTGCTTTAAACGGTTTGCCTGTAGATCAACGTGCGGCGCTGCAAACCGCCGCTGATCGCGTACGTAACTATCATGAAAAACAGTTAATGAGTTCATGGAGTTATACCGAAGCCGACGGAACGTTGCTTGGTCAGCAAGTCACTTCACTCGACCGTGTGGGTTTGTATGTACCAGGCGGTAAAGCAGCTTATCCTTCATCTGTCCTAATGAATGCCATTCCTGCCAAGGTCGCAGGTGTGCGGGAACTCATTATGGTGGTACCAACGCCAAATGGTGAAAAAAACCAGTTGGTATTGGCTGCTGCGGCCGTGTGTGGTGTAGATCGTGTATTTTGCATTGGTGGTGCGCAGGCAGTGGGCGCTTTGGCTTATGGCACTGCAACTGTACCGCAAGTCGATAAAATCGTAGGGCCGGGTAATGCCTATGTGGCTGCAGCTAAACGTCGCGTGTTTGGTGTGGTGGGTATTGATATGGTGGCGGGCCCATCTGAAATTCTGGTTATTTGCGATGGCAAGACCAATCCGGACTGGATTGCGATGGATTTGTTCTCTCAGGCAGAGCATGATGAACTAGCGCAATCTATATTACTTAGCCCAGATGCGGAGTTTCTAGATCAAGTCAGTGCCAGCATTCAAAAATTGGTGGCGGAGATGCCACGCAAAGATATTATCATCACGTCACTGACTAATAGAGGCGCTTTGATACATGTGCGCGATTTGGATGAGGCGGCTGAAATCAGCAATTACATTGCACCAGAGCATTTGGAATTGTCAATTGAAGAGCCATTGGCATTTAGCAAAAAAATCAAACATGCCGGTGCTATTTTTATGGGTCGTGATACTTGTGAAGCCTTGGGTGATTACTGTGCTGGCCCTAACCATGTGTTGCCGACTTCACGTACTGCGCGGTTCTCATCACCATTGGGTGTTTATGATTTCCAAAAACGCTCCAGCCTGATTATGGTGTCTGCCGAAGGGGCGCAAGTGCTGGGTAAAGTTGCTGCAACGCTTGCCTATGGTGAAGGTTTGCAAGCACACGCCAGATCAGCTGAGTATCGTCTCAAAACGCGCAATTAAAACGATCACTGTGCTGGCATCGTCTTCATCTTTCGCCGTGCTTGTTGTGCTGTCTTCAAAGCTTCATCCTTGCCGCCTGGAGCCCTTTTAATATCGTGTTTGAGTAATGTGATGCCAAAAAAATGTCAGAGGTTTTAGTATGAGTAAATTCTGGAGTGATGTCGTACATAAGCTAACCCCTTATGTGCCGGGCGAGCAGCCGAAGCTAACCAATCTGGTGAAGCTGAATACCAACGAGAACCCTTATGGCCCAAGCCCCAAGGTGATCGAAGCTTTGAAAATTGAGGCAGCCGATAGTCTGCGTTTGTATCCGGATCCAAATTCAGATGCATTGAAAGCAGCGATTGCACATACTTACCACTTAAGTCCTAATCAAGTATTTGTCGGCAATGGCTCAGATGAGGTGTTAGCGCATGTGTTTCAGGCTTTGCTGAAGCATGATAAGCCATTGCTGTTCCCTGATATTACTTATAGTTTCTATCCGGTTTATTGTGGTTTGTTTGGAATAGAGTTTCAAACAATACCGTTGGCAGAAGATTTTTCTATCAATGTTGACGATTACAATCGACCCAATGGCGGCATTATCTTTCCGAACCCCAATGCTCCGACTGGAATACCTTTGGCCTTGGCGCAAATTGAAAAGCTACTGCAAAGAAATCCGCAATCGGTCGTGGTTATTGATGAAGCCTATGTAGATTTCGGTACAGAATCAGCTGTATCACTGATTAATCAATATCCCAATTTATTAGTAACACATACTCTGTCTAAGGCGCGTTCATTAGCTGGCTTGCGCGTGGGTTATGCATTAGGGTCGCCTGACCTGATTGAGGCATTGATACGCGTTAAAGATAGTTTTAATTCCTACCCTATAGATCGGTTTGCTTCAGCAGGTGCGATTGCAGCAATGCAGGATTCTGATTATTTTAATAAAACCTGCAGACAGGTTGTTGCAACGCGTAATGCCTTGATTAAAGATTTAGCCGGGTTAGGTTTTAAAGTGCTGCCATCGGGCGCAAACTTTATTTTTGCCAAACACCCCGCTTGGGATGGGGCTGAACTGACTGCCAAGTTACGTGAGCGTAGCATTATCGTCCGCCATTTTAAATCGCCAAGCCGCATTTCAACTTACTTACGCATTACGATAGGTACAGATGAGCAATCCAAAGTATTGATTGATGCTTTATCTGATATTTTGTAGAAAAATATCAAACTTTAGAGAAAACTTCTGTAGTAGTTTAATGTGCTGATTTGATGAAAAGCGGCTAGATGTAAAAAAGAGCGTGAAATTGTAAAAAAATCAGTAAAAATAAGCACGAAAAGTTTGAATTTTCTGCAGAAGTGCGGTTATCATAGCGAAATGTGCCATTTTGTGCACAATATAATAATTATTTTCAATTTCGTATTTTTAACCTAAGTAAATCATGATTTGATTTATTATTAGTTGGAGGATGTATCGTGGCACAAACCCAAATGGCATTAGATTCACTAGATTTTGACGCGACTGTTGCTTTAGCAGCTAAAGTTGCTCCACATGTAGATATTTTAGAAATTGGTACACCTTGCATTAAACACAACGGTATCAAGTTACTTCAAACACTACGCGCTAAATTCCCAAACAACAAAATTTTAGTTGATTTAAAAACAATGGACGCTGGTTTCTATGAAGCTGAGCCATTCTATAAAGCGGGTGCTGATATTTGTACAGTATTGGGTACTGCTGACATCGGTACAATCAAAGGCGTGATTGACGTTGCTAATAAATACGGCAAAAAAGCGCAAATTGACTTGATCAACGTTGCAGACAAAAAAGCACGCACACTTGAAGTTGCTAAATTAGGTGCACACATTATTGGCGTACATACTGGTTTGGATCAACAAGCTGCTGGTCAAACACCATTCGCAGACTTGGCATTGGTTGCTGGTTTGAACCTGGGCGTTGATATTTCAGTTGCTGGCGGTGTGAAAGCAGCTACAACTGCTCAAGTGCGTGATGCTGGTGCTACAATCGTTGTTGCTGGTGCTGCTATTTACGGCGCTGCTGATCCTGCTGCTGCTGCTGCAGAAATCACTGCGATTGCACACGGTGGTGCATCAGGTGGTTTGTTCGGTTGGATCAAAAAATTATTCAGCTAATTTTTAGCTAGATTAATTAAAACCCCAGCCTTAAACTGGGGTTTTTTTATTTCATATTTCAAATTCATCATGTAATAATGCGTTAGCACCTTTTAATGGGTTAAAATGCGGATTAATAACATTAAATATACATTTTATGCGTACAGCCAAAGTTAATCGAAATACCTTGGAAACACAAATCACTGCGAGCATCAATCTGGATGGCACGGGTGTTTCTTCATTCAGTACAGGGCTGGGGTTTTTAGATCATATGCTTGATCAGATTGCCCGCCACGGTATGATGGATATAGAGGTAAATGCCAAGGGCGATTTGCACATCGATGCGCATCACACAGTTGAGGATATTGGCATCACGCTTGGTCAGGCATTTGCTCAGGCAGTAGGTGATAAAAAAGGCATCCGCCGTTACGGTCATGCTTACGTTCCGTTGGATGAAGCGCTATCGCGTGTGGTATTGGATATATCAGGACGGCCAGGTTTGGAATTTGGCTGCACTTTTACGCGCGCCTCGATTGGCGAGTTTGATGTTGATTTAGTACACGAGTTTTTTCAAGGCTTCGTGAATCATGCCAATGTTACTTTGCATATTGATAATTTAAAAGGCCATAATGCGCACCATCAAGCAGAAACAATTTTCAAAGCTTTTGGCCGCGCGTTGCGCATGGCCGTGGAATTGGATACACGCATGGCGGGTATTATGCCATCAACAAAAGGCAGTTTGTAAGTTAGAAGCATTAGTTAACGGGTCTACACCATCTGTGAAAATGAGCCAGAGCAGCGCCTAAGAAAAACATGAGTAAAATAGATATAGCGGTAGTTGATTATGGTATGGGCAATCTGCGCTCGGTATCAAAAGCACTGGAACATGTTGCGCCAACAAAAACCGTATTAGTAACTAGTAATCCGGATGAAGTTGCAAATGCTGAACGTGTAGTGTTTCCTGGTCAGGGCGCCATGCCGGATTGTATTCGGGAAATGGATGCACGCGGTTTGCGTGATGCCGTCATGTTTGCAGCGCAGCATAAGCCATTTTTAGGCATCTGTATTGGCTTGCAGATGTTGTTTGAACATTCTGAAGAGGGTGATGCTGCCGGTTTGGGTTTGTTTAAAGGCAGTGTGAAGCGATTTGCAGTAGCGGATATGATAGACAGCCAAGGTGCCAAGTTAAAGGTGCCACATATGGGATGGAATCAAGTTTACCAAGTTCGTAATGCCGAGTCGCAGCCCCATGCTTTATGGCATGGTATCGATGATGGTGCCAGATTTTATTACGTGCATAGTTACTACGTGCAGCCGGATGACAACAGTATTATCGCTGGCTATAGTAATTACCCTAATAAGTTTACATGTGCGATTGCAAAGAATAATCTCTTTGCAGTACAGTTTCACCCGGAAAAAAGCGCTAATGCGGGTTTGCAATTATTAAGCAATTTCGTAAATTGGTCGCCAATCTAAGCGATAGTTTAATTTATCGATACATTCAATTTTTTTAAATCACTAATTTTTGTTCATTACATCTCTTTCACTATGTTAATTATTCCAGCAATTGATCTCAAAGACGGCCAATGTGTCAGACTTAAACAAGGCTTAATGGAGGAATCTACCGTATTTTCTGAAGACCCTGGTGCGATGGCGCGCCATTGGGTGGATCAAGGTGGAAAGCGATTGCATTTAGTTGATTTGAACGGCGCATTCGCAGGCAAGCCCGTGAACGAGAGTGCGATTAAGTCTATTGTTAATGCGGTTGGCGGTGAAATACCGATTCAGTTGGGCGGCGGTATCAGGGATCTGGAAACGATAGAACGCTATTTGGATAATGGTATTGATTACGTGATTATCGGTACCGCGGCGGTGAAAACGCCGGGCTTTTTGCATGAAGCCTGCTATGCATTTCCCGGACAAATTATTGTGGGGTTGGATGCCAAAGACGGGAAAGTTGCGATTGATGGCTGGTCAAAGCTAACAGGACATGACGTAATCGACTTAGCGAAAAAATTTGAGGATTACGGCGTCAATGCGGTTGTGTATACAGATATTGGTCGTGATGGCATGCTGACAGGTGTTAATATCGAAGCCACGGTTGCTTTGGCGCAGGCGTTGACTATCCCTGTGATCGCCTCCGGCGGCGTGACCAATTTAGACGATGTTAGGAAACTGTGTGCAGTAGCCAGTGAAGGCATTATTGGCACAATTACCGGACGTGCAATTTATGAAGGCACATTGGATTTTGCAGCTGCACAAAAACTAGCCGACGAGTTAAGTTAATGGAACAATTTTGATGGGACTGGCAAAGCGAATTATTCCGTGTATGGATGTGACAGACGGCCGTGTCGTAAAAGGAGTAAATTTCCTTGAATTGCGTGACGCAGGCGATCCCGTTGAGATTGCCAAGCGTTATGATGAGCAAGGTGCGGATGAACTTACTTTCTTGGATATTACGGCAAGCTCAGATAACCGTGGCTTGATTCTACATATTATTGAAGAAGTTGCGAGCCAGGTGTTTATTCCGCTTACAGTTGGTGGTGGTGTGCGAGAAGTGGAAGATGTGCGGCGTCTGCTGAATGCAGGGGCTGATAAAGTGAGTATCAATACAACCGCGGTGTTAAATCCGCAGATGGTAAAAGCCGCTGCTGACCGTTTTGGCTCACAATGCATTGTAGTGGCGATTGATGCAAAAAAAGTGGAAAATCAGCCGTTTGAGTGGGAGGTATTTACCCATGGCGGTCGTAAAGCCACAGGTTTGGATGCCGTTAAGTGGGCTGAATATATGGTGAGTCTGGGAGCTGGCGAGTTGCTTGTAACCAGCATGGATAGGGACGGTACCAAAATCGGATTTAATAATCCGCTCAACAGGGCGATTAGCAATGCTGTAGAGGTGCCGATTATTGCTTCCGGCGGAGTTGGTAATTTGCAGCACTTGGTTGATGGTGTAAAAGAAGGTGGCGCTGATGCAGTGCTGGCTGCCAGTATTTTTCACTATGGTGAATATACGGTTAGAGAGGCCAAAGACTATATGGCTAAACATGGCATAGAGGTTAGGTTGTGAGCTGGTTAGACGAAGTTAATTGGGATGATAACGGCCTAGTGCCAGTGATAGCTCAAGAGCATGACACCGGCGATGTTGTGATGTTTGCATGGATGAACCGTGAAGCGTTACAGTTAAGCGCACAAACCAGGCAGGCAGTTTATTGGTCACGCTCTCGTAATAAATTATGGCGAAAGGGTGAAGAGTCTGGCCATGTGCAAAAAATACATGAGATTCGCGTGGACTGTGATGAAGACGTGGTTCTGCTGAAAATTGAGCAGGTAGGCGGTATTGCATGCCATACTGGTCGCCACAGCTGTTTTTTTAAGAAGTTGGATAATGGAAACTGGCTGGTTGATCAGCCTGTGATTAAAAATCCAGAAGAAATTTATAAACATGAATGATTCTATGAATGATGTCTTAAGCCGATTATCCGAGTTATTGGAGCAACGCAAATCTGCTGATCCTGCTTCATCATATGTTGCCAAGCTTTATGCCAAGGGTATGGACAGTATCCTGAAAAAGATCGGCGAAGAGGCGACTGAGACTGTGATTGCCGCTAAAGGCGGTAACAAGGAAGAAATTATCTACGAAACTGCTGATTTGTGGTTCCACACTTTGGTGATGTTAGCAAAAGCTGATTTAAAGCCAGATGATGTGTTGGCGGAGTTGGCGAGACGCGAAGGTCTGTCCGGGATTGAGGAAAAGGCTAGTCGCACAAAGGGCGATTAGCCTTTCAGTGTAGGCTAACCATTAGGTTATGCTTTAACTAAAATTGCGAGACCATAAATTATGAGTGCAGATTGTATTTTTTGTAAGATAGTCGCAGGAAGTATCCCTTGCAAAAAAATCTATGAAGATGATGATGTTATTGCTTTTCACGATATTCATCCAATCACGAAAGTCCATTTCTTGATTGTTCCAAAGTTACATATTGATAGTTTGGTAAGTTGTGAAGTGCAACATCAGGCTTTATTGGGTAAGATGTTATTACTTGCTCCTCTGCTTGCTGAGGAGCAAGGCTTAAAGGGATTCCGCACCATGATTAATACCGGGCGTGAAGGTGGGCAGGAAGTGTTTCATATGCATATGCATGTGTTCGGTGGCGGTGATTCGCTGCCAAGAATCTAGTATCGATATTAGGCAATAATTACTCAGGAGAGCGACATGGGATCATTCAGTATTTGGCATTGGTTGATTGTATTATTGGTTGTAGTGTTGATATTTGGTACAAAAAAACTGCGCAATCTTGGCGGTGATGTGGGTGGTGCAGTCAAAGGTTTCAAAGAGGCTATGAATGAAGGGAAGAATGCCCCTGAAGCGGAAAATAAGAGCCAAGCAGTGACGACTAGCCTTGATGAAACGCAGTTAATTGCTGCAAAAACAGTTGAAGCACCAGTCGCAAAAGTTGCAGCCAAAAAGAAAGCGGTTGCTACAAAAAAACCGGCAGCAGCTAAATCCACCGCAACAAAACCTAAAGCGGCTACTAAAAAATCACCTACGGCGAAGCCTAAAGCTGCCGCTAAGAAAAGCGAATCCTAATAATCTATTAACCAATAGTATCCAAAGTATTGCGTTATTAAAGTTAGGCTCAACCAACCGTGTTTGATATTGCCTTTTCTGAACTGGTCGTCATTGCAATAGTTGCACTCATTGTTATCGGCCCTGAAAAACTACCAAAAGTGGCACGGACATTGGGGGCGCTGACTGGTCGCATGCAAAGGTACATGGCGCAGGTTAAAGATGAAGTTAACCGAGAATCGCGCTTTGCTGAATTGCAAAAGCTTCAGGAAGAAATCAAAGCAGCGGCTAGTGCTACGCAGTCTGACCTGCAGACTAAAGTGAGCGGGGTCGTGCAGGATTTTGAGGTGGATGTCTCTGATAAAAACGTTGCCGCAGATGCTGCTGAATCAATTGTATCTCCCCAAAACAAAGAGTAGTTACAACAGTGACACCTACCGAAAATTTCATTTCACATTTAATAGAGTTGCGTAACCGCTTGTTGCGGATAGTCGTTGGCTTGCTTGTTGTTTTTATCGCATTTTTCCCTTTTGCCAACGATATTTATGCCTTGCTGGCAGAGCCGTTGTTAAGCAAGCTTCCATTGGGCGGGCAGATGATTGCCACTGGTGTGACGACGCCATTTTTTGTGCCAATGAAAGTGGCGATGATGGCCGCATTTTTAGTTTCGCTGCCCCATACTCTTTATCAAATATGGGCATTTGTAGCGCCGGGGCTTTATGCCCACGAAAAAAAATTCATGATCCCAATGATAGTGGCGAGCAATTTGCTATTTTTAGCAGGGATGGCTTTTGCTTATTTCCTGGTATTCCCCGTAATTTTTGGCTTTATAGTTGGCACCGCCCCGCAGGGCGTGGCGGTGATGACTGACATCGGCAATTACCTTGATTTTGTAATGACGTTATTTTTTGCTTTCGGTTTGGCTTTTGAAGTGCCTATCGCAGTAGTGGTTGCTGTGCGGTTAGGTTGGGTGGGTATTGAAGCGTTAAGAGATGCACGTGGATATGTAATAGTGGTTGCTTTTGTTATCGGCGCTATATTCACCCCCCCTGATATTATTTCTCAGTTCATGCTGGCTGTACCTATGTGGCTGCTGTATGAGCTTGGTATTGTTGTGGCTAAATTTACAAAGAAAAAAACAGAAACAACAATTCAGCCACCTATCTGAAGACCAATCAATTATCTGGCATTACACTCCATGCTACTCGCTTGCAATTTCAGCAGGTTTCGGGCGTTTGCCGATGACGACTGAGATATTAATAATGGCTTCAGCGCGGGCAATTTTAATTGTTGCCCTTTGATTGGGTTTCAGCGCTGCAATTAGGTTTAGCATAGTGCCGCTGTCTAAAACGGGTTTACCTTCAATCGCCAATAAAATATCGCCGGCGCGTAAACCTGCTTTATCGGCGGGACTGTTGCGTAGGACGCCGGCAATGAGTGCGCCCTGCGGCTGGTTTAGCTTGAAAGACTCTGCAAGCTCTGGTGTAATATCTTGCGCTTCTATCCCTATCCAGCCGCGAGTTACGTTGCCTTGAGCGACTATCTGCTCCGTGACTTGACGTGCCAGCGTCGCAGGAATGGCGAAGCCAATACCCATTGAGCCGCCGCTACGTGAATAGATTGCGCTGTTAATACCCACCAAATTACCTTCAGTGTCAATGAGCGCGCCACCGGAATTGCCTGGATTAATTGAGGCATCTGTCTGAATGAAATTTTCATAGATGTTAATGCCTAGATGGCTGCGGCCAAGAGCACTGACGATACCTTGCGTTACAGTTTGACCGACACCGAAAGGGTTGCCAATTGCTAACACTACGTCACCTACGTTAAGTTTGTCTGAACTGGCAAAAGTAATTGCCGGCAAGTTGTCGGCATCCACTTTGATTAGCGCTAAATCAGTATCAGGGTCAGTTCCAACAACTTTGGCTGACATTTTACGGCCATCGGATAGTGCAACTTCGATAGCATCTGCGGTAGCGATGACGTGGTTGTTGGTTAAAATTAAACCTTGAGCACTAACGATGACGCCAGAACCTAAGCTGTTTTCTGGCTGCGAAGGCGTCTCCATATCGTCGAATTGATCACCAAAGAAATGGCGAAATACCGGATCATCCAGGAATTTTTCGTGCGGGTTAGCGCTGGGTGCCTTGCTGGTGAAAATGTTTACTACAGCAGGTGTCGCTTTTTTTACGGCACGACTGTATGAGCCGGCAGAAGTTGTTGTGCCTATGGATTCGCTTTGCTTTACAACAACGGCGGGCTCTTTTTGACTTAAAAAGTCAGGATTAAAAATACGCAGTACAAATAGGAATGCCATGCACACCGTGGCAGTTTGTGCAAATATGAGCCATATTTTTTTATGTAGCGGGTTGTTCATAGTCTTGAATGTATGTATATGATATGAGTGTATGAATTGGTGGTGTTGATGTCGGGTCACGTCATTAAAAATCAATAGCGCAAAAAATTAAAGGTCACAAGCTTATGGTAAAAATCAATGAGTTAACACATTATACCCAACAACTCATGCAAGTAGAGCGTTTCAAAGATTACTGCCCAAATGGGCTGCAGGTGGAAGGGCGAGCGGAAATCCATAAGATTGTCACTGGGGTTACCGCGAGCATGGCCTTGTTAGAGGCCGCGCATAAGGCTAATGCGGATTTGGTTCTGGTGCATCACGGTTATTTCTGGCGTAATGAGGACGAAAGAATCGTTGGTATCAAACGTAACCGAATTGCATTCCTGCTAAAGCATGATATGAATTTGATGGCTTATCACCTGCCTTTAGATGCGCATGTAGAGTTGGGCAATAATGTGCAATTCGGCAAGATATTAGGTTTGAACGCGATTGATTATTCAGGTGAAGCTAATTTAGTTGCTTATGGTGAATTGAAAACGGCTTTAACACTCGGTGATTTTGCTTTGCAGGTGGAAAAATGTTTGCAGCGCAGCCCATTAGTGATTGGTAATCAAAAACAAATGGTAAAAAAAGTTGCCTGGTGTACAGGTGCAGCGCAGGGGTATATTGATTCAGCCGCCATGCTCGGTGCCGATGTGTTTATCAGCGGCGAGATTTCGGAACAGACTACGCATCAGGCGCTCGAAATGGGCGTGTCTTATATCTCCGCTGGCCATCATGCAACAGAACGCTACGGCATTCAGGCGCTTGGTAAGCATTTAGCTGAAAAATTTAATTTGGTACATGAGTTCCTTGATATTAAAAATCCTGTTTAGTTGTTTTATTTCAGTCACTTATTAAATAAAGCTTTAATTGGGCGCCAAAAAAATGTATAATTCGGCACCTAAAAGTAGGTCAAATTTATTGCTATCTTGCTTTGTGACAACACATATGAAATGGCTGTAAGTTTAAAATATATGATGGCATTGGCTTCAAAAGGGCTCGGTGTCTAATTCGGTCAATCCTTTCATGCATGAGGAAAACATGTCAGACAACCAAAATGACAAGCAACAGGCTGGCTCGCAAAGCTGCGGGTGTTCTCAAGTGGATTTAGAAAAACGTAACTTTTTAATTGCAACTTCTGCGGTGGGTGCTCTAGGTTGTGCGGTTGCCGCGGTGCCTTTTATTAAGAGTATGACACCTAGTGAGCGTGCGAAAGCAGCGGGTGCGCCGGTTGAAGTGGATATCAGTAAAATTGAACCTGGTTCGATGATGACTGCTGAATGGCGTGGTCAGCCAGTGTGGATTATTAACCGTACTGACGAGATGACGGCCGAGTTGGCAAAACACGATGATCAGTTATCTGACCCAAATGGTGAAGTAACTTCTCAGCAACCTGCGTATTGCAAAAATGCAAGTCGCTCACTTAAGCCAAATATTGCGGTAGTGGTGGGGATTTGTACGCACTTGGGCTGCTCCCCTACGGAGAAGTTACAGCGCGGTGGCGACATGGGTGTGAATTGGACTGGCGGTTTTTTCTGCCCTTGTCACGGTTCAAAATTCGACTTGGCAGGACGTGTGTTTAAAGGTTCTCCAGCGCCAATTAACTTGGTGGTGCCGCCACACAAGTATTTGAGCGAGAGTGTCCTGCTCATTGGTGTTGATACTGAAGAGAAAGCCTAATCATGACTAATAAAAATAAATCCGAAGATAAATCGAAGTTAGCCGGTGTCATGGATGGCACTTTGAATTGGGTGGATGCTCGCTTTCCGCTTACCAGTAATATTAAAGCGCATTTGACAGAGTATTACGCCCCGAAAAATTTCAATTTCTGGTATTTTTTTGGTTCGCTAGCGTTGCTGGTGCTGGTGCTGCAAATTGTGACTGGCATCTTCCTGACAATGCACTATAAGCCAGATGCCGATTTAGCTTTTGGTTCTGTGGAATACATCATGCGAGATGTGCCATGGGGCTGGCTGATTCGCTATATGCACTCTACCGGTGCCTCCATGTTTTTTGTCGTGGTTTATCTGCATATGTTCCGTGGCATCATCTACGGTTCGTATCGTAATCCGCGTGAGTTGATTTGGCTGTTTGGCGTTGCAATATTCCTGGCACTGATGGGCGAGGCATTTTTTGGTTATCTGCTGCCATGGGGTCAAATGTCTTATTGGGGCGCACAAGTGATTGTGAACCTGTTCTCTGCTATTCCATTCATTGGACCGGATGTTTCTGAATGGTTGCGAGGTGATTATCTGGTTTCAGATGCGACGTTAAATCGATTCTTTGCTTTTCACGTGATTGCATTGCCATTCGTGTTGGTTGGTTTGGTGGTAGCGCACTTGATTGCATTGCATGAGGTTGGTTCTAACAACCCGGATGGCGTTGAGATTAAAAAACTAAAAGACAAAAAAACCGGCATCCCGTTAGATGGCATCCCATTTCACCCATATTACACGGTGAAAGATTTAGTCGGCGTGGCTGTATTTTTAATAGTCTTTTCTGCCATTATTTTCTTTGCACCGGAGATGGGTGGGTATTTCCTGGAAGCAAATAACTTTATCCCGGCAGACCCGCTTAAAACACCTGTACACATAGCGCCCGTATGGTATTTCACGCCATACTACTCAATCCTGCGCGCTGTGCCGCCAATATTGAACTCTCAGTTCCCGGGTGTGGCTGCGATGGGTCTGTCTGTAGTGGTGTTTGCCTTGCTGCCTTGGTTGGATAAGAGTCCTGTGAAGTCAATCCGTCATCGCGGTGGGCTTTACAAAGCATGGCTGGCGGCTTTTGTGGTGAGTTTTCTGGTGCTGGGTTATTTAGGCACGGTGCCTTCAAACGTTTGGGGGCAGTTCGGTGCGTGGATGGGCGGTGCTGATCGTGCCACTGTTGTTGCGAGATTCTTTACGGCTGTTTATTTCTTGTTCTTTATCTTGATGCCTTGGTACACCAAAAAAGACAAAACTAAACCAGTGCCAGAAAGAGTGACAGGATAATAGCCATGAAAACTATGAATAATATGAAAAAGGTTTTATTAACCGTATTGTTGATGCCATTTTTTGCTTTGCCTGCTGTTGCAACGGCAAATGAAGGATTAAGTCTGGATAAGGCGCCAGTTGATGCTTCTAATCATGAGTCGTTGCAACGTGGTGCGCGTACATTTGTAAACTACTGTCTCAACTGCCATAGCGCTAACTATATGCGTTATAACCGTTTGCTGGAAATTGGTTTGACGGAAAAGCAAATTAAGGACAATTTGCTTTTAGCCGGTGAAAAAGTTGGCGACACCATGAAAGTAGCTATCAATAAAAAAGATGCCAAGAAATGGTTCGGTGCTGCGCCACCTGATTTGTCAGTAGAGGTGAGAGCTCGTGGTGCTGACTGGGTGTACTCCTATATGCGCGGTTTTTACCGTGATGAAGCGAGTCCTACTGGTTGGGGTAACTGTGTTTTTGACCCCGTCTATTGCAAAGTTTCAATGCCACATGTGCTCTATGAGTTGCAGGGAGAGCAGGTGCTCAACCATGAAACGCATGAGTTGAAACTGGTGAAACCTGGTAGTTTGTCTGCCGAGGAATATGACACCTTGGTTGGTGACCTGACTAATTTTATGGCTTATATGGCTGAACCTGCAAAACAACAGCGCAATCAATTGGGCTGGTTCGTATTGCTGTTTTTGAGCGTATTGCTGGTACTCACTTACAAGCTCAAAAAAGCTTATTGGAAGGATATACACTAAATGATGACTTTATACTCGGGGACTACTGATCCCTATAGCCACCGTTGCCGAATCGTTTTATTTGAAAAAGGCATGGATTTTCAGGTGATAGATGTTGACCTAGCCAATAAACCGGAAGACCTGGCAGTAATTAACCCATACAATCAAGTGCCGGTTCTGGTTGAGCGCGACTTGGTGTTGTCAGAAGCTAACATCATCAATGAATATATTGATGAACGTTTCCCGCATCCACAGTTGATGCCGCCTGATCCAGTAATGCGTGCGCGTGCAAGGTTGTTTTTGTACAGCTTTGAGAAAGATCTTTTTAGCCATATTGCGGATATTGAGTCTGGCGATGAGCAGAAGGCAGATAAAGCACGTGCAGCCATTCGTGATAACTTAACGCAATTGGTGCCTATATTCTCCAAGCAAAATTATTTGCTGGGCGACGATTATTCAATGCTGGATGTGGCTGTAACCCCGTTGTTATGGCGTTTGGGTCACTATGGTATTGAGTTGCCTAATCAGGCTGCGCCAATTCTGAAATATGCGGAACGTTTATTTTCCAGACCGTTATATGCGGATGCAATGACGCCTTCAGAAAAAGCAATGCGTAAATAATTGCACAGTTATTGAATTTGACAGTAAGGTTGTATAGATGGCCCAATTAATCTCCACCAAGCCGTATATGCTACGCGCCCTTCATGAGTGGTGCGTGGATAACAACCTTACACCGCATTTAATTGTGGCTGTAAACAATCAGACACGTGTGCCTATGGCATATGTAAAAGATGGTGAGATTATATTAAATATCAATTATGGTGCGACTAAAGATTTACATATTGATAATGAATCAGTAGTGTTTTCGGCAAGATTCGGCGGAGTTTCTCAAAATATTTATATCCCGATGAGTGCGGTAAAAGGAATATTTGCCCGTGAAAATGGCCAGGGAATGTTTTTTGAAGTGGAAGTTGCAGATGCGGCAAGTGAACCGGCATTAAATACAGAAAATGAGACAAATGACCCATCAAAAAAACAAAATAATAAAAAACCTACATTAACCATCGTAAAATAGCTTTGCAATTCTAAAAATCTCAGTATAATACGCAACTCAAATTTAACGCCGGATTAGCTCAGTTGGTAGAGCAGCGCACTTGTAATGCGAAGGTCGTCAGTTCGATTCCGACATCCGGCACCAAATTCTTAACAAATTCCCTTTTATACATTTGACAGCAAGTCAGATTTTCAGCATAATCGCGGGTTCGGTGAGGAGGGGTGGCCGAGTGGTTAAAGGCGACGGACTGTAAATCCGTTCTCTCAGAGTACGAAGGTTCGAATCCTTCCCCCTCCACCAGTTTGTAATACATATAGTAGGTAGTAGTGAATTGAGCTTGTAGGCGTTTGTGTTTTTAAGACCGGTACGCGGGTGTAGCTCAGTTGGTAGAGCACTTGCCTTCCAAGCAAGATGTCGCGAGTTCGAGACTCGTCGCCCGCTCCACGCGGCTGAGTTGACTGGTTTAACGCCCATGTGGCTCAGTGGTAGAGCACTCCCTTGGTAAGGGAGAGGTCGCGGGTCCGATTCCCGCCATGGGCACCATGAAGCTGAAATATTAGTGCAGCATTGATTAGGTGCTGATTGCATCGATAATTGAATTTTGAAGTAATCAGCGTGGCAGGTAAGTAGCAGTTGAGTGATGGTTACACCACTTTAAATTTGAACAAGTTTTATTAATTCTAATAAAACTTATGGTTAATAAAATATTGTAAAGGACTGAAGCAATGGCAAAAGGTAAATTTGAACGGACCAAGCCGCACGTAAACGTAGGCACGATTGGCCACGTTGACCACGGCAAGACAACATTAACAGCGGCGATCACCACTGTATTGACTAAAAAATTCGGC
>Ga0105104_10000785_pt1 | contig 24694 bp, 10 predicted proteins | sample PPLLaktember2015_3_FD_87034 | JGI IMG/M metagenome (GOLD analysis project Ga0105104, IMG submission 87034) | Freshwater sediment microbial communities from Prairie Pothole Lake near Jamestown, North Dakota, USA - PPLs Lake P7 Core (6) Depth... | ecosystem: Environmental > Aquatic > Freshwater >...
CGGATTGAAAGGTATTGAACTGTATCAGGAATGGCTGCCGCACTTGATCTGGATGGATGTCCGCATGCCGGTGATGGACGGCCTTGAAGCCACTAAACGCATTCGAGCGCTGGAAGGCGGCAGGGATGTAAAAATTATTGCTCTCACCGCCTCTGTGTTCAAAGAGGAGCGCGACAGCATAGTGGCCGCCGGTATGGACGACTTCGTTCGCAAACCGTATCGCCGGGAGGAACTGTTTGATTGCCTGGTGAAAAACCTCAATGTAAGATTTATTTATGATGTCTCTTCGCCGGCATACACCAAGGAACTCACGACAGCTCTGAATTCCGATTCGTTCGCACTCCTGCCGCAAGAGTTACGCATGGAATTGACAAATGCTCTCGTGAATCTCGATGTTGCGAAAATAACCCAACTCATTCGCCGTATTTCGGAATTGGACTTAGCACTGGGCGATATACTCACATCCCATGCAGAACAATTTGACTACACCGCAATATTGCGGGCGTTGCATGCCGATGATACCAGTGTCGCGAAGGAGAAGATATGATTCATAAAGGGGACATCTTAATAGTCGATGACACGCATGCATCGTTGAAGCTCTTAACAGATATTTTAACGAAAGAAGGATTTCAAGTCCGCCCGGCGGATAGCGGTGAACTTGCCCTTTCTTCTGTTGCAGCAAAGCTGCCGGAATTAATCTTACTCGACATGCGCATGTCGGGCATGGATGGATTTGAAGTTTTCCAAAGACTCAAGGCTCGAGAGGAGAGCCGCACCATTCCGATTATCTTCCTCAGTGCGTTTACGGAAACAGACAAACGGATTGAGGGCTTAAAGCTTGGCGCTGTGGATTTTGTCTCCAAGCCATTCCAGTCTGAAGAATTGCTTGCGCGTGTTCAAACTCAGGTGGAATTGAGCCGCCTGCGGGTCCGGCTTGAACATCAGGCGATCGAATTACGGCTGGCAAATGAACAACTCCAAATTGATATTAGAGAGCGCAATCGGGCAGAGGAGGCGCTCAAGAAATCTGAGGAAATGCTCCAGAGCATCTTTATCTCGACACCCGATTCTATAACGGTTACGGATTTAAATGGAAGGATTACATTTGCGAATCAATCCGCAGCGGCTATTCGCGATGTTTCGTCGGCGGAACATTTGATAGGAAAAAGTTTTTATGAGCTCATCGCAGAGGAAGAACGACACCGTGCCGAAGAAAGCATGAAAAAAGTAATAAAGGAGGGTGTCGTAAAAGATATTGAATTTGTCGGTTTGAAAAGTAACAACGAAAGATTTGTCGGCGAGCTCTCGGTCAGTGTCTTAAAGGATAGTTCGGGAAGAATAAATGGATTCGTGGGAATCGCGAAAGACATCACCGTACGTAAACGCATGGAAGAGACGCTGGCGGCGACATCAGAAGAGCGCGAGAAATTAATTCATGAGCTCCAGTACGCATTGGAGAACATTAAAACACTGGAAGGACTACTTCCCATTTGCTCAAATTGCAAAAAAATAAGAGATGATCAAGGATTCTGGAACCAGGTAGAAGGATATATCAGTAAACATACTGATGCAAAATTTTCACACGGGATATGTCCGGATTGTTCAATGAAACTCTATGGTGACCTTTATGCCAGAGTGATTGAAGAGCAAAAAAAGGAAATCATTTGATCGGGAGAGAAGACGATTGAACATGTCACTTGCAGAATATGCCCTTTTTTGTTCTGTGGGGAGATTCCGAGTATCTCGAGAAAAAGAGAGAGGCTATGAAAAAATCTAAACAGACAGATCATCGAAGAAGATAAGCGATGGTTCAGCTCACTCCACGTGATGATATCAAAAAGCAAGTCAGTGAAATCCTTCTAAAGGTTGATAACCTTATCAGGGCCGGTAATGTCGACCAGGCGATTCGGGAAATTATTCTCGCCAAAGATATTGATTCCTCCAATTCCTATGTCAACGCATACGAAGAACGGATTGAGTTTCTTAGACGGGAGCGTGAAAAACATACTGAACAGCAAAAAGCAAGAAATGAAGCTGAAAATATAAAACGGGACCGTGACAAAGAGCTGCGATTGCGTCAGGCAGAAGAGCAACAGCGGCTGGAGAACGAGCAAAAGTCTCAAACACAACGAATGAATACTCATGTAGAGCAAAAAGCAAAAGATCTGCCCATCACACCGGAATTGCAACACATCAAGAAAAGTGTAAATACGGTCCTGGTAATCGACGATGACAGAAAAATGCTTGAATTGATTACAGAGATACTGTCCTCTCATCACTTCGAAGTCATATCGCTGACAACTTCAGATGAGGCTTTTATGCTCCTCCAGAAATGGGCACCGGGACTCATTTTGTGTGATGTCAACCTCGAGACCTCTACCATGGGCGGGTTCAGTTTTTATGAATCGATCCGAAAACTCAAGCATTTGAACAACGTGCCTTTCATATTCCTCACGGGATTGAACGACCGTGTAATTATGCGGACTGGGAAGGAAATGGGCGTTGATGATTACCTGACCAAGCCGATTTCAGAAGAAAATCTTGTTGCCGCCATCAAAGGCAAACTGAAACGATTTGCGATGTTATAAAAATGGAAAATGCCATTCCCATGACAACGGGAATCTTATGAAGGATAAAATAAGATTTATCTTATGTATATATATTCATCACCTCATGATAACTCTCTCAACCAGGATATGTTATCGCTTTTTCCTCACTGATACCCACAGGGCTTCTTTCAACAGACTTTGATTGTCAGGTTTTCTTCATAAGAGGGATTAACTACTTTATCAATCCATTGGGTGATTTCTTCTTGGCGCCCCATCAGTTACGTTTTTATATCAATGGTATACCTTCGCTTATAAGGTGTGTGATCATTCGTATGCCAGTGATAGGGATTGGAAACAGGGGATATGCAAATGTACAATGATTTTATAAGACGGTTGTTCCGCTTTCGCCCGCATCGGCAAAATGTTATTTCATCGAATATCATTTCCCGTATACAATCCTGCACTATTATTCCATGCATCGATCAAATTATTTCTACGATGTTCATCCACGTCTCTTATACTATGGTCTCACTGTCTCGAATAGTACACCGGGGAGAAGGACACACGTTATGAAGAATGATAGACAAACAAAGAGCGATCTGACTGAAGAATTGGAGTCTGTTCGTCGAAAAGCGAAGAGACTGAAAATTCTCTTGGAGAAATCTAAGCTTACGCAACAGGACAGTACCGAGAACAAGCGTTTACAGGAAGAATCGGATGTATTCGGAGAGCATGATCAAAGTATTTTCGAAACATCGCAAGATGGATTATTGCTTGTGCACAGATCCCAAGGGGACATTCTTAACGCGAACGTTTATGCCCAGAAACTGCTGGGGTATTCAAAAGAGGAGTTTTCGAAAAATAAGCTCTGGGCGATCGGTGTCGTGAAAGATGATAACGACTTTCAAGAAGCGTTGTCAAGACTGGAAAAAGACGGCGTGGTGTATTACGACAGCGTATCTATGAAAAACAAAGCAGGCGTCGTCGTCAACACGGAAGTTATTTTGATCGACAAGGTAAAATTTATCCAGTGCAACATTCGCGACAACACCGCGCGCAAGCAGGCGGAAGAGCGTCTTCGGAGGAGTGAGGAGAAATTTCGGCTCATTACAGAAAATGCCGCCGATCTTATCGCCGTACTGGATCTTGAGGGAAAAAGAATTTATAGCAGTCCATCGTACAATACTATCCTTGGCGACCCGGAATTGCTTCGAGGAACAGATTCCTTCAAGGAGATCCATCCTGAAGACCGGGAAAAGATCAGGCATATTTTTCTTGAAACGGTAAGAACGGGAGTCGGGCAGCGCTCGGAGTACCGGTTCCTGCTTGAAGATGGGTCCGTTCGTTACATCGAGTCAATGGGATCTGTCGTACGCGATGAAAACGGAAAAACGAGCAAGGTGGTGGTAGTATCCCGCAATGTCACCGAGCGCAAACTGGCGGATCAGGAACTGAAAGAATCGAAGGCTCTGATTGAAGCTGTTATAGAAAATGTTCCGCTCATGATCTTCCTCAAGGAGGCAACAGATTTAAGGTTTGTCGTTTTCAATCGCGCGGGCGAGGAGCTTCTGGGTTACGACCGTAAGGCATTGCTCGGCAAGAATAACCTGGACCTTTTCCCTCCCGAGCAGGCGGCTTATTTCATGGCGAAAGACAGAGAAGTCCTCGAAGGAGAAACCGGCATGTTGGACATCCCGGAAGAACCCATCATGACAGCCAAGAAAGGCCAGCGGCTGTTGCACACCAGGAAAGTCTGCATCAAAGGCGCTGATGGAGTCACAAAATACCTGTTAGGCATCTCTGACGATATCACCGAGGCGAAGCAGGCTGAAAAGCAGATCGTCCTTCTTGCTCATACACTGAAAAGCGTCGCAGAATGCGTGAGTATCACGGACTTGAATGATAATGTTCTTTTTGTCAATAACGCTTTTTCGAAAACGTATGGGTATACCGAAAATGAAATTTTGGGAAAGAATATCAATATTGTCCGGTCGCCCAACAGTTCTCCCGAAGCTGCTCGCGGTATTCTCGCTGAGACGTTAGCTGGAGGATGGAGCGGCGAACTATTGAACCGGACGAAGGATGGGCGTGATATCCCGGTTGCACTCTCGACGTCCTTTGTCCGGGATGATCATGGACAAGTTATCGCGCTCGTAGGAATTGCCACGGACATCTCCGAACGCAAGCGGGCGGAAGATAAACTGCACGAGAGTGAGCAGCGGTATAATGCTCTTTTCGAACGTTCGCTCGATCTTGTGTACGTCTGTGATTTTGAAGGGAACTTCATCGACGCAAACGATGCAGCCTTGAATTTGCTCGGCTACAAAAAAGAAGAAATTGGTTCTCTCAATTTTGCCTCGTTGCTGACGGAGGATCAGCTGCCGCTTGCATTTAAAACAACACAGGAGATAAGAGAAACCGGGATTCAAAAGGATATGGTGGAGTTTAAATTGCGGTGCAGGGATGGTCAAGAAATCTATGTGGAATCAATAGGATCCGCGATCCTATCCAATGGAATCAGTGTCGCAATCCAGTCGATTGCCAGAAATATCACCGAGCGTAAACAGGCGGAAGAAAAACTGTCTAGAAGTGAGGAAAAATACCGCGCCATTTTTGAGAACGTGCAGGATGTGTACTATGAGACAACGATTGACGGAACGATCCTCGAAATAAGCCCTTCCATTGAAGTGATGTCGAACGGAGGATATCATCGCGGCGATCTCATCGGGAAATCGATGGTCGATTTCTATGCCATGACAGGCGGGCGGCAAGCGCTCCTCGCATTATTGATGGAACGAGGCAGTGTTTCAGATTATGAAGTGATTCTTAAGAACCGGGATGGTTCGCATGTGCCGTGTTCCATTTCTGCAAAGATTCAATTCGATGCCCACCGGACACCGTTGAAGGTCTTCGGCAGTATGCGCGATATTACTTTTCGAAAGCGGGCAGAAGAAAACGTCAGAAAACTTTCCCGTGCTGTGGAACAAAGCCCCGCATCGGTCATTATTACGAATACCAAGGGGGATATTGAATATGTGAATCCAAAATTTACTCAACTCACCGGGTACACATCAGAAGAAGTGATTGGAAAAAATCCACGGATTCTGAAATCGGGTCATACGAAGAGCAAAGATTACAGCAGTATGTGGGAGACGATTCAATCCGGGAGGGAATGGCGCGGCGAATTTTATAACAAGAAGAAGAATGGTGGATTGTTCTGGGAATCAGCATCGGTTTCTCCGATATTTGATGATAAAGGCACGGTGACGCATTTCCTTGCCGTGAAAGAAGATATCACCAAGCGCAAGCAGGCAGAAGAAGAATTGCAGGAAACCCGCGACTATCTTGACAACCTGCTCAGTTTTGCAAATGCACCGATAATGGTTTGGGATAAGTCGAGTAAGATTACGAAGTTCAATTTAGCGTTTGAGCGAATGACAGGGTATACCATGTACGATGTCCTCGGCAAGCATCCGGAAATGCTCTTTCCTGATGAACGGCGGGAAGAGTTATCAAAGCTTATTTCTCGGACATCGAACGGAGAAAATATGATCTCCGTCGAAATGCCCGTGCGCTGTCAGGACGGGAGCGTTTGCACGGTCATATGGAATACCGCAAATATTTATGCCGCGGATGATACGTCAATAATTGCCACCATTGCACATGGACAGGATATCACCGATCGCAAACAGGTGGAGGAGTCGCTGCAGGAAAGTGAACTCCGTTTTCGATCACTCTATGAGAATGCCACTATCGGTCTTTATAGAACGACCCCCGATGGGAAAATAGTGTTGGCAAATCCGGCATTAGTAAAAATGCTCGGCTATGCTTCTTTTGAAAAACTTGCTGAAAGAAATCTTGAACAGGATGGTTTCGAACCATCCTCTCAACGCGAAGAATTCCTGAAAAAGATCGAAAGCGAAGGCGAGGTCGCTGGATATGACTCAAAATGGATTCACCAGGATGGCACTGCCATCTTCGTGCTGGAAAGCGCCCGGGCAATCCGCGATTCCCAGGGAAAAACATTATACTATGACGGAACAGTGGAAAATATCACCAACCGCAAAAAGTTGGAAGAACAGATACGGCAAATGCAGAAGCTGGAGAGTCTGGGAACGCTTGCCGGCGGTATCGCACATGATTTTAATAATATCCTCGGAATAATATTAGCGTTTGTGACCACACTCCGTCGCTTGAAGGACGTTCCTGAAAAGTTTGATCACGCCGTGGAGACTATTTCTACGGCAGTACAGAGAGGAGCTGCACTGGTCCGCCAGATACTCACGTTTGCAAGAAAATCGGATGTAGAATTCGAATTAACGAACATCAATGAAGTTGCAAAGGAAGTGATCGATATGACACTCGAAACGTTCCCGCGCACATTAACGTATTCGCAAAATCTCCAAATGGATATTCCTGACATAAACGCAGATCGCTCCCAGATTCACCAGGCACTCCTCAATCTCTGTGTGAATGCCCGCGATGCCATGCCCGATGGCGGGGTACTGACTATCAACTCGACTGTGGTGGATGGAGTTACGTTACAAACACAGCATCCGGAAGCTCTTGCACGCCCGTATATCTGTATTGCGGTGAGTGATACCGGAATCGGGATGAGCAAAGAGATTCGAGAGCGGATCTATGAACCATTTTTTACAACCAAAGAAAAAGGAAAGGGAACCGGCTTAGGACTGGCAGTGGTGTTCGGTGTTGTGCAAACTCACAAAGGATTTATTGATGTGGAAAGTGAACCCGGAATGGGCACCACCTTCCGGTTGTATTTACCGATGCCGTCGGATTTGAAACCGGCGCCAACCGAAATCCAGGAACAAGTGATGGAAATTCCCGGAGGGTCAGAGACATTGTTAGTCGTAGAAGATGAAGAGACGCTGATGATGTTTATCCAGGTGTCACTCGCTGCTAAGGGGTACACCGTCATCTCTGCGGTTGATGGTCCTGAAGCGGTGAAAACCTACAGGGAACGGCAGAAGGAAATCAGCCTGGTCTTTACCGATCTCGGATTACCCGGGATGACCGGTATGGAAGAAGTGAGCATCATCCGGAAAATCAATCCGGATGCTAAGATCATTGTTGCGACCGGGTATCTTGATCGCGAAATGAAATCGGAACTGCTCAAAGCAGGCGTGAAAAAATTTATCTTGAAACCATATGATTTTGAGGAAATCCTGAAAACAATGCGGGAAGTGCTGGATAAGAAGTGAACCGTTCAAGGAATGACCATGAATGAAACCTGAATAATAGAGTATTTGCAGTCTGCTGAATTATTCCTCCATGGGCGTAACAGTGCATCGCTCACACCCCACGGTCACATTATATCATCGTTTGTACGATCCTTTTCCCTCAAGATCTCTGCCCCTCTGAGCGTTGCAGCGATGACTTCTGCACTGTGTCATTTTCTACCCGTAACGGTCTCCTTTAACCTCTGATCGCACTGAAAATGGACCCGCGATGGGGGCAAGTACCCAGCCGCAAAAAAATAAAAAATACTTGACATCAAATCCCGAGTAATGTATATTTATATAGTGTATATATAAACAGTATAAATTTATACAGAAGGAGATCATATGGAATCGCTTATTTCTGCCTGCGGTTTGGATTGTTCAACGTGTCCATGGTACCCCAATACCTGTAATGGATGTCATGCAGTCAAAGGATCGACCTTCTGGGCAAAAGATGCGTTGCCCGACAAAACATGTGCATTATATAATTGCGCAATAACCGTGAAGGGATACCAAAACTGCGGCGGTTGTGCAGAATTACCGTGCAAAAATTTCATCGAGCAGAAGGACCCCAACTCTTCTCAAGAAGAACATCTGGCATCTATTAAAATAAGAGTGGCACGCTTAAAAGGAGTTCAATAACCAATGGACCATCCGACCAAAAGAAGAACCGCAGATTTAACGGCTGCGCAGCAGAATGTTCTGAATGTTATTCGAGAATTTCTGAGCAGCAATTCATATCCACCGACACTCGCAGATCTTGCAGCTCTTCTTCATATCAATACAAACGCCGTCCGTGGACATGTACTGGCATTGGATCGTAAACAGGCTCTTCGCTATGTCCCCAATATATCGCGCGGTATTGAACTTCCAGTTCGAATACCAGCCGGCATACCTATTTACGGCTATGTCCCGGCAGGACATCCGTTTATGTCGCAGGAAAATGTCGTCGATACGTTCGAGGTACAAAGGTATATTTCCGCTTCGAAAAATGTGTTTGGGCTTTATGTCCGCGGCGATAGTATGAAAGATGCCAGCATTATGACGGGTGATCTCCTGTTTGTGGATCCCGATATGGAAGCGGGAAATGGACGGATGGTGGTTGCCCTGGTAGAAGGGGAGCCGACCGTAAAATGGCTGCAAAAGGAGGGTTCGTCAATTTCCCTGATCCCCGCAAATAAGAAATACAAACCGATCGTGGTGAGTAAAAATGATGAAAATTTTAAAATTGTTGGCGTCGTGATCGGTATGATTCGCGCGATGGATAAAGTACGAATCGATAATTCGAAGGATCTTAAGAAAGCATCGTAAAATAAATCCACACGTTAGTCATAATCTCTCTTTATGAGTTTATCTCAAAGGTTACTCTTCCAAAATTGACTCCCCCATAACCCCCTTCATTTGAAGGGGTGCACTCCAGCGCTATTTTTTACTGGTGGGCTTTTTTAAGATTCCCGCTAACAATCCGCGGGAATGACAATAAAATTGTTGCAAGCTAACGCTTGCATTATTCTCAGGCCTCCGGCTGTCATTCCCGAATGTTTTTGTCGGGAATCTTACTTTGCCTTATAGAGCTTTCTCAAAATGGCCCACTGCCCAATTTATTACCATTTGGACAAAATTTTTTGTCTTCAGCTTGCCGATGCCTGATGAGATTGTTAACTTACTTAAGCTCGTTCCAAACGTCGTTCACCATGACGGCTGTCGGAGAGGCCGTTTAAACGGTGAGTATGAAACAATGGTGCAGAACCATGAATGGAGCTTGGTACGTTATCACAAAAGCATGGATTGGAGTATATCATGAAACGGTCATTATTTTTCTGGATTCTCGCCTTTCTCATTACCGTGGGCTCTGCAATGTATCAGCGGATGACCGGGCCGACATACCCGGTGAGCGGCCGCGTCTCGATGAATGGGAAGGAAATTGCCTATTCGTTGAAAAGAAGCGAGGAAAGCACCGGGAACCACAAAATTCAAATACGTACCGACGATCCTGCGATTCATGGGTATGCGGAATGGAGAAGGTACAAGACCAGCGACGATTGGATACGCGTCGTCATGAATTATGAAAATGGAATACTCTCCGCTGAACTCCCTCAACAGCCGCCGGCAGGAAAACTTCAATACCACGTTTCTCTTCAAAATTCCGCACAGACCATAACGATTCCTGCGGAAGGGCAGGTCATTATTCGATTTAAAGGGGCAGTCCCCCTGGCAGTGCTCCTGTTGCATATCATCGTCATTTTTAGCGCTATGTTATTTTCTGCACGAACTGGAATTGAAACATTTGCACATGAGCCAAAATACAAAAATCTGACGTATTGGACTGTTGCACTTCTTGTCGCAGGCGGATTCATCCTCGGTCCCATCGTTCAGAAGTACGCGTTTGATGCGTATTGGACGGGCTGGCCGTTTGGCACGGATCTGACAGATAATAAAATGGCCGCCGCAATATTCAGTTGGATTGCCGCTGCAGTCGCATTGAAGAAATCTCCAAATCCGAAGCGATGGATCCTTTTTGCTGCGCTTATGACGCTCCTTATATTTCTCATTCCTCACAGTATGTACGGATCCGAATTGGATTATTCAAAAATGAAGTAACCTCAGTAATTAGAATTTTTATTTCAATCCCTTGCGGAGTGATTTGCAAAATTGTTAATCAAAGCGGAGATGCCATCGTGAAAAATATATATCGTTTGCTGATTCTTCTCTCATTCAATATCGTGTTGATAGCCGCCGGTTCATCTGCTGCATCCGGTACCGTGCTCCAGGGAGAGGAGACGCTGCAGGTTTCCCCTCTCTCAAAGGGGGTGTCGATTTATGAACTCGATAATGGGTTGAAAGTCCTGCTCATTGAAAATCCCGCATTGCCCGCGGTCGGCGTGAATGTCGCTATAAAAATCGGATCCGCATACGAAACATTTTCCACGAGCGGTATGTGCCATATGCTCGAGCATCTTCTTTTCAACGGGACATCGTCGCGGACTCAAAAGCAGCTCTATGACGATGTGGACCGGATTGGCGGGTATAACAACGCGAGCACTGCGGAATTCTATACAAATTTTATGATGGTGATGCCCGCTGAAAATATGAAAAAGGGAATGGAAATTCAATCGGATATGCTCTTCAATTCCATCATTCCTCCCGACAAAGTGGAAAAAGAGAAGGGGATCGTTCTTGAGGAGATCTCGAAGAGTCTTGCCAATCCCGATGAACAATTGGAGAGAAATACTCTCGCCATTCTCTATCCGGGTCATGCACTTTCACTGCCGACCCTGGGAACCTATTCGACCGTACAGGGTTTGACGCGAAATGCGATCTACGATTTCTACAAGAACAACTATGTCCCGAATAATATGATTCTCACCGTTATAGGCAGTTTCCAGACGAAGGCGGTGCTGCCGCTCCTCAAAGAAATTTACGGAAAGGCGAAACCCGGACAGGTGCTGCGTGAATCAAATACGGAATGGGCCACCGGATTTCAAAAGCCCGCATCAATAGAGTATAGCCAAAAAGTATTTCACCGTTTCTATGATGGCGATGATATTGTCCTTCAGGTGTATTTCTCTATTCCAGCCGGAGAACCATCGGATTACTATCGTCTGTTCAGCACCGTGATCGACAAGAATAAGGATGCTCTTCAGACACAGTTGAAAGGTGATTTCCCGAAAAACATCAAAACCCTCAAATTGACCTCTCGTCTCTCTCATCTCGGGAATTACCTTGAAGCAGTCGTCACACTGAAAAATGAAGTTCCTTTTGATTCGGTTGTTCATGCCGTCTCGGCAAAATTGGCGGGACTGAATTTCACGCTGGCACCGGAGATCGTGAAAGCCGAAATAACCCGGGAGCGGACGGAGTTTGTCAAAAATATTGAGAAACCGCATATGTTCGGCATCTATAATACTAACGAGCTGGTAAAAGAAGGGCTCGAATCTGTCCTGGCATCATTCAGCGGCAGGGACGCCTCCGCAGCAGCCGGCGATTTAGCGGTTCTCAAAATTGGAACGCCGCGGTTCGTTGTTCTGCAGATGCCGTCGGTGAAACAGGAGAAAGAGAACACCGGGACCAAAAACGTAACGAAGTATTTCAAAGATGAAGCCGTCGGGAAGAATCTCATGGTCGTTCAAAATGAGGCAGCCAATCTTCTTGCAATCCACTACCTGGTAAAACAGAAAGCCGTCTACGAGTCGAACTATGGCAGGGATGCTTCGAAAATTCTTCACGAGTGTTTCGATCAGCGTTTGAAATCGGATGCAAACCAAAAGGCGAGCCGTCAATATGGGTTTACATTTACGGTGAATGATAATCCATTCATCCCGATGGACGATATATATTTACATCCCGATTTTGGTTATCTCCGGGCAGAAGGGCTGGCAGATGATGTCGCAGGTGCGGTGAACTATCTCAACTTCCAGATAAAAAATTTCACGCCAACGGAGGAAGAATTCAAGAAGGCGGTGGAAAAATACAAGGGGATTTCCATGATGTTGATGGGCGGGGATAAATCAAAAAAACTTTTCGATGATGCATATAAAGCGTTGGTGTATGAACCGGATTCCTCGGCCCAACATCAGCCTGCACTGACGTATGACGGATTGGTCGCGTTTACGAAAGTGTATTTCACGCCGTCGAATATGATCATCTCCGTCGTTTCTCCGATGAATCCTGACAGTGTGAATGCATTGTTCGATCAGCTCGGATATTCACCGGTTACCGGCGAACCGGCAGTCTCGACAAGGACCCTGGTCTTGCCGGCAAAGCCTGCATCGATCGAGAAGCAGGGAAGCGGTGAACGCGCGTATGCCTTCTGGGGATTTATCAACCCAATCGATCCGGCGGATGCAGCGGTCCTGCAGGCGCTCTCCCTCGTTCTCTCCGATGAGATTGTGTTTGATATCCGGGAAAAACAGGGACTCGCGTACAATATGAGCGCAGGTATCGAGGTGATCAAAGACAGGGCGTTATTCTTTATCTCTCAAGGAACCCGACCGCAAAATCTCGATAAACTCATCCCTCAATATCCGAAATTCTTCCGTCCGTCGGCATTGGACTCGCTCACACAGGAGAAGCTCGAGAAATCCATCAATATGTATCTGGGGCGTATGATGTTTCGGAGGCTCTCGAGCATTAATCAGGCATTCTATCTTGGCAGTTCGATTTATTTTCACCAGGATGAGAATTATGACAAAGTGTTCCTCGATCAGCTCAAGAATGTGAACGTCGCCGATGTCAAGAATGCAGCAAAAAAGTATATGAAGGCGGTAAATCCGCTCCTTCTCGTCGTGCGTTGAGCGGGGCGAACAGATGGGATTGTGCTGATGACCTTCTTCGATTCATGGAACGGAGAGAATTCAATAATAATTTATTCGCGGAGTAATCGTATGCTTCGAATTTATGCCTGTCTCATGATATTCATCGGTTCGGTGTCTCTTGCATTTGCAGACTCCTCGATTCACCACACCATTTCTGCGAAGGTCAATCCGGATCTGCATTCCCTGGAAGTGACGGATCGGATGACAATCCCGGCGGACCAGGCATCGCCGGTGATGCACTTCATACTTAATGCGAATCTGGCGGTGGTCTCCGAGACTCCCGGCGTCGAGGTGGCATTGGTCCAAACAGGCGTGCGTGCGGAAGATCTGGGGATGGACCGCGAGGATTTTACATCAACAGATAATTTTAAGAAGAACAAATACTCTTTGACCTTCAAAGAAAAAAGTGCGATTGATGTCGAGGTGATCCTGAAGTTCAACGGCTGGATCAACCATCCTATCACACAGGTTGGCGAAGAGTATGCAAGAGGATTCAGTCAGACGCCGGGGATTATCGATACCCAGGGCGTCTATCTTGCCGGATCCACCTATTGGATCCCATGGTTCAATAATCGTTATATAACGTTTGAACTGACAACGACCATGGCGGACCCCTGGGAGGCGGTGAGTCAGGGAACAAGGACGTTCCATGAAATAAAAAACGGCAGCCGTATTTCCCGCTGGGATTCGCCTGAACCCATGGAGGAAGTCTATCTGATTGCTGCACGATTCAAAGAATATGCACTGCAGGCCGGGGCGACCGATGTGATGGCCTTCCTTCGGACTCCGGATGAATCGCTCGCGAACAAATACCTGGAGACGACCGCTCAATATCTCGAACTGTACCGAAAACTCATCGGGCCGTATCCATTTACAAAGTTTGCGCTGATCGAGAATTTTTGGGAAACAGGGTACGGCATGCCGTCATTCACGCTGCTCGGAGAACAGATTATCCGGTTCCCCTTTATCCTGCATTCTTCATATCCGCATGAGCTTTTGCATAATTACTGGGGCAATAGTGTGTATGTCGATTTCAATTCGGGCAACTGGTGTGAAGGGCTCACGGCGTATATGGCCGATCATTTAATAGCGGAACAGCGCGGGCAGGGTGCTGAATACAGGCGGACAACACTCCAGAAGTTTACGGACTATGTGAATCCCTCGAACGATTTTACTTTGAATAAATTCAAGTCACGCACAAATCCATCATCCGAAGCTATTGGCTACGGAAAGAGCTTGATGATGTGGCATATGCTGCGCGAAATGGGCGGGGATGAAGCGTTTGAGAAGGGATTCCAAAGATTTTATCGGGATAATAAATTCAAATCTTCTTCGTACAACAGCATCCGGCTTGCTTTTGAAGGCGTCACCGGAAAGGACCTTAAACCGTTCTTTGATCAATGGGTGGACCGGACAGGAGCACCTGAACTCCAGCTCTCCCATGTTCAGAGTAAAAAATGGAAGGATCATGTTCATCTTCAGTTTACTCTCCGCCAGACGCAACGGGACGATGCATTTGCTCTCGATATTCCGGTTGCACTCTCATATGAGAAGAGGTCGGAGATCAGGAAGATTTCGATGACACGGAAGGAGCAGACCTACGAGATGGATCTTCCGGAAAATCCATTACTCGTACGGATTGATCCCCAGTTTGACCTGTTCAGAAAATTGAACATTAGTGAAATTCCTCCCTCATTGTCCAAAATTTTTGGATCAGAAAAACTGCTGATCATCTTGCCTTCGAAAGCGGACAAGAAGAATCTGGAATATTACCGGAGTTTGGCGAAAACATGGGCGGACGATACCTCGAAAAAAATCCAGATTACTCTGGACGATGATCTCCATGCGCTTCCCGCAGATAAAAATATGTGGATCTTTGGAATGGATAATTTGTATGCCTCCTCCGTGAAAAAGGGGCTGAAGGAGTATCAGGCAGAGGTGAGCGCAGATTCTGTGAGGCTCGGAAAGAACACATACCCGAGCGCAAAGAACAGTTACATCATTGCAGTCCGGCACCCGAAAAATCCGGCGGGAGTCCTTGTGCTGCTCACCGCCGACAGCAGGGAAGCGGCTCAAGGGTTGGCCAGAAAATTGCCGCATTACGGCAAATACAGCTTTCTGGTATTTGAAGGAAGTGAACCGACGAATATTGACAAAGGCGAATGGGAATCATCAAATTCTCCGTTGTCGGTGCGAATGGCGCCGGCAGGGAAACCTGTTTCAAAAGAACTTCCTGCACGTCAGGCGCTTGCGGTCCTTGCCCCGGTATTTTCAGAAGAGAGGATGATGAGCACGGTTAATTTCCTGGCGAGTCCGGGTTTGGCGGGAAGAGCACCCGGTTCCCCGGGCATCGCTCAGGCTTCCGATTATATCATTGAAAAATTCAAACAAGCAGGATTGCAGCCCGGATCGGACGATGGAAGTTATACTCAGTCATGGGACGATGTGGTCGATCAACAGGGAACGAAGTCCCCTGTCAAAAATATTATCGGTTTTATTCCAGGCGTTAATCAAAAGTGGATTGATGAATCGGTGGTGATCTGTGCACATTATGATCACCTTGGACTGGGGTGGCCGGGAGGGAATACCGCGAATATCGGAAAAATTCATCCCGGGGCGGATGACAATGCGAGCGGTGTTGCGGTGATGCTGGAACTTGCAAGCCTGCTCGGAAAAACTTTAAAACCGCAGCGGCCGGTAGTCTTTGTTGCATTTACGAATGAGGAAGAAGGGCTCGCAGGTTCAAAATATTATGTCAGGTCCATGAAACGATTTCCCGCAAAGAAGGCCATCGGCGTTCTGAATTTTGACGCGGTCGGCCGGTTGGGGAATAAGAAGCTTCTCATCCTAGGCGGCAACAGTGCACGGGAGTGGAGGTTTATATTTATGGGGGCCGGCTATGTCACAGGAGTCGAGTCGGAGATGGTGACGCAGGACCTTGATGCGAGCGACCAGCGGAGTTTTCTTGCAGTCGGAGTTCCCGGAGTTCAATTCTTTGGCGGTGTAAACGAAGATTACCACAAGCCGACGGATACTCCCGATAAAATTGACGGTGCAGGATTGGTGAAGGTCGCAACCGTTGCACGGGAAGCCCTTCTGTATCTCGCCGACCGGGCAGGCGCTCTCACCTTTCAGGGACAGGCAGCGGTGGAAGCGAAAACACCTCAGACTGCGGGTGAACGAAGGGTGACGACAGGAAGTATTCCGGATTTCTCGTATTCCGGATCCGGTGTTCGAATTGCCGATTGTCCCCCTGATTCTCCGGCAGCGAAGGGCGGAATGCAGAAAGGCGATGTTATTTTAAAAATCGGAAGTTACGAGGTGAGGAATTTACGTGAATATTCAGACGCATTAAAAAATTTCAAACCGGGCGATATGGTTGAAATGTCTTTTTCGAGAAATGGAAATATTCAGATCGCTAAAATTGAATTACGGGCGAGATAATCTGAGGGTCCACTGTTGAAAAAGAAAAGGGCATTCAAAGCATGTTCGCCGCTTTAAATGCCCTTTGCATGAATGACAAATCACTTCTTCGGATATGCCGGTGTAGGAGGGAAGTTCATCGGATTTTTCTCAATACTCTTCAGAATCGTCTCAATCGCCTTGTCCAGCTGCGGATCCTTTCCTGCCATCACTGAGCCGGGATCATTATCGATCAAGACAGTCGGATCGGCTCCATGATTTTCAACCAGCCACTTGCCGTCCCTCCCGTAAAAGGCGTTGTTGGATTGATTCACCGATCCGTTATCAATCGTTGTTTGTTGATTGAGAATGCCGACTAATCCGCCCCAGGATGGTACGCCGACCACTTCGCCCAGTTTATTCGCTTTGAAATCTTCGATGAACGCTTCACCATCCGATCCGTTGTATTCATTGGAGACGGCGACATAGTTGCCGTTTCCGGCGCTCCCCGGATAACGGAATGGAACCATTCCCTGCAGGACGTTATAGGCCGTCATCTTGCGTTCGAGTTTGTCGATCAAAAAATATTCCGTCCATCCGCCGGAGTTGCGGCGAACATCGATGATCACCCCGTCTTTATAACGGAATGCCCGCCAGAATTTATCGAATTCAGCAATTCCGCCCGATCCCATCGCATTGATATGCATGTATCCGACCTTGCCGTTGGTTGCAGCCAGTACTTTGTTCATATTATTGGTCAGCCAGCGATAGTATCGAGACGTACCGCTGTACCGTATCGGTGAAACTTCATAATTCTTTGCTCCTTGCATCGATGGTTTGCGGTTGACTGTGATCGTCACTTTCTGGCCTTCAATAATTTGGAGCAATTTGTAATAGTCGTTTGGCACCCGGATTTCAGTCCCGTTGATTGCAAGAAGATAATCGCCTTCTTTAACGTCAATGTCTGGCCGCGCAAGCGGGGTGGTCAGTGACATGTTGAGTTCCGTCGGACCGTAAATCGTTTGAAACTTGTAATACCCTGATGGCTGATCCGGAATGAGATCGGCGCCGAGCCAACCGGTGAAAAGCGGGTTTTCGACTTTTAACGACGGCCCGTTGTCCCCGCCTCCAATATACGTATGCGAGACGGAGAGCTCGCCGACCATCTGTTGAAGCACCCAATTGAGGTCTTCGCGAGAAGAGAGCTGAGGAATATAGGCGCGGTACCGATCACCGAGCATGTTCCAATCCCGTCCATGCATATTCTTATCATAAAAGAAATCCCGGTACCATCTCCATGTGTCATTAAAAATCTGGAGCCATTCTTTCTGAACGTCCACCGTATACAACAGCTTTTCGAGATTTACTTTCGTACCGATGGTCTTTGATTTATAGGCATCGTCGACGGACGCATGAAAGAGTTCCTTTTCTTTGCGGATGAGAATATTCTCGCCGTTGGTGGAGAGAACGAATTCCTTTATCTTATCAGGGAAGACCACCTCTTTCTTCGATTTCATATCGAAGAGATGGAGGCTCCACTTGGTCTCCTTTCCGGGTTTAAAAATCTCTTCATATTCGTCCTCTGTGAATTGATCGACCGAACACCATGCGACTTTATTGTTGGCGGCTTTCAGAAAGAAGAAGTTGCCTGCAGAAACGGGAAGCGGTGTCACGCGGGAGCGGATGCCCTCCAGGTCGATGCGGAATCCCTTGTCTTCAGATTTTAGTTCCTGACCCGATTCGGAGAACGGCGGCCGTTCATGATCTTGCAGCTGTACGACCATAACTTTTTGCGGTGCGGAGAGGACGTGATTGTCCTCATAGAAATCCATTTGCACGTCGTAATTCTGACTGGACAGGTAATAAAGATATTTCCCTCTCACGTCAAAACATGGATTGAGATTGTCGTAAAAATCATCGCTAACGGCGAATTTCTTACCCTGTTCCAGACTGTAAACGAAGATCTGGCTGTTGCGATTCGCCTGAACGAAGCTGTAACAGATCCATTTGCTGTCCGGCGACCAGTTGTAATCCGCCATCTCCCAGTAGAATTCATCGTTTTTCATCTGGTTCGATGCATCAACCTTCGTCAGCTTCTTTGATTCGACATCGAGATAGAAAATTGCATAATCTTTATTTCCGAAAAGTATTTTTTTTCCGTCAGGCGACCAGAGAAGTTTGTAATTCGTCCGGTCGAGCGTCGTGGTGAGAGGAATCCACTCTCCGCCGGCGATCTTTTGTTTGTACAGCTGATATTCACCTGATTTATCAGAAAAAAATGCGAGCCACTTTCCGTCCGGCGATGGTTGCGGGTACAGTTCATGAGAACCCGGAGCTTCCGAGAGGTTCAGTGATTTGCCTTTCTCCAGTTCAATAGTGAACAGGTCGCCCCGCGCTTCCAGCACGACCAGGCTGTCGTTATTGGAGATCGCCATGGAATGAATGTAGTCTTTGGGATTGATGGTATGACTGCGCAGTGTCCATCGGTCCGAGGGAATGGTCACTGTAATTATTTTGACCTGTCCGGTTGCGACATCGAATATGTTCAGGTAGCCGTCATGGAGATATATGATTTGCGAGCCATCGGTTTCCGGGCGGATGACATCGACATCGGTGTACTTCGTCATCTGGCTGACCTGCTTCGTGGAGAAATCGTATTTGTAAATATTCGCGACGCGGTCTGTCCGGTCGGAGACGAAATACATCGCATTGCCGATCCACATCGGGTATGCATTCTTGCCGACATAGTCGGTGATCGGTGTGAACGACTTGGTCTCAAAGTCATAAAGCCAGATATCCGTATATTCTCCTCCTTTATATCCCTTCCAGTTGTATTCTTCATTCCCTTTGCGCACGTAAACCATTTTTTTGCCGTCTGATGAGAAACTGCAGAGTGTTCCCCGGTCGATGGGGAAGCGTTCAGGAGCCGAACCGTTTTTTGACACAACATAAAGATTGGTTGTTCTTCCGATAACATTATCCATATAGGAACGGAAAATCACTTTTTCTCCATCCGGCGTCCATCCAATGGACTGGTGAGCGCCGATCGCATACGTCAGACGCGTGGGTGTTCCGCCTTCGGCCGGCATGGTATAAATCGTTTGCGGACCATCATAGGCTGCCGTAAAGGCGATAGTCTTTCCATCTGGAGAAAATCGAGCGGAGAATTCATCGCCCGGGAAGGAAGTCAACCGGTTTGCAATGCCCCCGGATGATGGGACTGACCACAGATCGCCTTCGTAGGTAAAAACAACGTTTGCGCTGTGAATGGCTGGATATCGCATAAATCTTCCCTCATCTGCCCCAAGGAGATTTTGAATGGAGAGAAGAATAAAAACTGAAATGACTGTAGTTCGTTGCATGACATCTCCTGCAAATTGATGACGGTTGATATTTTATTGTGGGTCAATATAGGAAAAAGAGGATAAATATGGTCTGTATTTGTGATGAATGACCGCCTGCCGTAATTTCTTTCTCATGAGAAATCCAACAGACCTGGATTAAGTTCCCCCGGGTTGTCGGTTTTTGCTGATTGAAATCTATGGTCCTGATGCTGGTTCTTGAACGTATATTTCATCTTGAGTAATACTATTCTGATCATACGGCTAAAACGGGCTGAATAGGCGGGAATTTGTACTATTCTTTATTTTCTTTCGGAATCTCTGCCCATTTTCCCTTTGTCCCCTTACTTGGAAGGATGATAAGAAACAGGGGGGCGTTTGAATATCAAGTATCATGCGTATGACCTATGAAATACCCTTTATCATTATGAAAACTTTACCTTGATTATATCCGCAGTCTCCCGTAATATTAAATTATATCCTTTCAGAAACGCTCATTACTCTCAGTGTATGAGAGAAGATTGATCCAAGAGAGAAATCGAAAACGATTTATCGCAGTCGTATTGTGTCATTTTGAATTTGTATTATCGGTGACGTTTATTTTGGTTGTTGGGTAGGTTGATTTCTCGATGTGACGACAGTTTTTTGCGGCGGTTTATCGATAGAAATGAAATAATTTTGGGGCGGTAACGGTGGAAGGGTAGCGGAGGCTGTTTCGTTCTGGACGAAAACCAGACGAAAGAATGATTAGTTCTGAACCCGGACAATCCACGTTGCATGTCATAAATACGGCTATTGTAAAAAACTCCCAAACATGTCTCTCAGACAAAGAAGCGCCAAACATCATTTATTGATCAATGCCGCAGTGGGCTTCGGCAGTGCGCTGTTTGTAGTCTTTTTATGGTGGTATGGCGTGCTGGATGGTCTGGAGCTGAAGACGCTTGATTTTCGCTTCCGCCACTTCACCTCTAACGTTCAGCCCAGTGACCGCGTGGTGATCGCTGCAATCGATGAAAAAAGCCTGTACGAACTTAAAAAGAATTACAATACGGTATGGAAATGGCCCAGGGATATCTATGCGCTCCTGGTGGAGTATTTTCAGCACGGAGGGGCGACCGCTGTTGCTTTTGATATTTTATTCAGCGACCCCGCTGTTGACCGGCTGACAACAGACGGCGCGGTGACCGATGGAAAATTTGCAGACGCTCTGGGAAACGCCGGCAATGTGGTCCTTGCGATGCAATTCCTTGAAACAGTCAATGTACTCACAGGCGACAATCCCTATACGCCGACCCGGGATTCCCTTCGCATCACTATCGCCAATCAGCGAAAATCGATTAACGGATATCCATCCGCGATCCTTCCGTTGACACAATTTCAGAAGAACTCGGCCTTATTGGGATTTGTCAATTTTCAGGAAGACGAACAGGATGGCATCTGCCGGAGAATTCAAATTGCCGGAACTCATCAGGATCGGCTCTATTTTCAATTAGGGGTTGCGGCATATCTGAAATCGTTGAAAAATCCTGCGGTAGAGATACAGAGCGGCAAATCATTTCGGGCGGGGGATGTTGAATTTCCGCTGACGCCGGAAAATGATTTATTAATAAGCTGGTACGGCAGGGGCGGGATCGGGGGAGTCTTCCGGTATTACTCTATAGATTCTCTGATCGCATCGGCTTTGCAGGAAAAGGAAAAAATAAAACCGTTCATCCCGTCGGACCGGTTTAAGGATAAAATTGTCATTATCGGCGGGAGTGCAGCCGGACTCTACGATTTTAAGAGCACCCCGTTTACCGTGTACAATTCGTATCCGGGAATGGAAATCACAGCGACGGTTTTAAGCAATTTGCTGCAGGGAGATAAACTGCGCCGCGTGAATTCGTTGATGACTCTTCTGGCGGTCATTCTCTTTGCATCTTTTATCTCCTTCTTATTTGCAAAAGTACATAAGATCAGAATGGTCGTCGGTTGTTCCTTCGTTCTAGCTGTTCTCTGGATGGTGCTGGCATTGATCCTCTTCAAAACCCAGAATCTCTGGATTGACATCGCAATCCCCGAAGCTGCTCTTATGGTGACATTTGCGGTCTCTGCAGTTTTAAGTTATTACACGGAGGGAAGGGCAAGGAAATATCTTCGAAACGTTTTCGGCCGGTACCTGAGCCCGATGGTGATCACTGAAATTCTCGATCGCGAAGAGGGGCCGGAACTTGGCGGCAGCCAGATCGATGGGTCGGTGTTCTTTTCAGACATCAGCAGCTTTACGACGATTAGCGAATCCATGCCGCCGGCGGAAGTAGTCAAATTACTCAATAATTATTTTACCATTGCCACCGATATCCTGCTGCAAAACGAAGGATTGCTCGATAAATACATCGGCGATGCGATTATGGCGGTGTTCGGGGCTCCGGTCGAAAAACAGAATCATGCATACCTCGCATGTAAAACGGCACTTGAAATAAACAGGGCAGTGACCAGTAATTTTCTGGAAAGGAAAGCAAAAATCAAACTGGTAACAAGGTTTGGAATCACTTCCGGGTCGATGGTCGTTGGGAATATTGGATCGGAACGGCGACTGGATTATACTGCCATTGGAGATACGGTGAATCTGGCAAGCCGGCTTGAAGGAGTAAATAAACATTACGGTACAACCATCATCATCAGCGGGTATACGCTGGAAAGAATCGGTAGGGAATTCTTCACGAGAGAACTCGATGAAATACGGGTGAAGGGAAAAAAGGAGGCTATTTGCATTCACGAATTAATCGATCCGGCATTGGCACATGATGAATTATTCCGTCAATGTATTGAGCAGTATGATGCGGGTTTAAAACGGTATAAGAGGGGAGAATTTCGCGAAGCACTTCGCTTATTCCAGTCGGGGCAGGCATTCAAGGCGGATGACGGGCCCACTAATCTTTTAATCAAACGATGCGAAAATTATCTGCAGACTCCGCCGGCGGGCACCTGGGACGGTGTTACGACGCTTGATTTCAAATAACAAGAAGGCACAGGAGCTTATTCTATGAATAAATTGAAACCGTTTGTCGTTATGACCGCTTTCTCTTTCATTGCTCTCTCTCTCGTCCTCGAACTTGCACAGGCGCAATCCAGATTCTATACGAAACGGGCGAGCAACGAGCTGCGGAAAGGTCCGGCCAATTACTATCCCCTGGTCGGGATCGTACCGCAGAATACGGCGTTACTGGGAATAACATCAGACGATGGCTGGACTCAGGTACAGCTGGACAACGAACTGATAAAACAGCTCGAGACCGATCTCACCAGCGCCTGGATATCAAAGAATTGCCTGATCGATAAACCGGCTGAACAAAAAAGTAAGCAGTTAAAGATAACGACCAAGGTGGCCACTCCCTCAAGTGTTGCAGCAGCGATTAGAGGATTTGCCGTCCGTTTTAAGAGAACCACCATCAAAAATGTCGATGCCTTACTGAAAAAAGATCTTCCGTGCTTTACTCATGAGGAATACCAGGCATTCGTGAGAGAGAGCGGTCTGAAACAGCGAGAAGTTCACGATCGGAAGATACGGGAAAAGTATACCGCACTGTTTCGCGACTACGATGTCTCAGTAACGGAATCCATGATTGGATTTAATATCGCGTCTGAAATCTCCTCGCGGGGTGTGGTCGAAGATCCGTCGCTCCATCAATATGTCAACCTGCTGGGCACGCTTATTCTTCAGCGCTCGAATGCGTATGATACCTATTTTAGAATTTTTATCCTTGACAGTTCAAAACCGGAGGCATTTTCAACACCGGGCGGGATTACCTTTATCAGTCTGGGATTGATTCGGGCGTGTACTTCCGAGGCGGAACTGGGAGCCGTCATCGCTCATGAATTCGTCCATAGCATCCTCCATCAGGGGATGAGCGAAATTCGGGAACGGGCCCAAAAAATTAGAGCAGAGGAAGGTTTCGCTGAACTTGATGCTGCGGCCGGACACGTTGCGGATTCGACCGAAACGGATCTGGAAGAGTATATGCAGGAGGCGTATGACTCCGTCGTCAAGCCGAGGCTTCTGGGATATGAGAAAGATGCAGACCGGGGAGCGGTCGTCTTTCTGGTTCAGGCAGGGTACGATCCGAATGCCGTGGCCTCTGTCATCAATCGCATCAGCACCCTGCTTCCTCAAGCAGAGAATGACCTGGATGATAATCCATTTCAACAGCGTGATTATAAGGCACGTGCGCTCTCCGCGACTTCATTTATTCAAGAATATTTTCCTCAGACTCAGGGTGTTCTCAATACCCTTCGGTTTGAAAGAAATTGCGGCTCGAGGAAATAACGTGTGCGGGTGATAGCATAATAGAATAATATGGGATCAAGGATTTCTATGAAATATTTTTTTCTGATACTCGTCTTCAGCCTCTGTTGCATCGCGTCCGGTTCTGCTCAAACAGCGAAGGACACGGCAGTGGATTATCAATTCAGTCTTAAAAATTTTGACGGTGTGCGGTACGATTGGAAATCTCTCGTCGATTCGAATAAAACGGTGATCGTCAGCTTTTGGGCTTCCTACTGTCTGCCATGTTTAAAAGAATTGGACGAACTCAATGTCCTGGGAGCCAGCTATTCGGCAAAAGGGGTGCAGATTGTCACGATCAATATCGATATGCGCCAGGATATGATGAAGGCGCGGAGGATCGTGCTGCAAAAAAAGTTAAAACTGCCGGTGCTGAGCGATGAAACGGGAAACGTGAGAAAACAATATCGTGTGAATGCGATACCGCGCCTCTTTATTTTTTCACAGGGGGGTGTCTTAAAATATGAACATCAGGGATTCAAGGAAATTAAGGATATTGAACAAGAGGTCCTTTCCTTGATAA
>Ga0105104_10000786_pt1 | contig 24678 bp, 21 predicted proteins | sample PPLLaktember2015_3_FD_87034 | JGI IMG/M metagenome (GOLD analysis project Ga0105104, IMG submission 87034) | Freshwater sediment microbial communities from Prairie Pothole Lake near Jamestown, North Dakota, USA - PPLs Lake P7 Core (6) Depth... | ecosystem: Environmental > Aquatic > Freshwater >...
CTCGCGCTCATCTATAAAGGCAGCATCATCGCCATGGGAACAAGCGAACAGCTAAAACAGGGTTTCACGACAAACACCGAGCCGTCTTTGGAAGACGTCTTCGTCTGGCTGATTAAAAGTTACGATAATCAGGCAAACTCATGAAAATACGCAGGGTCTGGCCGATAACCAGACAAGAATTTATTAAGATTGTCAGCGACATGCGAAGCTTGACGCTGGCCATCGCAATCCCCGTCCTCCTGCTGGTCCTTTTCGGCACCGCCCTCACCCTCGACGTCGACAAAGTCCCGCTGGTAATCTGGGACCAGGACAACTCCCCCGCCTCGCGAGATTACATCCTCAACTTCTCCAACTCCCGCTACTTCAAAATCGTCGGCTATTGCAGCAGTTACCCCGTCCTCGAAGATATGATTGACAAAAACGAAGCCCTAATGGCGCTTGTAATACCAGTAGATTTCTCAAAGCAAATCCGCTCCAATCAACCCGCCCCAGTCCAGTTACTCGTCGATGGCTCCGACTCAGGCACCGCCACCATCGCCATCGGCTACGCCGACTCAATCACCTCCACCTATAACGCCCAACTCGCTTCCCGCGTCCTTGCCCGCTTTAACATCCAGCAGCCCTTAGCCGTCGAGGCCCGCCCACGCGTCTGGTTCAACCCCGACCTCAAAAGCCGAAACTTCATCATCCCAGGCCTCATCGCCATAATCCTTATGATTATCGCCGCCCTCCTGACCTCGCTCACCATCGCCAGAGAATGGGAACGCGGCACTATGGAAACGCTAATTTCCACGCCCGTAAAATCCAGCGAACTAATTCTGGGCAAATTTCTCCCCTACTTCGCAATCGGATTTTTCGACCTGCTCATCGCAATCGCTATGGCCCAGTTCCTCTATCATATCCCCCTTCACGGAAACCTCATCCTGCTATTGATTTTAAGCGCCCTTTTCCTCACCGGCGCGATGTCGCTTGGTATCTTTATCTCAACCGTCGCCAAAAATCAGCTTATGGCCAGCCAACTGGCAATCCTGACCACGTTCCTGCCCGCGTTCCTGCTCTCGGGTTTCGCTTATGCGATTTATAATATGCCCCCCGCCATCCAATTGATAACCTATATCGTACCCGCCCGATACTTTATCACAATCCTTAAGGGTATCTATCTCAAAGGCACAGGCCTAAGTGTCCTTTGGCCCCAGGTACTGTTTTTAACCGCTTTTGCCCTGGTCATGGTAACCCTCGCCAACCGCAAATTCAAAAAGCACGCCCGTGGCGGAAAGGTAACCTGACTATGCTTGGCCGGCTAAACGCCATCATCAAAAAAGAGTTCCGCCAGACCTTCCGCGACCCCCGGATGAAGACAATGATTTTCGTAGCGCCGCTTTTTCAGGTCATAATTTTCGGCTACGCCGCGACGACCGACGTCAATCACGTCCCCACCGCCATTTACGACTTAGACAACACAAAACAAAGCAGAGACCTCATCAGGGCGTTCACCTCTTCGAAATATTTCACCGTCAAAAGCTTCATCGATAGCGACAGCGAGCAAAAAGACCTAATCGACAAATCCGTCGTCAGCACCGTAATCCGCATAAACCGCGGCTTCGCGCAGGACCTCCTCGCTGAAAATCCCGAAGCGCCGGCCCAGGTCCAGATTATCGTTGACGGCACCGACTCGAATATCGCCGCCGTCGTGCTTGGTTACGCCGCCCGCGTCATCGAAAGGTTCTCTCGCGATACCTACGCGTCCCGCATCGAAGTCCTGCTCAAACGGGTCGGGTCGCTGCCCTCGGTCGATTTGCGTACCCGCGCCTGGTTCAACGAAAACCTCCTTTCGCGAAATTTTTACATCCCCGGCGTCATCGCCCTCATCGTTTCCCTGATGTCGCTGATTCTTACCTCGATGGCCATCGTCCGCGAAAAAGAAATCGGCACTATCGAGCAGCTAATCGTAAGCCCGCTTCGGCCCGTCGAAATCATCATCGGAAAGCTCACACCTTTCGCCGTCATCGCGATAATCCAGGTCATTTTCATAACCGCAGTCGGAGTCCTCTGGTTCAAAATCCCCATTCGCGGCAACCTCCTTCTCCTTTTCGGCTCGACCCTAATCTATCTGCTCGTCTCCTTAGGTATCGGCCTGCTCATTTCCACAATCTCCGCGACCCAGCAGGAGGCCATGATGTCAACCTTCCTGTTTTTCTTCCCCGCCAATCTTCTCTCCGGCTTCATCTTCCCCATTCATAACATGCCCACGGTCATCCAGTACATCGCCTACATAAATCCCCTGACATATTTCCTCGTCATCCTTCGCGGCATATTCCTCAAAGGCGTCGGCATCGCCGTCCTCTGGCCCGAAATCCTCATCCTCTTCATCATGGGCGTCACCGTCCTGACAATCAGCTCCCTCCGCTTCCATAAATCACTCGGTTAACCTGCTTCCTGTGTCTCGTGACTTGTGCCTCGTGACTCGCGAGAGACGAGCCACGAGCGACGAGCGACTCCTTTTAATGCGTCCCAGCTTTTGCCTATCCTCGCAAATAGCGCCCGCTCTTCCACGCCTGGGGGCGGAAAATTCAACCTCGCGAATGCACCGTGATGTTCTTTAGCGGCCTCGTCATACGCCCTCGCAGCGTCAATTTCGTTTTCGAATTCGCCCAGGTACCACCGTTTCCCTTCATATGTAATCCGCGCAATCCATTTTTTAATCGACTTTTTAAAATGGACTCCGATAAATTGTGAACTTGTTTTTTTCTTCTTTCTCCTGTTTTGCATATTTTGCGACCGTGTCGCGAATCGAAGATTCGCCCCGCGGTTATCTAACGATTCGCAATTCCAGTGGTCAACTAACCTTTCGTCAATGGGATTCATTATCTCCCTGTGCATATAAACCATCTTTGTCTTTCTCGGGCTGATTAGTTTATGCCGTATCGCATATAAATTTTCCCCGCCCCTCCCGCTCGCGTGCGCAACCCATTTGTATTTCCGCAGTCGATAATAGTCGGCCTGTTCCAGAATCGTCCATATCCCCTCGCCTAAGTAAATCCGCCGATACGTGTACCCCACATTGCACCATCGCCACAAAAGCACAGGCCACACGACCGCATTCTCAAGCCATACTGCAACTTTTTTCAGCATCCTCTCGCTCATACCCTTTGCTCCTTTCTTTTTACTTTATCATTCGATATTCGTCATTGGACATTCGACATTTTCTGTCCTCTGTCTTCCGCCTTCCGTCATCCGTCATCCGTCCTCTGTCTTCCGCCATCCATCGTCCATCGTCTTTCAACTGTCCACTTTCACCTGCTCAACTCTCCCGCGAATCGGCCTTGCCGACTCGCGCGTCCCTCTATCCCATGGCGCAAACCTGCACGTTTTTGCGCAGCGAAGCGAAGTCCGCTTCGGACGTAGCGTAGCGGAGCCCCCAGCGTCTCGGTTTACGCAGCGAAGCGAAGTAAACCGGCAGGGGGTCGTCTCGACATCCGCCTTCAAAAAGGGCACATATGTCCCTCTATAACTAGGCGCAAACCTGCACGTTTTTGTCGAAAACTTCCGAATTTCCTTAGGGTAAAAAGAGGCCTAAAATGCACTTAAGTCCTTATGGCATAAGGAATAGAAAAAAATTTTCATTTTTGCCGGATTTCATTTTGACCACCCTCCCATTTTTGTCGAACGCTTGTACGAATTTAGCCCCATTCCTTTCAAGCGTTCGAACCCCCAGCGTCTTGATCCCGAAGGGATCAGCAGGGGGTCGAACAAAGAGAAATTAGGAAATTAGAGGAAATTAGGGACAGGTCCGCATTTTGAAAATCCGGGGACACCCGAAGCGTAGCCCAAAGTTTGTAGGATGGGCTTCAGGCCATCAATATTAAAATTCCGGCAAAATCGAAAATTAAAATACCTGAGGTACCAATCTCCAACGGACTTTTGCGCAGTATTCTGTATATCCGGCCAAGTTCTGCGAAAGGAACCGCTCTTCGTCAAACAGCCGCCAGATTAAAACGGGCAACATTACCGGAATCACCAATAAGCCCCAGTATGAGCCAAGCGCAATCGGCATAGCGATAATATAAAGCAAACTTCCCGCGTACATCGGATGGCGAATGATTGCGTATGGTCCTGTTGAAATCACTTTTTGATTGGCCGCAACTTCGATTGTCGCGGAAGTAAAACTGTTCACCTTATAGACAAGAAAAACAATATAGAACCCCGCCGCCGTCAATACGTCAGCCGCGATTACCAGATAGACAGGCACATTAGACCATTTGAACCGATAATCCAGCGCCGGCACGACAAGCAAAGCAATGAAGCAGATTGACGCAAAAACCATTATGATTTTTTGCGTTGTTCTTTTTTCCGCCCTCGGCCCGCCCTTCAAACGACGCTTGAGCAGCTCAGGGTCATTTTTCATAAGATAGCGCGTTATCGAAATTGACGCCCCGAAAAATACCGCCAGATACCCCCACCCCTGCCAATAGAAAACAGTCCCCGCCGTCAGAAACAGCAAAACCCCCATCGCCGCCGCCAGAAACCCAATCCCAAACCACGCTTTCATATTCAGATTGTTCATAATGCCCAAGCCCCTTCACTTTGTAGGATGGGCTTTCCTGTCCTCGAATGCCTGCCCTACGCAGCAGGGGCGTTGTCGGGGAAGCCCATCAATTTAAAGTCTGGCGCCGTAAGGCGTCCCAAACGGAAGTCAGCTAAAGCGCCGTACCGGCACGATGCAATCTCAATTTTTAAGCTAAGGACTGAGCTCGCTTTTCGCCGCAGCCGGCCGCCAGGTGATTATACAGCCCGGCGAATATCGCGCCGCCGATAAGCCCGTCAAAAAACGCCCATACAAATCCAATCATACTTCCCAGCGGACTGATGTTATACCCGCGATACAATTGGCCCAGGAATGTCGTTTCTCCGGTGGCGCCTTCGAACATTATTATCCACCACGTCAGGAAAAACACGCCGAATCCCCATATCAGCCCGCACGTCAACGCAAACGCCTTTACATTGAGTTTCATAATTATCTCCTTAAAAACAAATGACCTACTTACTTTATGCAACCTCTAATAAGTCATTCCGAGCGAGCATAGCGAGTCGAGGAATCTGTTTTTAATAGATTTCTCCGCTTCGCGATGCTGCGCATCGCTTCGGTCGAAATGACCCCGTGCCGGGACGGTGCAAAACATGTTTTTACAGGTTGCCTTTATTATCCCCTCTTATTATTACGTTTCAACGCGCCTTCAAGTGCCCGCCCGGCTATTCTATTTCGAATCAGTTTTGTAGGGCGGATTTTTATCCGCCGATTCCTTACAAATATTTAGCCCTGCCATCATCGCGCAGCCTTGCGGAGGCGTTTGGCAGGGTTCAATAAAATCTTAAGGAAATTAGAATGATGGCAGCGGTTTTCCGGTTGATGGTTTTGATTTTTATAAATAACAGATGACCCCCTACGGGCCTCGTGGAATCCATAGGATTCCCGAGACTAAAGTCCTCAAAATCTCAAAGAGACTTCTGAGGAGACTCCGCTTCACTTCGCTGTCCCTAATTGTTCCCCCTATTTACATCTAATTATCGTTCTTATTCTCAATCGATGAGGCGTTTTCATTATGAAAATCGATTTTTATTTCTTCATTACTTAAGACTTGTAATGGGATAAACCAAACAACACTGGAATATTCTGATTCAAATGCAGCGTATAAATAATACGATCCAACAGGAAGTTCTATCTTGTATTTTCCATCAACATCAGTATGTATAGAACCAGAAGATTGTTCCAAACAAATAGCTTCCCAAGTAATTCTTATCTCAATATAAGCCTTACTAAGTGTTATCCATTCATCCTTTCGCTCTTCTCTGAGACCATATTTCGCAAGTTTCTTTTCCATTTTAGATAATATGTCATATAATGAGTATTGACGTTGTATTTCTAACATATCAATAGAAGCAGTTCTATCTTTCGAAATGTTTCTAATTTTCTCCTGTATCTCTGGTTCTATATCTTTTTCTTCTTTCTTCCGTTCCGGTCTGAATTCCAATGTGAGTCTGTGGAATTTGAGGTAAGCTTGAAGAATAGCCAATAAATGTTCATTTCTGCCTTGGGGTTTAAGCACTTCAATATTCAATCCGCGTAAAGGTTCAGAGTTTCCAGCTTTTTTAGTAAGCCATGCACCTCCAGTTACAATTGTGCGCATATTTGACAGCCGCTTCTTCTCTTCTTCAAGTTTTTGCTCTACTTCTCTTTTCCTATTTACTTGCTCAAGCAATTCAGTTGCCTTTTGCTTGGCTAACGTAATTCTTCCAATAGCTTCTGTGAATTTAGCATTGCTCGTTTGATTATTTGTAGTAAAATCCAAGGCTTCTTGGTATTTAACAATCCCATTTTCCAAATCGCCATTTTTAATAAGAGACTGCGCCTGAGATTCCAAAGTCTTCAATTTTGCAAATTTATCTGCTTCATCAAGACGGCGTTTTGCTTCTTCAAAGGATTTCCGTGCATTTGATATTTCATTTCGTAATTCAACACTCCTAAAATTTCGATTTTTGATAAAAGATTGTAGTTCTTCATATTTTGCTATACCTTGCTCATATTTATCGCTCTGAATCAAAGAAATAACCAAGTGGCTCGTCTGAAGAATCTTTGGGCCATTGCTTTTCTCCCACTTGTCACGGAGAACAAAAAACCAAATGCAAAACACTGACAGAATAAGAATCAAAGATATTGTTATAACTCCCAAAATTGCAACTGATTTACTATGAGATGATATTTCCATTGTAGACTCTATCGAAGTAAGCTCATTAGGTTCGGAAAGTTTCTTTGCCGCAATAAAGATATGTCCACATTTGCATTTAGTCTTTTTGTTTTCATATTCAGAAGGGACGACAAATGTATTTTTGCAACCTGGACATACTATATTTATCGTTTCAACCATATTCAATCCCTATGGTAAATCCGGTTCCACCATATTTATTCCCAAAATAGCATCCCGACCTTTAACAACCATTATATTGTTCTATGGTGATACAAAACAAGCTTTTTTCATGGTCAATAATCCGTGAGAATCCGTGTTAATACGTGTCTAAAACTTTTATTCTTCCTTTGACCTTCCCTGCGTGTTAGAATTTTTGCCTTATGAGAGGTAAATTGTGAGTCGGGATAAGGACTAAAGGATGTATGAGCATCATTCAGAATCGCTGCTGCCTGTAAGAAAATTCGTTTATCGGCTTATCGAGCCAATTTTTTAACACGAAGGTTCACGAAGAAATACTTAAAAAGAAAAACCCGCCGAAGTGAGCATGCCTTTCGACAGAGGCCCGGCAGGTGTACTATATATATTATATCGAATCTTCATCGAAAGGTCTATAGGAAAAAGAAAAATTTTATTTCCCTTCGTTACTCCAAACAAATCCGAAATCCTATAACAGCATACTTATTTCTTCTCATATCCGCAATCCGAAATATAAAAACCTGCGCGGCTTTGTATTTTAGCGCCTAATCTTTTTTCTTTCCTTCAATCCCGTGTTGTGCTAAAATTTTATCATCGTTATCATAAAAAATAATCGTTTCAGGGATGAAATATGGCTCAGACGAGCGAAGCGAGCAAAGCGAGCGTAAGGATATGTGGCAAAGCCAACAGAGGGACAGAGGTGGTAACAAACGGATTTAACGGTCTTGCGGGAAAGCGGTTTCATTTCATAGGCGCAGGCGGCATCGGAATGAGCGGCCTGGCTGCCCTATTGGTCAAACACAAGGCCAAAGTTACCGGCTCAGACCAGTCAGGCGGAATCGTTATCGACCGGCTGAACCTGTCGGGGGCAGACATAAAAATCGGGCATAAGGAACATAACCTCGACCCCGCCGCCGACGCCGTCGTGATATCAGCCGCGATAAGGGATGATAATCCCGAACTCAAGCTCGCCCGCCAGTTAGGCATCCGCGTCTATAAATACGCCGAGGCACTGGGCAAGGTATTCAATTCCTATAGCGGCATAGCGATTTCAGGCACCCACGGCAAAAGCACCTCAAGCGCGTGGCTGGCCTATATCCTCAAAAACGCCGGCGTTGACCCGACCTTCATCGTCGGCGCCGATATTCCTCAATTGGACGGCAATTCAGGTATCGGCGAAGGCAAATGGTTCGTCGCCGAGGCCTGCGAATACGACCGCAGTTTCCTAAACCTCAAACCTCAAATCGGCTGCATCCTTAATATCGAACCCGACCATCTCGATTACTACAAAGACGAAGCCGAAATCGTCGAGGCCTTCCGCGATTTCGCCAATGGCATAAAACCGGGCGGCATCCTGATTGCCAACGGCCAGGACCAAAATGTCGCGAAAATCATCCAAAACCGTTGCGAAACCTTCGGTTTTGACAAAAAATGTAACTTTTTCGCTGAAAATATCATAGAAAACGCAGGACTTTACGAATTCGACGTTTACCATAACGGCCAATTACTCGGCCGGACGCATAACAGCATCCCCGGCAAACATAACGTCGCTAACGCCCTCGCGGTAATTGCGGCGGCGTCAAACGCCGACGTCGAATCGGAAACCATTTTGCGAGTCCTGCCCGGCTTCACAGGCGTTGACCGTCGCCTGATGCTCAAGGCCAAAATCAATGATATTACCATCCTCGACGACTACGCCCATCACCCCACCGAAATAAGGGCCTCGCTAAAAGCGATAAAAGAGCATTACAAGCCAAAACGCCTCTGGTGCGTTTTTCAACCCCATCAGTATAGCCGGACGAGATTTTTGCTCGATGACTTCGCCGAAAGCTTCAAATTAGCCGATATAACTCTCATGCCGGAGATATACTTCGTGCGGGATTCGCAGGAGTCGCGAAAAGAGGTAAACGCACAGGTTTTGGTGAATAAAATTGCGGCCCGCGGAAGCGAAGCCATATTTATTGACGGATTTGACGCGATTTGCGATTATTTGACAAAGAACATCGTTCCCGGCGACGTGGTCGTGACCATGGGCGCCGGCGACGTCTGGAAGGTGTCGGATGGAATTATTCAGTGGCTTAGAAAAAATAGTTGAAAAGAATCAACCGTTAGCCAAAGAAACATGGTACGGCTTAGGCGGGCCGGCGGACTATTTTGTTCGGCCGGAGAATATCGAGCAGTTGGCCCAGGTCGTAAGCCGGTGCAACGAGAACGATATTCCTATCTACGTACTGGGATATGGGTCGAATTTACTCGTCGCCGACGAAGGCGTCCGCGGCGTTGTCTGCCAGCTCAAAAACGATAACTTTTCCCAGATGAAATTCGACAAAGAATACGTTACCGCCGGCGCCGGCGTCGAGCTTAGCCGACTCCTCCTAACCTGCGCCAAAAAAGGCCTCTCCGGCCTCGAACCCCTGACGGGAATTCCAGGTTCGATTGGGGGGGCGGTGCGGATGAATTCGGGGGGGAATTTCGGGGATATCGGGGCGGTGGTCGAGACGGTCGTGCTGATGGATAGTTACGGGAAGGTGCACGAAAAAAGCAAGCCGGAATTGCAGTTTGACTATCGGCGGACGAATATCTCGGCGAAATTCATACTTGAGGCGAGGATGAACCTCACGGCTGGTGAGCCGGAGCAGATTTCCAAGACGATTAAGGAAATTTGGGTTTATAAGAAGAACAACCAGCCATTGAATACGATTAATTCGGGGTGCATATTCAAAAACCCGCAGGGGATGTCGGCAGGTGCGATGATTGACCGGGCGGGACTTAAAGGATTACAGATTGGCGGGGCAGTTGTGAGCGAGAAACACGCTAATTTCTTTATCGCGCAGAAGGGGTGCACCAGCAAAGACGTTATGAGGTTGATTGAGTTAGTGAGGGAAAAGGTGAGAAAGCAGTTCAATATCGAGCTTGAGCTTGAGATAGAAATCTGGAAATAGACCACGGATCGACACGGATTTTCTACAGTAGATTAACACGGATTTATGCGGTTTTTCACTGTTTTTTTGCGTTTTTTATGTGATTTTTATGGTTTTTTTGAGTTTTTATGAGCTTTTTCGCGGATTTTAACCACAGATTACCCAAATTAACACCCGTTTTTTGGCGAGGTCACGCTTTTAGCAGACAGATTGTTTCACTTCGTAAGAGCTAAAATAGTCGCATAATTCTCTTGACAATTAAGGGCATTTGTCTAAACTGATACCAGCTACACGGCTCACACCTGTGGAGGATTGCGGAACCACAGATTACACAGATTACACAGATTACACGAATTACACGGATTCTGCAGGAGAAAAATATGTTCGCAAGCAGAGGATATCTAACGGGAGAAATGTTGGTTTCTATCCCTGCCTACAATCCATTCTGCTTAAAAAATATAACCTGGCAAATCACACGGTTCCCAAATCAATTCAGGAGAGGACTAAAATGAAGAAGTTACAAAATTTCAACAAAGTGGCATCTTTGGCATTAACAATATCTTTCATAATCGCAGCGGGAACTTACGCTGCTGACAGGGGGACGATTAATTCCGGAGAAACCAAGATCGGAATTAATCTTGCGGCTCCTTCCTATTTGGACACTTGGACTTTTGAGGGGAATGCCGGCAACAGGGTAATCATCAACGCCGTAACTACATCAGGAAATTTGGACACTACTATAACTCTCTATCCCCCTGACGGTGGGCCGGCGGAGGCGACAACTGCTGGTTGCCCTGCAATGAATTGCCATGGCAGCGACCAAATGGGCCATCAGATTGCAAAGTCAGGGCTATATACAATAGTCATTTCAGATTATTCACTAAGTAATTCGGGAACTTATAATATCAACCTTCTAAAAATACCTGGTGAGGTTTTATCTCCTCAAGATCCCAATGGCGGGCCAATTATTTCAGGAGAAACACTCGATGGGACTATCAATGTTGCTTCTGATTTGGATGCATTTCAGTTTTACGGTGATATTAATGACCGGATTATCATCAACGCCGTAAATACATCAGGAGGTTTAGACACTACTATAACTCTCTATCCTTCTGACAGCGGACCGGCGGAGGCCACAACTGCCGGTTGTCCTGCAATGAACTGCCATGGCGGCGACCAAATGAACCATCAGCTTGTAAAGGCGGGTCTGTACACAATAGTCATTTCAGATTATTCACTGAATAATGCAGGAAGTTACAATATCAGTTTTCTAAAGATACCCGGAGCAGCATCGTCACAGACAGACACCAATGGAGGCCCCATTGCTTCTGGGGAAACACTCAGTGGAATGATAAATGTGGCGTCCGATATGGATGCCTTTCAATTCTATGGGGATGCAGGAAAAAGAATTATTGTAACGGCCGTAACAACATCAGGCAATTTAGATACAACTATAACCCTTTATCCTCCTGATGGCGGGCCGGCGGAGACGACAACCGCCGGTTGCCCTGCAATGAACTGCCATGGCGGCGACCTGATAGACCATCAGCTTGCAAAGTCAGGGCTATATACAATAGTCATTTCAGATTATTCACTGGGTCAAACAGGAAATTATAACATCTCTTTTCTGTATTTACCGCCGGGCCCGGTTTCTTGTCCGGGCGACCTTGATGGCGGGCCTATCGCTTCGGGTGAGTCACTTAGCGGGACTATTAATGCTGCCTCTGACCTGGACGCATTTCAGGTTTATGGCAATGTCAATGACAGAGTTATCATTAGCGCTGTAACAACATCTGGTAATCTTGATACTACGATAACGCTTTATCCTCCTGATGGCGGGTCAGCAGAGGCGACAACTGCCGGTTGTCCTGCAATGAATTGCCATGGCGGCGACCAGATGGACCATCAGCTAACAAAGACCGGACTATATAGTATAGTCATTTCGGATTATTCGCTGACTAAGACAGGGACTTACAATGTCTCTTTAACCAAGATTCCTTCCGCCATCAGGCCGGGGTTATATAATCCCTCCCCGCCTGTTGGCAGCCCGGCGAGCGGGTGTTACTCTGAACTGAGCTGGGACGCAGTAGACGGCGCTACGGGATATGATGTCTATTTCCGCACTGATGTTACACAGGCGGCCACTATGATTGCGAATAATATTTCCAGTTCATCGACGGCAATGCCTCAAGTCCAGGGTGACCAGATATGTTACTGGGCGGTTATCGCTCGTACTCCTTCAGGAGATATCCTGGGGCCGCTCTGGTGGTATACCACTTTGCCATGTCCACAGATCGGAGGACTTCAGGTTACGCTTGGTCCTGCCGGGGCAGTTACCGCGGGCGCACAGTGGAATGTTGACGGTGGCGCCTGGCAGAATAGCGGCGATACGATTACCGATATGCCGGCTGGTTGGCATACGGTGAATTACAAGTCGATAACCGGCTGGACAGCGCCTTCAGACGAACAAGTTACCATAAACGGAGGCCAGACAAATTCGATTAGTCGTGAATACACACAGCAACAACAGCAAACGGGCGGACTTCAGGTTACGCTTGGTCCTGCCGGGGCGATTTCAGGAGGTGCCCAGTGGAACGTCGATGGCGGGACGTGGCAGAACAGCACAGTTACCGTTAGCGGATTAACAACTGGTTCGCACACTGTAAATTACAAATCAATAACAGGCTGGGACGCACCTATACGCGAACAGTTTACAATAACCAATGGCCAGACGAACTCTATCAGCCGTGACTACATCCAACAAATAGAGGTATGCAGCAATCCTTCTATTATTTTTTCCGACAACTTTGACAGTTATACTGATGGAGCAGACCTGAGTGACAGCAGTTATGGCGGATGGGTTGGCCGCTGGGGAGGCAATATTACTGCTTCCAACGAGGAGTCGGTTTCTTCGCCCCGCAGCGCCAAGATGGATAACAACCTGGGGTGCTGGGAAAGCCAGCTTTATCATTCGCTGCCGTATTACCCGGTCGTTTGGTTCTCAGCTGACATTATGGGCATTGCTACCGGACGAACCGGCTGTCATGATTTTGATGTGCTGATTCAGCTGTATACAGATGAGGGCGGAACTTGGGGCAACAATCTGGTTGGCGTTGTCCTGAAATCCGGCACGGGACAGAGTTGGGAAGGAGAAGGCCTTGTCGCATTTACTTCAGATTGCAGCGGAGGTGTATCTCATTCGGTTACATTAGAACCGGATTACCAGGGAATCGTGGGCAGCTGGATAAATGTTATTGTTAGACTTGACGCAGAAAATCATCAGGCAGATTTCTGGGTTGATGGTATTCATCGTGCTGCTCTGGCAGTGGACCCCCTTTGCCCTCTCTATAAGGGAATCGCCATTGACTGCGGCGAGGGTATGGGATACGTCGATAATATCCAGGTCTTTACCTGCTCTGACAGTCAACAAACCGGCGGACTTCAGGTTACGCTTGGACCTGTTGATGCGGTTTCAGGAGGTGCCCAGTGGAACGTCGATGGCGGGACGTGGCAGAACAGCACAGTTACCGTTAGCGGAATAACAACTGGTTCGCATACTGTAAATTACAAATCAATAACAGGCTGGGATGCGCCTATAAGCGAACAGGTTACAATAACCAACGGCCAGACGAACTCTATTAGCCGCAGTTATACCCAACAGACAGGTGGGCTTCAGGTCACGCTTGCTCCTGCGGAGGCGGTTACGGCGGGCGCACAATGGAACGTCGATAGCGGCGCATGGCAGAACAGCACAGTTACCGTTAGCGGATTAACAACTGGATCGCACACTGTAAATTACAAATCAATAACGGGCTGGGACGCGCCTATAAGCGAACAGGTTACAATAACCAATGGCCAGACAACTTCTATCAGCCGAAATTACACGCAACAAACCAGCAATTTCTGTAAGTTTGGGAGCGGCAATGGAGAGAAGAACGTGAAACTGACATTGAAAGACTGCAACAACAATGATGTGACATTTAGTTTAACGAGCGGCGGGTATGGGGAGATAAATTGCGATGACTGCACTTTCAAAACAATCACGCTGTTCAATGCTACCGATAAATCAATTCTTTCAATCAAGACCAAAAGCAATGTAGGAACAAGTGTCGGCAGTATCATTTGTAACGGGCCATTGAAAGGTATCTCTGCAAAGACAATCGATGTAACGGGCAATATTGAAATCGGCTCTCCGGCAATACCGAACCCGAAGGCAGCGGTAACTATAACAATTGACCAGGCAGAAGGTCTTACAATAAAGAGCGATATACCAATCAAGACACTTACGGCAACGGAATGGGTCGGCGGTTCAATGGATGCCCCATCAATCGGGAGTATCACGACCAAGGGCGACAAGAAACGAATTATAACCGGCGATTTGGATATCGATGTCGCTGTCGGCGGCATTATCAACAGCATTAAAGTCGGCGGCGAGCTATCCGGCACGTGGGACTGCAACATTGTTAAAAGCATTACATCTTCGTGCATCGACAGTCTCAATCTGACATTGAGCCGCGAGCCGAACGTCAAGATACCTGCCCTGGGCAGACTTACAGCCAAGTGGCTGGACTACAGCAGTATATTATCGAGAGGAAACATAGGCACTATCACCGTTGGGGGAATGGAATATTCAAGCTGTTTTGCCGGCGTAACTGCCACGATAGACGCAGAAGGTGCAGGCGGCTTGCCTGACGATGTTCTCGATTTACCAGATCCAAACGCGGACGCGGGGCAAATCAATTACAATGACCCGGCAACAATCAAGAGCATCACGATTAAGGGTGTCAAGACGGTTCCGCCTGAGCCGTTCTTCGTTTACAACAGCAATATTGCTGCGGCACAGATATTAAGTGTTTCTTTGAGTTATCCGGAAAACAATAATGGCGGAACACCCTTTGGCTTGTCTGCCGGGTTTATTAAGTCGCTGAAGATTAAGGACGCACAAGGGACTGTATCGTTTAAGAATCTCGATAAGCCGACTGATTCTAAAACGTTTGGAGATGCCCAAATCCGCCTATATTAAAGCATATTGACGATATTTTTGAAGACATTCGCCGGCGGGGGTTTGTAAATACCCCCGCCGATTTATTTGCAATAGTCAGGACATAATCTGACACTGAATATCTGCCCCCCTATCGCATCTGAAAAACAGGGTTCGAAAGACAAATGTCCAATATCGAATATCTAATCCGACTTCGCCTTCGCTACGCTGGACAAGTATCGAATGTCGAAGTAAGACGAATTAAAAATATCCGTGAAATCTGTGTAATCCGCGATTATAATAACGAGGAAGAAGAATTTTTAATACTCCCCCAACCTAAACGTCAGGTTAGGGGGCGAAACATAAATAAACATAATGCGAAAGTTATTTGATACACGGATGAAAATTGCGGTATTGATGGGCGGGGTCAGCAGGGAACGCGAGGTCAGTATTGAAAGCGGGACTTGCGTGGCTGAGGCGCTTAAGGAGGCCGGGGCGAATGTTGTTTTGGCGGATATTAAGCCCGGGCAGCTTGAGATTTTAGACGATAAAGGCATCGATGTGTTTTTCATTGCGCTGCACGGGAGCTGGGGCGAGGATGGGCAGCTTCAAAGCATATTAGAATCAAAGGGGCTGGCTTATACGGGAAGCGGACCTGAGGCGAGCAAATTAGCGTTCGATAAGTGGGAGAGCAAGAAGCTTTTTGAAAAGGCGGGGGTTCCCTCGCCTGAGGCGGTTCTTTTTGAGCCGAAATTGACGGCAATCTCGCTTTGGGTTAGTAAGAGATACGTGGTTAAGCCATTGCGCGAGGGGAGCACAATCGGGATATCGATATCGGATACGGCCGACGAGGCGATTGAGGCGGCGAAGAAATGCGCGGCGGAGTTCGGCGATTGTATGATTGAAAAATTCGTGAACGGGAGGGAGATAACGGTCGGGGTTTTGGGGAATCTGGCGCTACCGATTCTGGAAATTCGGGCGCCGGGCGGGTTTTACGATTATGAGGCGAAGTATATTTCAAACCATACGGAATACTTATTCGATACGATAAACGACGCGGGGCTTACGGCGAGGATTCAGAAATCGGCGGTAGATTGTTTTAACGCGCTGGGCTGTCGTGGGGCGGCGCGGGTGGATTTTATGATAGCCGAAGACGGCGAGCCATACGTTCTTGAAATTAATACGATACCGGGAATGACGAGGCATTCGCTGCTGCCCAAGGCGGCGGGGAAAATCGGGATATCGATGAGCCAACTGTGTCTCGACATTGTTGAGATGTCAATAAATAACGCTGACGCCGGCAAGACGGCAGCGCGGAGAAAATAAAAGTGGCGGCGAAAAAACGAAGTTTTGGAACATCAATCGGCCGGGGAGCGAAGCTGGTCGGCAATCTGCATCCTGTGAGCATACTCAAGGTGATGTTTTTTGTGGTCGCGCTTGGGGCAGTGCTTGGCGGATTCGCGTTTTTGGACAAATACGTGAAAGAGCAGCAGATTGCCGCGGCGGGCAAACGGACAATCGAGTTAGTGGGAGAAACTCCGGCGTGGGTCACTGAAGAGATTAAGAACAGGGTTTACGCGGCGGCGACGGCGGACGCGGACGGGGTGCAAATTGACGAAAACGCGGCATCGGCGGTGCAGCGAAGTATCGAGCGGCTTGTGCCGTGGCTGGCAGAGGTGCGAGTGCAGACGACGCATAACAGTATTCGTATCGCGGGGCGATGGCGACAACCGATTGCGATGGTTACGGCGGATAAAAACAAATTTTTCTTAGACGCGGATTTGGTGGTGCTCGATTATATTCCAATCGGGGAGTTGTCAATCGTGACGGTGGACGGGCTGGAATTCAGGGGTCATAAGCCGGTGCCGGGGCAGGTTTTCAGTGGAGACGACCTGGCGGCGGCGCTGGCGGTTCTGAGCCGGCTGGGACGAATGGACGCGGCGGTGAATTTGAAAAAGCCGCTGATGAAGGAAATCGCGTCGATTGACGTCGCTAATTTCGACGGCCGGAAAAACAAACGCGAGCCGCATATTGTTCTCTATACAAAAGACAGCACGCAGATTATCTGGGGGGCGGAAATCGGCGAATGGCAACAGCATTTGGAAAGCCCGGACGATGACAAATTAGCCAAGCTCTATACCTACTACCAGCAATACGGCACGCTTTCGGGCGTGAAATATATCAACCTGAGAGACCCGCGGCAGACGATTTATCTGCCGGTGGACAAATATTAATTCACCACTCCCTAAGGGATGCCTTGTGTCCTTTTGCGTTTTTAGTGGCTAAATCCGTGAAATCAGTGTAATCTGTGATTAATGTTAAAAAGCATATCAATAATCGGAGATATATGCTACGAGAGGTGAATTATGACAGATAACCAGCGGCAAGAACCCGCCATACCGCAACAACCAGGCAGCATACCGCCGGAAACACTCAAAAGCGCGATGAAGGCCTTCAAAAAGCGGCTGAAACTCACCGCCCTCGATGAGGATTCCAGCGTCGGCCACGGTCCGTTTTCCGGCGGCTCAAGGGGCGTTTACGCGATACAGCCCCCCAACCAGTTCCCGCGCGAGGTCTGGGAAGAATTGTGCCGCTTAGGCAAACTCCGAAACAGCGGCCACGGCATGTATGAGCTTGTTAAAGACGATAAACAAGGTTAGCCCCCTTCCACCTTCGAGTCACGAGCCACGAGTCACGAGTCGCTCTTGAGTCTTGGGTCTGGGGTCTTGGGTCTTGGGTCTTTTGAGAAAGAATATTTTATGAAGCCGAAAGACCAGATAACCATAGGATTAGTCACGGCCGCCGCCAGCATCGCGGGCAACCTCCTGTACTTTTTCAAAAACTGCCTCGGCCGCAGCGACCATATCCTATATGTAATTTTCCCCCTCGGCCTTATAGCGCCAATCGCCTACACGATTTTTCTCGCACGGAGAAAAACAAAGCCGGCGCAGCTCCTCTTCGCGTTCTGGTTTGCCGGCTGGATTATATACATGTTTCTCGCGACCCTTAATTTAGCATATAAGCATAACTGGCTTTCGGGCCGATTGTCCCCCGCCGTCGAAACCTTCTACTATTACATCTCCGCCATAACCGCCTTCCCCCTTTTCGCCTTCATCTTTTCAACCTGGCAAATTAATCCCTTCGTCCGCCATCTCATCACCGGCATTATCGTCATGGGCTTCTTCTGGACAGGCCTCCGTGGCCTGCGAAAAATGTAGGATAGACTTTTATCCGCCGAAGGTGGATTAGCCCATCAAATGATGAAACGGTCGAAAATCATGGTAATCCGCGTTCAAAAATCTTCGTTGTTGAAAAATCTGAGAAATCCGTGTAATCTGTGGTCGATGTTTAAAAACATTTCAATAATCGGCGATGGCGCGATGGGGACCGTAATGGCGATACTGCTGGCGGAAAAGCAAATACCCGTGCGCCTCTGGGGCTACGACGCCGCGCAATTGAAGGAAACTGCAAAAACCAGAGTAAACCGGAAATTCCTCCCCGGCTACAAACTGCCCGCAACGATTCTCTTCGATGCCGACGACAAGCGTATTATGGCCGGCGCCGACCTGCTCATATCGGCCGTGCCCTGCCAGTTCATGCGAAGTATCTGGACTCGCCTCAAACCGTCCGTGCCCGGCGATATCCCGATTTGCTCGGTCGCCAAGGGAATCGAATATGAAACCCTGCTCACCCCCACCCAGATACTCGCCGATACCCTCTCCGGCCACAACGCTCGCTGCCTGGCCGCGCTATCCGGCCCGACAATCGCCGATGAGCTTGCCCGCAAACTCCCCGCCACCGCCTGCGCCGCTTCGACTGACGAGCATCTTGCCGAAAATATCCAGCAAACCTTCAGCGCCCCATGGTTTCGCATTTATACCAATACCGATATCGTCGGCGTCGAGCTGGCCGGCGCCATGAAAAATATCATCGCAATCGCCGCAGGCATTATCGACGGCGTCGGCGCCGGCGACAACGCCAAGGCCGCCCTGCTTTGCCGGGGCCTTGCCGAAATTACACGACTCGGCGTCGCCATGGGCGCTCGCCCGCAGACCTTTATGGGCGTAACGGGCCTGGGCGACCTCGTTACGACCTGCATCTCGCCAAAAGGCAGAAACCGCTCATTCGGCGAACGCATCGGCAAAGGCCAAAATCCCCAGACCGCCCAATCCGCCACAGAATCCGTCATCGAGGGTATCGCAACCTGCAAATCCCTCGTCGAGGGCCTCCTCCCAAAATATAACGTCGAAATGCCCATCACCCAGGCCGTCTATGACGTCCTCTTTAAGAATAAACCCGTTAAAACCGCCATCGCCGACCTCATGACCCGCCAGTTAAAACCGGAAAACCCCACAACTTAAAATAGCCGCCCAAATAGCTGGCTACCTGCCTCTTTCAAGTTAAAAGCATAAAACCCCTTAGTTAAAAGTGTTGACTTGCGCTTTTTTTACGATATTATACTACTATCTATCAGGGCGGTTAGCTCAGTTGGTTAGAGCGCGTGCTCGACACGCACGAGGTCACAAGTTCGAGTCTTGTACCGCCCAGTCCCCTCTCGCAAGGGGTTGCAAGGTCTTGTTTTACATCGAATTTTGCGGATTCTCCACCTGTATGCGACGCTGTGCAGGGCAGTTCCGCATTTTGCTGCGCCGCATTTTGCACATTATTTTCTAACCTTTCGTTATTGCCTGAAGGAATTCCTGCCGCCCGCTCAAAATATTCATCTGTCATTTGAAGGTAGTGCTTCCTTGCAACTGCCTTTGAATTACCAATCCAAGCACAAGCGACGTGCTCCGGCCAACGTTCAGCCAATTCCGTTTCGCGTGTGCTGCGAAGATTCTGAAAGAGTTTGGGCCAGCGTTTGAGTCCTGCTTTTGTGATAATGCGCTCAAACTGCGTCCGCAGGTTGCAATTAGCTTGGCGATAGCGCGTGATAACATACTCAGTTCCCGGCTCGGCCTGTTCAAATACCTCCCGCAGATACGGCACAAGTTCGGGGAACAATGGGACAAGCCGCGACTCGTGGCCGACGTGGTGTGCAGTCTTTGGGCTTCTAACGAGCATCCGCCCTTTATCCCAATCAATATCTCGCCACGTCAAGCCAAGATGTTCTGAAGGGCATCGCAATCCACCATATCGGCTCAGAGCAAAGAGTAATCGCCATTGAGCGTCCGGGCAGGCATCCAGAATCTTTTGCGCCTCCGCCTGTGTGATAAAATAGTATCTTTGGGGATTACTCTGAATTGCCGCTTTTAGGTCTTCAAAGGGATTAGAAGATACCAGCTTTCGCTTCACCGCCACGTGAAAGAATTGCTTGGCAACACCACATCGCCGCCGGACTGTATTATCAGCCAGCTTTAGCTTGACCAGATAAAGCCGCCACTGGTCTGCCTCACCTTGTGTAATCTCCCGTAAGGGCTTATCGTTGCCAAAAAAGTTGGTTAAATTGTCTGTAACTCGTCTGTAAACAATAGCCGTAGCCGGTCGAACATCGCTCCGTTCTTTGATATACGCATCGAGAAACGCCCGCAGTTTGACATTCTCTCGCTGCCCCACCAGCCCCACGCCAGCCAGTTTGTCATACATAGAATCGTCAAGGCCGGTCAGCCAGTTGGCCGTCTCGTCGTCAACAACGTTGGTAACACCCGTTGCAGCCAAGATGAGTTGTTCAAGTTTCACTTTGACGCCGTCGGCTTGCCGCATCGTGGCTTTGCCAAGCCGTATTGTCCTTCGGCTTCCATCGCCAGCCACAAACTGAATCCTCTTTCGGCCATTAGGGTCACTTATCACGCTTGCCATAAATCACCTGCCTTTTACTGCCCTCTTGGGCTTGATAATAATTTCAAGGCCCAGGGCTTCGATAAGTTTTTCGACGCTTTCAATACTCAAACCGCTTTTACCAGCCATAAACCGAACCAGTAACGCTTGGTCAATGCCTGTTTCCTGCCATAACCGATAGCGGGTCTTATTGCTCGCTCTGATTGCTTTCCGAAGTTCATCATACACCTTACTCATAAAACCAACATTAACTAATACCTGACTAATTGTCAAGCACATAATAAATTATTTTTCATATTCTTTTTCCTCGTCTTGTTGCGCCTGTTTTTTAAGCCAGTCCCGCAATGAGTCCACAGGGTAAAGAATTGCCTTACCCAGCCGGATATGAGGCACTTTCCCCCGGTCTGTCCATTCCCACAGCAGCCGTTCGCTTATACCCAGGGCTTTAGCTGCCTCTCGCGGCCGCATAGACAAGCACGGCGTTTCCGGTTCGTTTTGGGCCGGTGGTTTTTTCGCAGAATCAGCACCTATCATTGTTCAACCTCCTTGCCTCGCCATACGTTAAAAGCTTGGCGGTCTGGCGTTCTTTGGCGATGTTGGTTTTTAGCGTAAAATCGCAAGGTTGCCAAACATCGCCAACGTTCGCCACTATGTCAAGTGCGCCAATCTTCATTGTTTTATCCTCCAAAACCAAACCTTTTTACCTTCCTCTGTTAGCGGATAGCTCACTATTTTAAGTTCACTTTTTGCCCGCTCTAAAGTCCGCTTGCTTATTCGCCGCTCTTTTGCCTGCTTATAAACCTCTATTGCAGACATTGACTTGCCCGGCGTCAATTGTTCGGATAACCATTGCTTTGCATCATTCAGTGCCGGGGCCTCGATTGTGCCGGTCGTTCCAAGAGCTTCTTCAGCGGTCATAGTCACAGGGTCATTTTCAAAGACCACCTTGCCGTCGATAATCTCAAAAGCCATACCTGTCGGCTCGACAAGAACATTGTATTTTGCAGGGGTTAGGAGTCGGCGTTTACTGTCCAGTTCGTTCGGGTCGGTTGTAACAAGCCAACACGTTCTCGCAGCAGCCAGGAAAGCCAGCGAACCCATAGCACGATAGACGGCTTTGCCGCCCGTGTTTTTATTCAAGTGCGTCACGCCAACAACCGCTACCCCGCATCGTTCAGCCAGCTCGACCAGCGGCCTTAAGACACTGCGAACCTCTGCGTCTTTGTGTGAATCTATCCTGCCGCCCAAATACGCGCTTAGCGGGTCTATGATAACCAGCTTGGTATCCTTTTGGCTTTGGACTGCCTGTTGTAATGCCGGTAGGTCTCTCTGTAAGTTGAAATATTCGCAATGCTCGCGGTTTTCCTCATCTTTTATCTTTACCCCTTCAAGCGCGACAATCTTGGTCACGTCTGCCTCAAGAGCATCGAGCCGGGGCCGGACGACGTGTGCCAAATCATCTTCGGCGGTCAATATAACGACCGAACCTTGTGGCGCATTGCTTTCAGGTGTTCCACTATCTGGCCAAGCTCCCCCCGTGCTTATCTTCGCAGCCATATACAACGTTAAAAAACTCTTTCCTAAGCCGGGGTCTCCAAGCAGTAACGTCAACATTCCCAGCGGTATCCGATTGAACCAAAGCCAGTCAATCGGCAAAGGTTCGACATCGGCAAGCGTTTTAATAATCGGCGTTGAATCGCTTGGCTCAATCGCTCCTTCAAGACCCGCTGCAATTTGCTGGATTTGAGAAACACACCCCCCAACCGGCTCATCCGAATCCAAAATCCGTTTCATTCTGTCGTGTGCATCGACGAGCCGACGCCGCTGCGTTTTCTCTTTGACGATATTTGCGTAGTATTCCGCATTAGCCGATGAAGGAGCTGAATTGAGAATTTGTTGCAAATAATCGACGCCGCCGATTTCATTTAACTTTTTGTTTTCCTCTAATGTGTTTCGCAGTATAAAACCGTCAATCGGCTTATTGCCTTCCCGCAAGTCAAGAATCGCCTGGTAAATGGCCTTATTTTCGGGAAAAGCGAAGCTGTCCGGCCCTATAATGGCCGATACCTTGTCAATACAGGTAGGGTCAATTACCATTGAGCCGATAACGCACCCCTCAGCCGCACGCGAAAAAAGCCGTTCATCGGTTTGGGTGCTCTGAATCCTGTCGCTCATAGTCTCACCCCCTTGCCAGACACCTTCTCATCAGACGTTTCACAACCTTGCCCCGAAAAAGCACTATTATCGCTACTCTGTAAGATTCTGGAGTGAGGCCGATATGGATAGAGAGGACAATGAGAATCCGTGCAGACATAAACCTCTTTGATTTCATATCCGCAGCATTCAGCGCAAAAAGCCCGAATAGCCGCTCGACGGCTCTTGCCGGACATTGCCTTTTTGTATGTCGCCTGGTAGGCGCGTGGAATGTTTGACCGTATGCTCATAGCAAGCCCCCCTCATATAATCTACGAAGAAGCCCATCAAGAACCTGCCAGCAGGACGGTTCTGCTTGCCCTGCTACCAACCGCAACAACAGCACCCCCACAAACTCCGTGAGGAGTTCGCTTGATTTGCCTTGTCCTTTAGTGTATCTTGAGTTTGCAAGATATTGAGATACGGGCCTGTCAGTTTTGGATGTAAGCTGATAGGCCCCGGTTTTTTCCTTAGCCATTGCCCACCTCCCGCATCGCTTCAAATGTCTTGCGGTCTGGTGCGCCCTCGGCCAGCCAGTTATCGATTGTGCTTTCTGCCCAGCGAACAGACCCGCCGATATAAATCGGGGCCGGTAGTTTTCCGCTACTGTTGAGCCGGAAGATTTGTCGCTTCGACAAGCCCAACTTCGCCCCCAATTGCTTTGCTGTGAGCAATTGGATTCCGTTTTTTGTGTCATTAGTTACCATATTTCAGTTCCTTTCAATAAATGGTTGTTTCCTACAACCAAAGGCATTGAAAGTAACCTTGTAGTAAACCTTTTAAGAACAGACGGCTTGTAAGGTTAGAAATGACAATGAGTTAAGAAATTGCGGAAAAAACTTACGAGGTTGATATTGAGGTTTGCAAAAAGGGCTTACAGCGTATCGTCCTCAGATATATTTTCTTGTCCCCTTCTATCTTTTGGTAATGGCTGAGCTTTATCGAAATTCACTGAGCGAGATGGTTGAGCATTAACCTTTGCTTCGGCTTTCCTTAAGAGTTTAGAAATATTTTGCGGTGAGCATTGCATTTCTATCGCAGCTTGTCTCGGCGTCTTACCTTCCACATGCACTAATCTAAAAACAAGTTGCTGTCGTTTGCTTAGTTTTGAGGAAATTAACCGTTTTCTTCGTTTTATTTCTTTTCCTGTTTCAGATATGACGGTCTGTGTTGATTTTGTTCCAAATAATTGTTTAAGCAGGCATTGATTTGGGAGGTTACCTTTACTAAGGTCTTCCGAATAATGTATCACTGCGTTCTGGATTGCCTGTTGAACCTGTTCACCATTTCGTTGGCACAAGGAAAATATTTTAGTTGCTGCATCTTCACTTGGCATTCCAATATAGGGGATTACGCGAGTCAATTCACCATATTTACCAAAAAACTGTAATTCTGTTATTTCGCTCATTTCTCTCATTAAGCGAACGTAAGATTCTGCCATTGTTATTTCCTTGCCCTCAGTGCGTTCACCCGTGAAAACATCAATCTTATACATCTCATCGGGGTCGTGTTCTGCACATCCGGCAGCAAATATGGCTATCCTACGGTCAATACACTGAGAACAACAGCCGCAATGTGTATGAAGACGGGTCATCGCAAAAACGTGACTACAACTTACTGATTTTGAAATTAAATCAGCGTGATGCGCATTTTTTATCGACTCTATCACTTCCGTTTTCGTTTTATCAAAAAATGGTGTTTCCACTGTAAAAGTGCCGCCAGCCATCATCGAAAATATATTCTGAAATCCCCTTATCACTTTAGGGTGAGTTGTTCGGGTTGCTCTCGCACCAAGAACCTGCTCTGCAATAGGCAGGTTCAAGCTTGTGACACCGTTTTCGTCAAACTTAATTTTCTTTCGTCCAAA
>Ga0105104_10000787_pt1 | contig 24667 bp, 19 predicted proteins | sample PPLLaktember2015_3_FD_87034 | JGI IMG/M metagenome (GOLD analysis project Ga0105104, IMG submission 87034) | Freshwater sediment microbial communities from Prairie Pothole Lake near Jamestown, North Dakota, USA - PPLs Lake P7 Core (6) Depth... | ecosystem: Environmental > Aquatic > Freshwater >...
AAGCGGTTAAATAATCCTCCTTCACCCGTTGTGGTCTATGACGGGTTTCCGAAAGAATGGCATCATGGATGGAAGTTTGTTTCATTCGGTCCGGACGGGCTTCTCTATGTTCCGGTCGGAGCTCCCTGCAATGTGTGTCTCAGCCCGGATAAAATTTTTGCAACCATCACGCGAATGCACCCGGATGGTTCTTCTCCGGAAATATTTGCTCACGGCGTGCGAAACACGGTTGGTTTTGACTGGCATCCGAAAACGAAAGAACTGTGGTTTACGGATAACGGCAGGGACTGGATGGGGAGTGATCTACCACCGGATGAACTCAACCATGCTCCGGAAAAAGGTATGCATTTTGGATTTCCATTTTGCCATGGAGCATCCATTATTGACCCCGGTTACGGTTCCAGAAAGACATGCAAGGAATTCGTGCCGTCTGCCATGGAACTGGGACCTCACGTCGCAGCTTTAGGAATGCGTTTTTACACGGGGGCAATGTTTCCAAAGCAATACCATAACCGTGTTTTTATTGCCGAGCACGGCTCATGGAATAGACTTGCACCGATCGGATACCGCATAACGACTGTCACGCTGGAAGGAAACAAGGCTGTCAAGTATGAAATATTTGCTGAAGGCTGGCTGGTTAATCATTCGGTCAGCGGACGGCCCGTGGATGTTCTGGTCATGCCGGATGGAGCCCTGCTGGTTTCGGATGACAGGGCGGACATGATCTACCGAATCACTTATCGTCCGTAACGAAAAGCGCAAATGCCGCGTACTGAATGAACGCCGGGTAGCTAATACCTACTATTTTGCTTCCATTTAATCCTTATTGTCTATTTCCGGGCACGGGACTAAATTTTGTTAGGCAGAAACATCTGGATCAAATGCCCGACGAGCTTGAATCGGGCAGGAAATATATGAACATGAACTATCGCCCAAGCAAGGACGAATAATTTACATTTTAGCCAAGCGTTAACAAGGAGGACGTTATGAAAAAAATGTTCATTATTTTAATGGTGATTTTCCTGATGGTGACCGGCGTATCGGTGGTCACTGCAGAACAAAAAATAGTGGATAGGTATGTGAATTATACGGCCGGTGGCGTTACGATGAAGGGGTATCTTGCCTACGATCAAAATATTATGAAAAAAAGACCGGGGATTCTTGTGGTTCATGAATGGTGGGGTCTGAATGATTACATCCGTAATCGTGCCAGGATGTTGGCCAAATTAGGTTATGTGGCTTTTGCTGTTGATATGTATGGAGACGGCAAAATAGCAGAACATCCCAAAGATGCCACTCTGTTCTCATCTCAGCTTTCGAAGGATTTTGATACAGTGAAACTCAGGTTTGAAGAGGCTGAAAACATTTTAAGAAAACAGCCACAGGTTGATCCGGATAAAATAGCGGCTATCGGTTATTGTTTTGGCGGCGGCGTTGTATTGAATATGGCGCTTCAGGGAGCGGACCTCAAAGGTGTTGCTAGTTTTCACGGCAGTCTGGGAGCCGTCAAGGAAGTTAAAACGGGCGCTGTCAAGGCAAAAATCATTATCTTCAACGGCGAAGACGACAAGTTCAATTCAAAAGAGGCCATCCAATCCATTCAGGAGAAGATGAAAAATGCCGGCGTGGATTACCAGTTTATATCCTATCCGGGAGCTGTCCATGCTTTTACCAATCCGGATGCCGATAAATACGCGAAGAAATTCAATATACCCCTGGCCTATAACGCAAGGGCTGACAAGGAATCATGGAAGGCGTTAAAAATATTTTTGGTAGGACTTTTCAAATGATCTGAAATTCATTTTAAAAGTCTACGAGGCAAACCATCTACAGAATAGCAAAAGTAGCTTGCAGCAGAAACACTCAAAAAAAGAAAATATGAGAGGAGAAATGATCATGAATGCAGAAAATTTTCTTAAGGGTTTAATTATCGGTGGTGCAGCCGGTTTGGCTGCGGGCATTGTTTTTGCTCCTAAAAGCGGGAAAGAAACCAGGGATCAAATTTATAGTTCATCGCAGGATTTATTAAACAAAGCCAGGACACAATATGAAGGCGCTCGTCAAAAAGTAACGGAACTTTCTGAAGATACAAAGGTATCATACCATGAGGGAAAGGATAGGTTGAAAAAGGCTGTTCGGGCCGGCATCAATACCTACAAAGACACAAAAGCGGAAATTTCTCAAGCCTAGGACATTATGCGGTATCACCGGCCTGCTGTGTAGATGGCAGGCCGAGTTATCATGCCGGCGTTGTGCTGAAACAATGATCCACTGGAAGAAGGAAACCAGCTATGGCGCAGGAATAGAAGATGACGTCATCCTTCTGAAGGAGGCGAGGGGGAAAGCCATGATTAAAGAGGCCCTTCTGTGGGAAAAGCTGGATTCGCAAAAGGTTCATTGTTTCTTGTGCGCTCATGAATGCAAAATATCGGAATCAAAATACGGAATTTGCGGCGTACGGCAAAACAGGCTCGGAATTCTCTACACAACGATTTATGCGAATGTGATTGCCTCCCACATCGATCCTATCGAAAAAAAACCCATGTACCATTTTCTGCCCGGATCGCAGTCTTTCTCCATTGCGACGATAGGCTGCAATTTCCGGTGCGGTTTTTGTCAGAACTGGCAAATTTCTCAAACCTCCACCAAGGGAGGCTATGCTCACTCGCGGCGGGAATACCCACCCGAAAAAGTAGTGGAGGAAGCCAGGGCCAATCATTGCCGCAGCATCTCTTATACTTATACGGAGCCTACTATTTTCTTCGAGTACGCTCTGGACACTGCACGACTGGCGCATGAAGCGGGGTTGCACAATATTTTTGTGACAAACGGCTATATGACCAGGCAGGCTCTGGAAATGATCCGGCCTTATCTGGATGCGGCTAACGTGGACCTGAAAAGTTTCAGCGATGATTCCTACAAAAAGAATTGCAAGGCCCGTCTGGAACCTGTGCTTGAAACGATTGCGACCATGAAATCTCTTGGTATCTGGGTGGAGGTCACAACGCTGGTGATCCCCGGCGAAAATGATTCTGACGACGAATTGAAACATATAGCGGAGTTTCTCGCAAAAGTGGACCACATGATTCCCTGGCATGTCAGCCGTTTTCATCCGGACTATGAGTTTACCGACCATAAAGCCACTCCGCTGGGAACCATGCATAAAGCAAAAGAAATAGGCCAGCGGGCAGGTTTGAGCTACATTTATCTCGGTAATGTACTGGAGGGCATCAATACCTTTTGCCATCAGTGTCACAAACTAATCATTGAAAGACATTACATGGGGCTGAATCGTTTTCAGTTGAAGGATGGACGGTGTCCTCAATGCGGAGCAGCAATTGCCGGCGTCTGGTCCTGAAAGACTCATAGTGGATAATATGAAACGATTCGATCACGTGTCATTAGTTCAATCCCTCATGCTCGATTTTGCAGACAGAACAGGGCTGACTTCACCGGTTAAGCCGCCGCGTCGCTATCTCTGGACGGACGCCTTTGCCGTCTGTAATTTCCTTGAACTTTACCGCCGGGCGCAGGATGACAAATTCCTTAAACTGGCCTTGGCTCTCATCGAGCAGGTTCATGAAACGCTGGGCCGTCATCGCCCCGACGACATCCGCCAGGGCTGGATCAGCGGCCTGGACGAGGTGGAAGGCCGGAAACATCCGACAGCCGGAGGGCTGCGGATTGGAAAAACGCTTCCCGAGAGGAGTCCGGGGGAACCTGATGATGAAAACCGCGAATGGGATCAGGACGGGCAGTATTTCCATTACCTGATCAAATGGATGCATGCCCTTCACCGCGTCAGTCAGGTGACGGGTGATATGAAGTATAACCGCTTTGCACGGGAACTGGCGCGTACAGCGCATGCAAGATTTACCTATACGCCACCATCAGGCGGCCTGAAGCGCATGTATTGGAAAATGAGCATTGATCTGACGCGTCCACTCGTCATGTCGATGGGGCAGCATGATCCCCTTGATGGCCTGATTACCTACTATGAACTCAGCGATAACTCTGATGGAGATGATCAGGGATTGGATCTAAGTGCCGAAATTTTAGAAATGACATCCTTATGTCGTAACCGGGTTTGGACGACAGATGATCCTCTTGGGCTGGGCGGCCTTTTAGCCGATGCCTTCCATACCGGACAACTTATGAGGAAAGGCCTGAACCTAATGCCGGAATTTCTGGAAAATATTTTATATTCGGCTCTTGACGGGATGGCGTCTCTCTATCGGGAAAATACGTTCGCTCTACCTGCACGCTACCGCCTGCCGTTTCGCGAATTCGGTCTTTCCATCGGCTTGCAGGCGGTTGCAAAACTCAAGAAGTTGATCACAGATTACCCTGCATCTTTCAATACTGCCTCGATTGCGCGGTTGGTCGAAGAAATTCTGCTTTGTGGTCAAGCGACACAGGCCATTGAAGAATTCTGGCTTAACCCTTCCCATCAACATGCCGAAACCTGGACGGCGCATCGCGACATCAACGAGATCATGCTGGCTACAGCCCTGAGCCCGGATGAGTTTTTAAGGATTTGAACGATTCGTTTGATCAAATCCAGGATTCGTTATTCCATGTGAAGACATTCTTTTTGATATGGTAGGTATTACCTACTATTCAGCTTACACTTAATCAATATTGTTTTAATCCCCCTTTACGTTAATATCAAGATTGGAGAAAACTGAAGAATATCGGTATTTAAATTGCAAACCATAAAAAAGAAAGGAAAACAATAACATGAAAGTTCTAATTGCATATTACTCAATGTATGGCCATATCTACAAAATGGCTAAAGCTGTTGCCGAAGGTGCAAAGCAAGTCAAAGGCGTCGAAGTGAAAATGTGTCGCGTGCCCGAAACATTACCAGACGATGTGTTAAAGAAAATGGGTGCTGCGAACTTTCAAAAGGAAACAGCTCATATTGATGTTTGTACGACAGATGATTTGGTCTCCGCTGATGCAATTATATTCGGTACGCCAACGCGGTTCGGTAACATGTGTGGTCAGATGCGGCAGTTTTTGGATTCAACGGGAGGGATTTGGGCCAAAGGGCTTCTTGTCGGAAAAGTAGGAAGTGTCTTTACCAGCTCTGCAACACAGCACGGTGGTCAGGAATCAACCATCCTCAGCTTCCATAATACGCTGCTTCATCAGGGGATGGTCATTGTTGGTCTGCCGTATGCTTTTGAAGGTCAGATGCGTATTGATGAAATTACCGGCTCATCACCGTACGGTGCTTCAACCATTGCCGGCGGTAAGGGTGAACGAATGCCCAGTGAAAATGAACTGGATGCGGCAAAATACCAGGGAAAACATGTTGCTCAGATTGCCACCAAACTAGCACGAAAAGATTGATGAAAGATTGCCAATAAAAGCAAACACAGGAAACGTTATCCATTGCCTCAACCTATAAAGATAATGTATATAAACTTATTTCCACAGGAGTTTGAGTTTATAATGCAATATAAGTTAGAACTGACTCTGGTATAAATAAGAAAGCAGATGACGCATGATAAATCCTCTGCCCAGGACCGTCAACATCACTCTCCTTATTGCTTTGGCAATATTCATCTCTGTTTCCGCCATTATTATTATCTCGGGATTTTATGTTTACCAAAATCAGAAAAAAGAAATTGGCAGAGCAGCCAGTCAGCAGCTGGCCGCAATTGCCGAACTGAAAGTATGGGAAATCAGCAACTGGCGTAATGAACGCATCGGTGATGCAAATGTCATTTATAAAAATGATTCATTTGCAGAAGATGTAGCAAAGTATTTCAACAACCCGCAGTCTCCTGAATTGAAAGAAAATGTTTTATCCTTACTGGCTGCGACGCAAAATTCATATCATTATCAAAATATATTACTGATTGATAAAAATAAAGCAGTCCGGCTGGCCTTACAGAAGTATGATTCCGATTTCGGTGTCCGTTATTCCAATGTTATCAATAAAGCATTCGAAATTAGCGATATTATCGTAAGCGGCATTCATGGAGATAAAAAAAACAACGCGCATATCTCCGTGGTTATCCCCCTTGCGATAATTAAGAAGTCCGCGCAAGTTCCCATTGGCACGGTGATCATCCTTGTTAATCCCCAATATCGGTTATACCCGACGATTAAACAATGGCCTTTGCCCAGTGAGACGGGAGAGGCGCTGCTTGTCCATCGTGATGGTAATGATGTGGTGTATCTTAACGAATTGCGTCATATCAAGAACACGCCCTTGAGGTTGAGACATCCGATCACCGAAACTTCGCTGCCTGCAGTAAAGGCTGTTCTGGGTATGAAGGGAACGTTTGAAGGAATAGATTACCGCAAAAAAAAAGTTTTTGCAGCAGTCAAGGCAGTGCCGGATACTACGTGGTTTCTTATTGCTAAAATCGATCAGGATGAGATATTTGCTTCGATGACCATGCGCTTTTGGTTGACTGTACTTTTCATTCTGATCACCATATCCATTATGGGTATTTTAGTCGCCTATATATGGCGTTATCAGCAGGCGAAATATTACCGCGAAAAATATGAGTTGGAAGATAAAAGAGCTTCACTGTATGCCCGCAGTCTCATTGAAGCAAGCCTCGACCCCCTGGTGACCATCAGCCCCGAAGGGAAAATCATGGATGTCAACGAATAGACTGAATTTGTAACAGGCCGATCCAGAAAAGAATTGATCGGCAGTAATTTTTCAAATTATTTTACAGAACCCGAAAAAGCAGACAAGGGATATAAACTGGTATTTGAAAAAGGCATTGTCCGGGATTATCCTTTGTCGATACGGAATTCTTCCGGTCAAGTGATCGATGTGCTGTACAATGCATCATTATATAAAAACGATGCCGGAGAAGTACAGGGTATCTTTGCAGCGGCCCGCGACATCACAGCATTGAAGCGCGCAGAAAAAGAGCTGAAGGCGGCTCATGATGAATTAGAATTGAGAGTCGAAGAAAGAACAGATGAACTGAAACGAGCAAATAATACATTGGAAGTGGAAATCCACGAACGCAAGGAAGTTGAAAAGCTCATCGCCCTGCGGACAAAATTGCTGGAAGTAACCAACAAAGAGCTCGAAAGTTTCAGCTACTCCGTTTCTCACGATTTACGTGCTCCTTTGCGGGCAATTGACGGATATTCAAGAATGATCCTCCGGGACCAAAGAGATCATCTCAATGATGACGCCAAGCGTAAATTCGAATTGATTCGAAGCAATACGCAAATGATGGGTAAGCTGATTGATGATTTGCTCGCCTTTTCCCGTTTGGGCCGCCTGGAAATAAACATGACCAGATTGGATATGGAAGGACTGGTTAACAATGTCTGGATGGAGTTGCAGATTATCAATCCCGATAGAAGGATTGACTTTAAAGTTGATACAGTTCCGGCGAGCAAGGGCGACCGAACCTTGATCAAACAAGTTTATTCCAATCTTTTATCCAATGCGGTAAAATACACAAAAAATAGAGACCAGGCGCGAATTGAAACCGGCGGATATAAGAGAGAGAATGAGAATGTTTATTATGTCAAAGATAATGGTGTCGGTTTTGATATGGATTACTATGACAAATTGTTTGGCGTCTTCCAGCGCTTGCACAGCACGGATGAATATGAAGGAACGGGTGTGGGGCTGGCCATTGTCCAGAGAATTATTCACCGTCACGGAGGCAGTGTCTGGGCTGAAGGACAAGTTGAAGAAGGAGCGGCATTTTATTTCACATTGCCAATAAAGGACTAACAGGAAAAATGGACAATATAGATATTGTTATTGTTGAAGATAATTACCATGATGTTGAAATGATTCTGGACGCGCTTAACGAATCAGGCATTAAATCCGGTTTTCTGATATTTAGGGATGGCGCTGAAGTGGTGCAGCATTTCTTCGATCCTGCGGGTAGAGTCATTTCGGGAAACCTCAGACCGCCCAAGCTGATATTACTGGATTTAAAGCTTCCCAAGATCAACGGTATGGAAGTCCTGCAATTACTGAAATCGGATGACAAAACAAAATACATACCCGTTGTGGTATTTACGTCATCCAACGAATCAAGAGACAGGATGGAAAGTTATAAGCTGGGTGCCAACAGTTATCTGGTTAAGCCTTTGGATGCCGATCAATTTGCAGAACATATCAGGCAAATTATAAATTATTGGCTTAATCTCAACATAAATGTCGATTAGGTCAGGATAAAAGGTAGATTACAAAAAACATTGCCAAATAAAATATGAGGATATCCGGATGAATAAAAGATTACGAATATTAATATTGGAAGATACGGCTTCAGACGCGGAGCTGATGGAAGATGAATTAAAACAGACGGGGCTTGATTTCGTATCCAAAAGAGTTGCAACCAAAGCTGACTTCACGAGACAGATGGAAGAATATTTGCCGGATTTAATTCTAGCCGATTATTCTTTGCCCGGCTTCAGCGGCAAATCGGCATTGAACATTGTTGCGAATCAATATCCCGGCATCCCCTTTATTTTTGTCTCCGGCGCATTGGGAGAAGAGCTGGCCGTTGAGTTGCTCAAGAAAGGTGCAACGGACTACGTTTTAAAAAATAATCTGCTAAGACTGGCACCTTCGGTTAACCGAGCATTAAAAGAATTAGCTGAGGGTAATGAGCGTAAAAAAGCCGAGGAAGATTTGAAAAAGAGCGAAAAAGAACTGCAAATGAAATCCCAGACATTGGAAGAAGCAAATATCGCCCTGAAAGTAATATTGAAGCAACGGGAGGACGATAGGCGCGAACTGGAAGAAAATATTTTATCGAATGTAAAAAAGCTGATTTTCCCTTCCATTGATAAATTGAAAAACCTGAAATTAAATGAAAGTCAATTAGATCATGTCAACGTGATTGAAAATCACCTCAAGGAAATCATTTCACCTTTTCTGCAAAATCTAACGACAAAACATCTTGATCTGACACCTCGGGAAATTCAAATTGCCTCGCTCATCAAAGAAGGCAAGACAACAAAGGAAATAACGGACTATTTAAATATTTCGGCAACAGCGGTTGATTTTCACAGGAAAAATATCCGTTCAAAACTCGGCATAAAAAACGAGAAAACAAATCTTCGATCCCTGCTGCTTTCCATGTCGATATCGTAAAACGCATCATCCATATTCTCCAGACTTCCACGGTGCTTTTCCTCGCTTTCCCGCAAGTCCCGCACCTTGTTGAATGTCATCCTTGATGATGATCCATGGCTCGATTTACGGGAAAAATGATATGAAAAGAGGCGCCTCCCCCTCTGTTGTTCTTCGCCCAGATCTTGCCGCCGTGATCTTTGACAATGCCGTAAGATATGGAGAGACCAAGTCCGGTTCCTTTCCCCTGCTCCTTGGTGGTGAAAAATGGATTAAAGATTTTCAGCATATGTTCACTCTTGATGCCATGCCCCGTGTCTGCCACGATGATCCTGACTTGATCGTGATTTGCTTCCCAATCCGTCGATATCCGCAGGACTTTTTTCTCCTTGCCTTCCATGGCGCTCCTGGCGTTCGAAATCAGATTTAGAATCACCTGCTCAATCTTTTTCCGGTCCATGAGCATTTCCGGCAAATCAGGATGATACTGAAAATCCGTTTCTATTTTATCTATCATCAGTTGTGATTTGTGTAATGCCATGATATCGGCGATGACGTCATTGATATTCACCATGTCCATCCTTTTTTCAGGGATGCTCGAGCGATGCTTGAGACTGTCGGCGATGGCAACGATCCGGTCGATTTGGGACATGCAGATCTCCAATTCCTTCAGCGCTTCATGCGGCATGTTTATCATCGTCTGCAGAAACTGTATTTCTGTTGATATGATGTTCACGGGGTTGAGGATCTCATGGGCTACACCTGCGGATAATTGACCGATCGCAGAAAGCTTTTCCGCCTGGAGCAAGTGGTCCCTTGCTGTTTGCAGATCTCTTTCCGCATGCTTCCGGGCTGTAATGTCCCGGCCGACGCATACGATCCCTGTGGGTTTCCCGTTTTCATCCCGGATAAAAGAAGCAGTGGTCTCCTGCCAGTAAATGCCTCCTTTTTTATGATATAATTCTATTTCTATAATTCGTTTGCGATCGAGATCGACCGGTTCTCCGCTAAATTCCCTTTCTATTTCCTCAACAAGAATTCTTTTTATGACGCCGTAAGATTCCGGCGTCATCAATTTTTCAATGGGAATTTGCACAAGTTCTTCTGGTGTGTAACCGGACGTGTGTATTTCGGACGGGCTCAGATAGGTGAAATCCAGGTTCATGTCTATTGTCCAGATGCTGTCGTACATGTTCTCGACAATCATACGGTATTGTTTTTCGCTTTCCTTGAGGGCGCGTTCCATAATCTTGCGCTCGGTAATATCGCGCGAAATACAGCGGAATCCGACCGGCTTCCCCTTGGTATCCTTCATTAAAGATACAGATATTTCATAGTTGCCCGTCGTACCGTCTTTTCTGATTAGCTCTAGTTCAAATGATTTAAGGGGTTTTCCTGTTTTGTATATCGTCCTGAAGGCCTGATAAGATTTTTGGGTGTCTGATTCACTCTGCAACTGACGAATGGGATCGGGCATTTCCATCAGTTCTTTTCGGGAGTAACCCAGCAGTTTGGGGATGATATCATTCAAGAAAATCCATCTTCCGGCAAGGTCCGTCTCGAGATAGCCTTCCTGAATGTTTTGGATAATGTTCAGGTATTTTGCCTTGCTTTCCCGCAGGCCGTCCTCTGCCCGTTTTCTCCTTGCCGCTGATTTTTCCAGTTCCTGGATTCTCTGTTTTAGTAAGGCATTCTCTTCGATCAGTTTCTGATGTGCCTGGGATAGGTCGTGCATCTTTTGTGTCCTGCCTCGTTAATGATGATGAATGAAGACAAAATGAATAATTTCGTATATGGAACATCCGAATTATTAATGTGAAAAAGTATATCCATAAAGATTCCAAAAATAAAGCATTCATTTGACCATGGTCATCTTTTGAAATGTGCATCAATGAAAGTTAGACCCATTGCCCATCACTTTGTAATAAATAGCGTGTGCAGCCGGAACCAGTCAAATGCCGCTTTTCCCATGTCAAGGGGAAAATCATCGTGAAATTTCATTCGTAGCCGCCGGCAATTTTGTTTCATCCATCTGTTGCAAATTTTTCCATTTCAGATTTGAGACGAGACGTGTTATTTGAAAAAATATACTTATGGAAAAGAAAACAGGATTTCTCATAACGGTGCTGGTTCTTTTTTTTATGGCATCTACAGCCGTCGGGCAGCAGGGAGGCAAATTTCCGCAGCCAGCCGTGTGCTCCGGTCTCCCGAAGGGAAAGCTGACCACGCAAATGCTGATCGTGCGCGGTCATCGACTGGCCGTTGCAGAGGCCGGTGATCCAACTGGTTTTCCGGTGTTTTACGCGCATGGGAATCCGGGGTCCCGCCTCGAACTGGCCCTGCTGGATGAGGAGGCCCGCCGTTTCGGTTATCGCCTGATTGTGTTCGATCGCCCCGGTTTTGGACAATCGCCCTTCATCAAGCCTTATTCCCTCAAGGATTTTGCCGAAGATCTTGCCGCGTTGGCCGATCTGAAAAAGATCGCCCGTTTTGGACTGATCGGCTGGTCCAGCGGGGTTCCACCCGTCATAGCAACGAATTACTATTATCCACAGCGCGTAGCGTTTACCTTTGCCATTTCCGGCTATACGGACTTTTCCCGTTTCCCCGACGCACAGCAGTTCATGGCGGACAAGGGGCTTCCAGGCGCAAAGCTTGCGCAAAATCATCCTCTGGCGTTCAGTGTGACGGTCTGGGGAGTGCGGCGTGTGGATCTGTATCGACCGGATTTCTACCTGCGAGAGGCTGTTAAGAAAATGCCGCCATTTGATCGTCGGATGCTCGATTCCCCTGCCAGTGCCTGCTTGTTCATGCGCACACAACAGGAAGGGCTTCGGCAGGGCAGTGATGGAGCCGTCCAGGATCTGAAAATACAGTGGCAGCACTGGGGATTTGAGATGAGTGAGGTGAAGAATCCTATTCACATCATTCAGGGTGAGGTGGATGCGTTCGTGCCGCAGGTGTTTGGCCACCATCTGTCAGTGAATCTGGCAAATGGCCGATTGCATCTGTTCCCGGGAAAGGGGCATTTACTGCCGTTTTCTTCAGATTTCCGCGAGTATCTGTTTACTCAGGCAAAACAGCTTCAAAAAATGCCTCTGTCGAAAGACAAATAAATAATAGTTTGATGAGCAATGTCACCGCTGGAGTTCATTCCGGATGGCTATGCCCAGCGTTTCCATTACATAGGGTTTCTTGATATAAGCGCCCGCTCCCAGACTTTGCGCCTCTTTGACATGGTCCGTTTCAGAGAATCCGCTCACAATGACGGCCTTCTGCTTCGGGTTGATTTCCATAATCCTTTGGTAGGTCTCCAAACCATCGATTCCCGGGACCATAATCATATCCAGAACAAGGAGGTCTGCCTTATTCTGCCGGAGGTATTCCACAGCTTCTTCCCCGCTGGACACCGCACGAACCTCATACCCGAGTTTTTGAAGCAATGCTGAAGCAACTTCTCTTTGGTCGGCAATGTCATCCACCACCAGCACCTTTTCCCCATGCCCCATGTATTCTTCTATCCACTTTTTTTGCTGAGGTGCAGTCATCTCCTCGCGTGTTACCGGGAAATAAAGCGTAAAGGTTGTGCCCTGTCCTACATCTGTCTGCACATCAATATACCCTTTATGATCTTTTACCGCTCCCCAGACAATTGCCAGGCCCAAGCCGGTTCCGCTCCGGCCCGCAATTTTCTTCGTATAAAACGGTTCAAATATCTTCTCTCTGTTTTCGGCAAGAATACCCGTTCCCGTATCGGATACAGTCAGGACAACATAATCCCCTTCCTTAACCTCATCATAGCCCATGATGGCCTTTTCCAGATACCGGTTTTCTGTCCGGATCGTAACCTCTCCTTTTCCGGGAATAGCCTCCGCCGCATTTAACACCAGATTCATCAGGGTCTTTTCCAGATGAATAGGAGAGCCCTTGATTTTCAGCAGCGTTTCCTGACGTCCGATTTTAAAATTCACGTGGGGATGATAGCCCTGTATATTCTCGAACACCGGAGTTGTGAAAAAATCTGAAACAACATCATTTAGATCGACCACTTCTGTTTTTGTCACTCCGCGTCTGGCCAATGTGAGAAGATCCTGAACGATCGCGGCTCCTTTCTCCGTGGACTGCATAATTTTTTCAGCGTGATGTCTGGCCCGCTGCCCTTCAGGGATCTCCATCAGCAGCAGTTCAGCGTAGCCTGAGAGGACCCCTAAAACATTGTTCAGATCATGGGCGACTCCGCCGGCCAGTTGTCCGAGGGCTTCCATTTTTTCCACCCGATTCAAACGCTCTTCCAGTTTTCTTTTTTCTTCCTCCGCACGTTGACGTTCGGTGATATCATTATAATAAATCTGAAACCTTACAGCGCCATCCCAGAAGATTTCCTTGCGAAAGGCCCGCAGATGGCGTTTTTCGCCATTTTTTCTCACAATGCTTATTTCATATTCAGACGGGCCAAACTTACCCTGCAATCTCTTTTCTTTTCTCATCTGCCATGCGGCATAACTTTCCGGAGTATAGCGTTCTTTGATGGACTTCTTCTTCAGTTCCTCAACACTGTTATAACCGTATATATCCAGAATCGCCCTGTTGGCATAAATGGTTTCGCCTTCTATTGATGATATTCGCACACCCAGCGGGGAGTCATTAAAAGAACTGCGATAATTACTTTCACTTGCCCGCAGTTCGAGCTCTATCTGTTTGCGGTCGGTGATGTCCTGAAATGCGCCATGCACTTTAATGATTTTACCAGTGTCATCTTTTACCGCTTCTCCGATGGTTCTTACCCAGATTCTTTTCCCTCTGGCTGTGATAATCTCCATTTCTTCATCATAGGGAATTCCTTTTTGTGCACAATCTGCAAATACCTTTCTCATTCTTGCTCGCCACTCAGGTGCGTAAAAGCTGATACCCTGTTCCACCAGTGGTGAGTATCCGACAGGCATCTCATGAATAGCCGCCACTTCATCGGACCAGATCACACGGTTTTCTTCAAGATTGACGCTCCATCCGCCCAATTTTGCTTTTTCTCCCGCAATACGTAGAAGGGCATGGCTTTCCTTTGCCTTTTCTTCGCTTAGTTTGCGTTCAGTGATGTCGATCATGAAATTCAGAGTAGCGGGCTTCCCTTTCCAGTCTATCCTGACAACATTCAACTCTACCCAACGGAAACCATCATTTTTATGAAGAAGCCGGAAAGAATATCTGAAAGGAACATTTTCTCTATTGAGACGTCTGATGTGATTGTCAATGACCATTTCACGGTCATCCGCGTAGATAAAATCGACAAATGGCCTTGATAAGATTTCGTCGTCTGAATAACCGGTAATCGTGGCCATCACGGGATTGAGAAACACAGCCTTGCTATCCTGGACGACAACAATAGCCTCACCGGCATTTTCAATGAGGGTGCGATATTTTTCTTCGCTTTCATGAAGCGCTTCCAAAGCAAGCTTGTTTTCGGTAATGTCACGGCAGATGGCCAGAATGTATGGTTTTCCCCTGTCCAGAAAGGCAGTTAAACTGATTGCCGCATCAAAAAATGTCCCATCATAACGACAGTGTCTCCATTCAAAATACTGAGGCTGACCCTTGAGCACTGCATGGTTATTTGCCAGGGCCTGTTCTTTTGAGGGCTTTCCATCAGGCTGAATCTCAGGTGAGAACCGTGAGGGAGGCTGCCCGATAATCTGTTCCCGGGTGCAGCCAAACATTTCCAGGGCTCTTGAATTACAGTCGATAAAGACATCGTTATCCAATAAGAAGATGCTGTCCCCCGCAGATTCGAAAAGATTCCGGAATTTGCTTTCACTCTCCCGCAGCGCTTCCTCCGCCTGCTTTCGGCCGGTGATGTCATGGGCAAGTGTCAAAAGGTAACGTTCCTGATCAATATCAATATAACGGGCAGAGAAAAGCACATTTCTGACGTCACCGTTCTTCCGGCGCATCAGGATTTCTTCACCGTGAAATGATTCTGATCGCGTCAATACGTTGATCATCTTTTCACGGTCTTCTGGATTGACCCATAGATGAAGATCCTTTGATGAAAAGCCAATCAGCTCTTCCCGGGAGTAACCGGTCCAGCGCACAAATGCCTCGTTCACATCAACTATTTTACCCGTTACCGTATCGGTAATAGCGGTTGGATCAAGATTCATATGAAAAATGGACGAGAATTTTTTCTCGGATTTGGAAAGACTCTCTTCTGCCTTTTTGCTTTCAGTGATGTCGGTGAAAAAGCCTACATTGCATTTCACACCTTCTACGACAATGGAAGCCTTACTGATGTTCGCATAAAAAATCGAACCGTTTTTGCGCAGGCAGGGGATATTGAGTGCCCAATTTTTTTTCCCCCGTTTCAGGGCATCGAATTCAGCAAGTACTTCTTTTAAGAACTCTTCAGGGTGAATGTCTTGTACTCCTAACTGCAATATCTCTTTTTCCAGGTATCCAAACATTCTGCACAGGGCAGGGTTGGCATATTTGAACCGCTTTGTTTTCAATTCGGCTATGAGTATTCCTTCAGCAGCGCGGTTAAACAATGATTTGTACGGGGGCTCTGATTCGTGAATGTCCTTGCCGGAGCTTTTTGGCGTTGCTTTCGGTCTTTCCAGCTTCTGAATTTTCTTCTTTTGAGGTGAAATTCTTGCAGGGAGGTTGGCTTTTGTCTTGGAAGATTGCTTCATCTGATGCCCTCTGCTTCCACGAGCGATTTTGGATAGAAACAAAATGGACGATGCTTTTCAATGTGCACAATTGCGGTTAAGTTACCGGATCATGATGGAAATGTCAAAAGGAAAGTATACCGATAATTACGGATGATCATGTGAAGTCTTGAATCTTCGTCATCTTTGCCCACGAGAGGATAACAGGCAAATACTGCTCAGACGCTGAAGCCGCCTGCTTAGTTTCAGTAGTGAGCAGTTGTCAGAGTTGATGATTAACCGGTTGAAAAAGAGGATATTGTTTCTCATGTATCTGAACTGTAAAAATGCTAGGGTCTTCCATGGAGTTCATCATCACGACCGGTACGGTCCTTATCATTTCTCAGCTATAAGCTTTTTCATGAAATGGCTTTTGTTAGTGCTTTCTTCCAGGTTTTATATGCCTCCGTGCAGCGAATAGCTATTTCTGTGTTCGGATAAAAATAAGTGATTGCCGATATTATGTTTACCGGCTCATTTGCGAGGTGAGGATGACCTCAAAATTCTGCATCATGCCGGTTCATAATTGACAAGTTTCGGCATGATGCAGAACGAAGGGTAATATCACCCCGAAGCCGGGGTATCCTACCCCATCGCTCCTTAATACATCCTGTTGTGTCCAAAATAACGTATCTATATCAAATAGATATCCTTTTGGTATTAAACTTGCTCTTACTGAATAACCATATCAAGAATCCTCGGAATGAAGGAGGTTTGAGCTATGGGCGGTGATTGCGTCAATATATATGATCTTCGACCTGTTTCTATAATCCGTTCTTTGCCACAAATAAAAGATCACAGGTTGTTTCAGCTTAAGTTGGAAGATGGAGGGACATGGGAAAGTTTTGGTCATCAACCGGGACAGTTCATTGAAGTCTCCATCTTCGGCAAGGGAGAAGCGCCTATCAGCATATGTTCGCCTCCAACAAGGCCTGATACACTCGAAATTTGCGTCAGGCGCACGGGCAAAGTGACAGATGCCCTTTTTGAAATGGGCAAAGGTTCCACCTTTCACATCCGCGGCCCATACGGAAGAGGATTCCCCGTAGACAAACTAAAGGGGCAGAAACTGCTTTTTGTTGCCGGTGGTCTCGGGCTTGCCCCGTTGCGTTCGCTCTTGCTCTATGCTCTGGACAAGAGGAAAGAGTTTGATGATATTATCTTGATGTACGGAACCAATAATCCCGAAAATGTCCTGTTCAAGTATGAACTGCTGAGTTTTTTCGACCGTGATGACATCCAGTACCACTATAGCGTAGATCGCGACGACGAAGGGATCTGGAAACAATATGTGGGGGTGGTGACCGGTTTATTCGATAAAGCCGTTCTTTTCCCCTTTGCAACCCATGCCGTACTATGCGGTCCCCCGATCATGTATCGTTTTGTTTTGCAGAAGCTTCTGAGCTTAAGTTTTCCCGAAGAACACATCTTCATGTCGTTGGAGAGGATGATGAAGTGTGGCGTCGGAAAATGCGGTCACTGCGCTTTTGGAGATAAGTACTGTTGTATTGACGGACCCGTTTTTCCCTTTACAGAGATCGAAAAGATGAAGGAGGCAATTTGATCATGACCAGGACGCGAACTGTATGTCCATTTTGCGGATGTGGATGCAGCTTCTATCTCTTATCCGATGGAGACAGGGTAACAGGGATAGAACCCAGCCCCTCAAACCCGATCAATAAGGGCATGCTGTGTGTAAAGGGTTGGAACGCCCATGAATTTATTCACTCGCCGGAAAGGCTGACTAAGCCGCTGATCCGGAAGCATGGAGAACTGGTCGAGAGCACATGGAATGAGGCATTGAAACTTGTTGCGGATAAATTGTTGGACATCAAGAAACACTTCGGCTCCCGCGCTTTGGCTTTCCTCAGTTCCGCCAAAGTAACCAATGAAGAAAACTATCTTTTTATGAAAATGGCACGGGCGGCTTTCGGCACAAACAACGTTGATCACTGTGCCAGGCTCTGACACAGTTCCACAGTGGTCGGTCTGGCCGCAACATTCGGTTCCGGTGCTATGACAAACTCGATTAACGATTTTGACGATGCCGATCTGTTCCTCGTGACCGGATCCAACACGACAGCGCAGCATCCCCTGATCGGATCGCGCATTATCAATGCCGTCAAAAGAGGAGCAAAACTGCTGCTCATTGATCCCAGAGAAATACCACTGGCTGAATTCGCCGATCTGCATCTGCGCCAGAATATCGGTACGGACGTGGCAGTGCTAAACGGTATCATGAACGTCATTATAGAAGAGGAACTCTATGACAAGGAGTTTGTTGAAACGAGAACGGAGGGATTCGAGCAATTGAAGGAGATCGTCAGCAAATATCCGTCGAATGTCGTGGAAAAAATATCCGGCATCGCGAGTCACGATCTTAAAAAGGCGGCGCGTATGTATGCCAAGGCGGATAAGGCCATGCTGGCCTATGCCATGGGGATTACCCAGCACACGACGGGTGTGGACAATGTGAAAACGTGCGCCAATCTGGCCATGCTGACCGGTCATCTGGGCAGACCTGCGACGGGAGTCAATCCCCTGCGCGGGCAAAGCAACGTCCAGGGTGCCTGCGACATGGGAGGCTTGCCGAATGTGTATAGCGGCTATCAACCGGTGATCGATCCGGCTGTAAAAAATAAATTTCAGGAGGCCTGGGGCGTGGCTGCGCTGGACGACAAGGTGGGCCTGACCATTACTGATATGATGATTGCTGCGCAAAAAGGTCAGATTAAAGCTCTCTATGTCATGGGAGAAAATCCCCTGATGAGCGACCCGGATACGTCGCATATCGAACATGCCCTGTCCAATCTTGATTTTCTTATCGTGCAGGATATCTTTCTTTCCGAGACGGCGGCGAAGGCCGACGTTGTCCTTCCCGCCGCGTCGTTTGCCGAAAAGGAGGGCACATACACCAACACGGAAAGAAGGGTGCAACTGTCGGGCAAGGCCATATCTCCTCCGGGGCAGGCCCGTCCGGATTGGCGAATTATTTGTGAATTGAGCACACTTGCCGGATATCCGATGAACTATTCATCACCGGCTGATATCATGAAGGAGATTAATGCCGTGACGCCTTCTTACGCAGGCATCACCTATGAGAGGTTGGCCGGCGGATTTGGACTGCAGTGGCCCTGTCCTAGCGCGGAACATCCGGGCACGCCCTACCTGCATAAAGAAAAATTCAGCAAAGGCATGGGAACCTTTCTGCCTTGTGAATTCAAACCGGTTGCGGAAATGCCTGATGCGGAATACAATTTTTTGCTCACCACGGGACGCATTTATTATCACTACCATACAGGCACGATGACCCGCCGCACCAGCATTCTGGACAGAGAAGCACCGTCAGCGATGTTGGAGATCCATCCGGATGATGCCAAAAAACTGGGCATTAGAAACAACGAAGTCGTTGAGCTTACTTCCCGACGGGGTTCCATAAAACTTAATGCTGAAATCACCAAAAGGGTTCCTCAAAATGTGGTATTTTCAACTTTTCATTTCCACGAGGCTCCCATAAACCTGTTGACCAACTCGGCGTATGATCCTGTTGCCAAAATTCCAGAATACAAAGGCTGTGCCGTAAAAATCAGGAGATGCGTATGAAAGCATTGGCGAAAAAAAACATCAACGAAGCAATGACGATCTGGGCTCAAAAACACGACGTCCTGTGCCCCACCCAGATGGCTCCGGGCGATTGCATCTTCGATGCGTTTCGTGAAAAGACATTTACGCTTGACTATAAAAAGCCGGCGCTTTCCCCCAAATCCATGTTTTTTCCCCATTCCGAAATAACCTTTAAAGTTGAAAATAACAAATACCGGGAAGTCGTATCGTCGAAGAACACGCTTTTATTCGGAATTCGCGCCTGTGACATGATGGGAATTCTTCAGGCAACTAGCTTTATGTCACGTGATCAGAAAGATGTTTATTATTCCGCAAAGCGCAACAAGGCGATGACGATTGTCATGGCCTGTTCCGGCCCTCAGAATGAAACCTGTTTCTGCACCACGACGCATAGTGGACCATTCGCGCGAAAAGGGTTTGATTTGCAGTTCTACGACATGGGCGATGCCTTCCTGATTGAGATTGGTACACCCGGAGGCGAAGCCTTGTTGTCGGCCATTCCGCTTACCGATATTGATGACACCAAGGCTGAGCAGCAAATAGCGAAATTTCAAAAAAAGGCGCTCCGTCACCTGCCTGAAGTGAAGTCGGTTGCGAAAGCCATGAAAAAACTCAAGGATGATAAAGCCGATGAAAAAATCTGGGACATCTTTGGACAGAAGTGCATTACCTGCGGCGGTTGTGCTTTTGTATGTCCCACTTGCACCTGTTTTAATGTCTATGAACATCAGTTCTCTCCGGGAAACGGCCTTCGCGCGAGGACCTGGGATGCGTGTCTTTACGGTGGTTTTACGAAGGAGGCGTCGGGCCATAATCCCAGAGCCAGCCAGGCATTGAGGCTTAAAAGGCGTCATGAGCACAAACTGCTTCATTTCAATGAGATTGATGTTCAGGGAAGTTTATGCGGCTGCGTCGGCTGCGGGCGCTGTTCCGATTACTGCCCCGTGCACATCGGGACGCTGGAAGTTGTGAAAGCGATTGCTGAATCATAATCAACGGGATTATTAATTCCCTATCGGAGGTCACCATGTTGGAGAAAAAGAAGATCCTGATTATTGATGATGATCAAGACTATGGCGAAGCACTCAAGATAATTTTGGCAAATAACGGGTTCCAAGTTCATCATGCCCTGAATATTCAGGATGGCCGTAAATCGATCGAATCGAATAGACCGGGGTTGATCATTCTGGACGTTATGATGGACAAACACACAGATGGATTTGATTTGTGCTACAATTTGAAGCACGATGATAAATACAAAAGCATACCCATTCTGATGGTCACCGCCGTTACTGATAAAACGGGGTTTAAGTTTTCGCCGGAAACGGATGGTGAATACTTGCAGGCAGACGATTATGTGGCCAAGCCTGTTCCTGCTTCCGAACTTCTTTTGCGCGTAAATAAACTGATCGGCTAAGCTAAAGGAGTATCCAACCGCCCGGTGTATCCAAAGAATGTTTGATAATGCCATGGTATTCATGATACTATACAAAAACATTTCTAACATCGGGCCGATGCCATGAAAATCAATACTGAACGAATACAGCGTCTTTTCAAATTAGATTTGCAAAGCCGTCTGGTGTTTGGGTTTCTGATTGCTACCTGCCTTACGGGCATCTTTGCCACCATTATCAGTATCTGGACGATTAACAAGAGTACCATTGCAGAGGTGCAAAATAGAGTGCGCCTTGATATCAATACGGCCCAGTTGATTTACAATAATTCGCTGGAGAAAATGACGTCCCTGATTCAGTTCACCGCCGAGGGGTACGACCTGCGGGAACTTATCAAAAGACGTGATATCTCCGGTATGGAATCCCTGAAATCACTCATTCGCCGCCAGACAGACATACAACAGGGGAATGACCATTTTACCATCGATATGCTTGCGCTTGTGGATGCCGGAGGGAAGGTATTGTACAGAGCGTCCAATCCGGCAATCAGGGGTGACAGTCTCCTTAAAGATCCCGTCGTGAGAAGCTGCATCGAAAAAAAAATTTCCATCACTTCAACCGAACTTATGCCCATTGAAGATATCTTGCGGGAAAACCCCGAGCTTTCAGACCGGGCGCTGACGGATATTATTAAAACGCCTTTATCCGCAGAAATCAGTGAAGATATGCTCTCGGAAGGTATGGTGATGAGAGCCGCCTATCCCATCATTGATAGAAAATCTAACCTTCTGGTGGGCGTTTTGGTCGGAGGCATTCTGGTTAATAAGGACAATACGATCGTCGATAAGATACAAGAGACCGTGTATCATGGTGAAAAATACAAAGGCCAGAATATGGGTGTGGCTACTATATTTCAGGGAGGAGTACGCATATCCACCAATGTTATGACGAAGGATAGCAAACGGGCCATTGGCACTATTCTTTCCAAAGAAGTTTATGATCGCGTCATCAAAGAAGGAGAGGATTGGGTAGGCAGAGCTTTCGTTGTGAAAGATTGGTATATCACCACATATACGCCTATTTTCAACATGGATGAAAAGCGCATTGGCGTACTCTACACCGGAATGCTGGAAGCCAAATATCGGGATATAAAATGGGATTTGATCTGGACGAGTATAGGGGTCACAACCCTGGGTATGCTCCTGGCGTTTATCATTTCCCTTCGTATGGGGAATAACATTATCCGGAGAATACGCATTCTCAAAAAAGCTACGGACGCCATTGCCGCAGGGAACCTGGATTATCAACTATCACCCGATAAAATATCAGGCTTCGACATCCTGGATGAGGCTTTCAATGATATGGCCAGGTCGCTGAAAGACCACAATGATCAATTGCAGAAAATGAACCAACAGTTCACTAAAATAGAAAAGCTGACGGCACTGGGAGAGATGGCGGCCAGTGTCGCTCATGAAATCAATAACCCTCTGGGGGGGATCCTTCTGTTCAGTAATATTGTTTTAGAGGACATTCCAGAAGACAAACCCTTGCTGCGGGAGAACCTTCAGAAAATAATTTATCAGACGAACCGCTGTAAAGAAATTGTTCAGGGTTTGCTCGATTTTGCCAGAACGCCGACCGGTGAAATGTTCCCCCTGCAAGTTAATGATGTAATCATGACTTCTTTAAAACTGATAAAAGATCAGGCCATATTTCATGGGATAAAAATAGAAACCAGGCTTGCCGAGAATCTTCCCGAAACGATCGGTGACCGGTCAAGGCTGGAAGAGGTTTTCTTGAATCTGTTCATCAACGCTGCAGACGCCATGAAAGGTGGCGGGACACTGACGATCATCACTAAAAGGAGGTCCAATAACTCCATTAGAATTACAATATCGGATACGGGCAAAGGAATAGATAAAGAACTTCTTTCACACATCTTTGAGCCGTTTTTCACAACAAAAGCCCCCGGGCAGGGGACAGGCCTGGGGCTTTCCATCGCTTACGGCATTATTCGAAAGCACAACGGCAGTATTGATGCGGAATGCAAACCAGGAAAGGGTACAACTTTCATGATCTGCCTGCCTGTTTACGACGGAGATGCAAATTTGAGCGATAACAATAATGCCTCCTGCATGTAATATGAGCGCATACAACAGTTCAAGATTCATTCCAGTCTGAACCGACATAAGTTCCTGTATGATTACTTGAATTTCAAATTTGTGATTATATAAAATTACCGGTTTTTGGTGCTCTTTGCTGAATGCCCGGCAATTTTTCAATATAAAATTAAATTGTAAATTATTTTCTCAATGTATCAACGCCATTTAAGGAATAAATAATTTATCGGCCAATATGTATTTGTACTTGCGCCCCATGGCAAGGGTGTTGTGTGTTTGTATTATGTCAATATTGACATATATCGATGAAATTATTAACTTTCTGGCAAATAAAAAGTATGTTACTATTTTTTTTAATGAAAACCAGCTGAGAGGTCTAATGAAAGAAGCGGCAGGCAAAGGCAGGTCAATCCTGATCATTGATGATGAAGAAGTCATCCGGGATGGATCTCGTCAAATTCTTCTCCGGAAGGGATATCTTGTCGATGCTGCAGGAGACGCCGTCAAAGGCCTGAAGCTGGCGCTCGGTAATTCCTATGATTTAATTTTACTGGATATCAAAATGCCCGAAGTCAGCGGAATGGACATTCTGAAAAAACTCAAAAAGGAAAAAAATATTTCGGCCAGGATTATCATCATCACCGGATACGGGACAATCCCGCTGGCGGTTGAGGCAATGCGTCACGGTGCCTTCAATTTTCTTACAAAACCATATTCCGCGGTGGAACTCCAGGAGGCGGTGAGCGGGGCGCTGAAAGGGGTAGTGCCGGATGATCCCGAAAAAGATGTTTCCATGCTGATTGGCTCCAGCGACTATATCAAAGAGCTTAAGGAGTCCATCAGGCGTATTGCCCAAACCGATAGCACTGTTATGATTACAGGACTGAGCGGAACGGGCAAGGAGCTGGTTGCCCGCATGATTCATCAATTGAGCTCAAGGTCGGACAGGGCTTTCATTCCGGTTGATTGTTCATCGCTGGCGGAAAATCTGATGGAGAGTGAACTATTCGGCCATGTCAAAGGAGCATTCAGCGGCGCTACGGAATCCCGTGAAGGCCGTTTTCAGATGGCGGACAAAGGCACCTTGTTTCTCGACGAAATTTCCAACATCAATCTCAATATTCAGGCCAAGTTATTACGGGTTATTCAGGAACAGGAAGTGCCTAGGGTCGGCAAATCTTCGCCGGAGAAGGTGGATGTCAGACTCATCGCGGCAACCAACAAGGATATTCGTCTTGAAATCGAAGCAGGAAATTTCAGGGAAGACCTTTTTTACCGGCTTTCCGTCGTCCCTCTGGATTTAAAGCCGTTGAAAGAGCGCAGGGCCGATATCCTTCCGATTGCAGAGTATTATCTTAATTATTATCAGAAAAAACATAAAAGCAAAGTGCAGCATTTGTCTGAAGAGGCAAAGAAATCATTGTTGTCGTATAAATGGCCAGGAAATGTCCGGGAACTCAAAAACACCATCGAACGTTTGTGTGTTCTTAGTGACCATGAAACAGTCAATTTATCCGATATTTTTTATTATGGACAGAACGAAGGCGCAAAAGCACCGGTCGTGGATTCCTCTTCCGGCAGAATTACCCTGGTTGATGTCGAAAAAGAGCATATCGAAAAAGCGTTAAAACACTTTCATTTTCAAATTAACAAAACAGCGGAATTTCTGGGTATCGATCGAAAGACCCTGAGAATCAAGATGCGTAATTATAACATCAGGACAGAGCAGTAGCAGCGGGGTAT